>ERZ1034847.69-NODE-69-length-61307-cov-60.718719_pt1 | contig 61307 bp, 64 predicted proteins | sample MGYA00520633_ERZ1034847 | MGnify/ENA primary metagenome ERZ1034847 (study PRJEB33766, sample SAMN09781732) | gut metagenome | biome: gut microbiome | host: Homo sapiens | place: Madagascar | study: EMG produced TPA metagenomics assembly of the PRJNA485056 data set... | reverse complement strand
ACGGATTTTGGACATATAAAAACTCCCCTTATAGTTTCTAGTGAATTTTTGTTTTGTCACTGTCTACTATATGGGGAGTATATCAAGCTGTCTCTTTACTACTTCTTAGTAAAGATCTAGATAGTTATCAATTTCCCATTGTGAAACAAAAGCCGCATAGCTTGACCATTCAATTTTCTTAGCTTCCACAAAGTTTGTAAAGATGTGATTTCCAAGAGCAGCTTTAACCACTTCATCATCTTGCAATGCTTTAACGGCATTGTGCAATGTTGATGGAAGATCACGGATTCCAGCTTCTTTACGTTCTTCTTGAGTCATGACGTAGATATTTGATTCAACTGGATCTGGTGCTTCAATTTTATTTTCAATACCATCAAGACCTGCTTCAAGAAGGACAGCAAGAGCAAGATATGGATTAGCAGTTGGGTCAACTGAACGAAGTTCCAAACGAGTACCCATTCCACGTGATGCAGGTACGCGGATAAGTGGTGAACGGTTACGTCCAGCCCATGCGATGTAAACTGGTGCTTCATAACCAGGAACCAAACGTTTGTATGAGTTTACAGTTGGATTCATGATTGCAGTGTAGTTATAAGCATGTTTCATCAAACCACCAAGGAAGTAGTATGCTGTTTCAGACAATTGCATACCTTTTGAATCTTCAGTATCAAAGAAAGCATTGTTTCCATCGTAATCAAACAATGACATGTTACAGTGCATACCTGAACCGTTGATACCGAATTTAGGTTTAGCCATGAATGTAGCATAAAGACCGTGTTTACGAGCAATTGTTTTAACAACAAGTTTGAAAATTTGAATGTTATCACATGCTTTCAAAACATCAGCATATTTAAAGTCGATTTCGTGTTGACCGATTGCAACTTCGTGGTGACTTGCTTCAACTTCAAATCCCATTTCAGTCAAAACATTAACGATTTCACGACGAGTGTTATCTGCAAGGTCAGTTGGTGCAAGGTCGAAGTAACCACCACGGTCGTTTACTTCAAGAGTTGGTTCATCTTTTTCATCCAATTTGAACAAAAAGAATTCCGGTTCTGGACCAAGGTTAAATGATTTGAAACCAACTTTTTCCATGTGGCGAAGCGCACGTTTCAAGTTACCACGTGGGTCACCTGCAAATGGTTCACCTTCAGGAGTGTAGATATCACAGATCAAACCTGCAACAGCACCATTTTCACTACCCCATGGGAACACTGTCCATGTATCAAGATCTGGGTGCAAGAACATATCAGATTCGTTGATACGTACAAAACCTTCGATCGAAGATCCATCGAACATTGCTTTGTTTGACAATACTTTGTCAAGTTGCTCATCAGTTGCTGGGATTTCTACGTTTTTCAATGTCCCAGCGATATCTGAGAACATCAAGCGTAAAAATGTAACATTTTTTTCTTTGACTTCGCGACGGATGTCAGCTGCTGTAATAGTCATGAATTAAGGTCTCCTTTTTAAAACCGAAATAACCGAGCGGCGCGTATTTTTAGATGCGCCAGTTGCTAATGTACTGTGATAGGGGCGAAAAACGACCTTGGTTACGGAGTTCATCTTGTAAGATACGACGAACATCAGCATCAGTTAAAGATTTTTGTTTCTGATGTGCTTTATCTTGTCGCTCCGCATATTCACGCTTAATAGCCGCAATATTAAGCCCCTCATCAAGAAAATTTTTAATTTCGAGCAATCGATCCATGTCGTTTAACGAATACATACGACGATTTCCCGACGTCCTCTCTGGGGTAATTAAACCTTGATCTTCATAATAACGAATCTGGCGTGCTGTTAAATCCGTCAATTTCATTACCGTTCCAATAGGAAATACCGCCATTGAACGTCTGAGTTCTTTTTCTTTCATGACGACCTCCTTCCGACACTTATTATAGTCTGAAAATTCTAAACCGTCAACCCCTTATGTAAGAAAATATGACATAAACGGAAAATTTTTAGCTTTTTTTGCGTAAAAGCTCCCTAATCTTATCAACATCAGAATTAACAAGAATAGCTACAAAGACTCCGCAAAATGTTTCAAATACCCTAGCAAATACATATAAAATAGTATCTCCAGAAGGAATTGATAAGGTAATAATCAAAAGCGCTGATGTTCCACCAATGATTCCTGCTTTGTTATTAATTGAAACATTAATCATAATTCCTAACATGGTAAAAATTGGGACAAAAATCAACGTTACCCAAAACTGATTATGGAAAAATTGATTGATAAAAAAGAAGAGCAAAGATAGCAAACCACCAACACTATTTCCTACCACACGTGAGAAGCCAAAATGAACACTTTTGTCCAAACTTTCACGTAAACTAAAAACAGCTGTCAGTGTTCCTATCTGCAGCCCTTCCCATCCAAATAAATGGAAAATTAATAAAACCAAAAAAACAGCTAAACCAGTCTTAAAGGTGCGCATGCCCAATTTAAATTTACTCGGGTCAAACTTATAATTCGATAAAAGATTTTTTAAATAATTCATAACTCACAACCAATTTGCATTTTCTTTATTTTAACATATTTTCAAATTGATTTGTAAGCGTTCCACCAACATGAATGCGTTTACCACAAAATATCTCTCACTTGAATTCCACAAAACAAAATAATAGTAGCACTTTTAAGCAATAAAATGTTTTCTTTTCATTTATGGATTTTACACATAAAAAAGGGCGGCAAAGCCGCCCTTTTGAATCTTCTTAACGAAGAAATTATTATTTATCAGTAAGTGCTGCAAGACCTGGAAGTACTTTACCTTCAAGAAGTTCCATAGAAGCTCCACCACCAGTAGAAATCCATGAGAATTTGTCAGCACGACCAAGGTTGATAGCTGCGGCAGCTGAGTCACCACCACCGATAATTGATTTAACGCCTGGTTGTTTAACGATAGCGTCCATTACACCGATTGTACCAGCTTGGAAATCAGGGTTTTCGAACACACCCATAGGTCCGTTCCAAACAACTGTTTTAGCACCAGTCAATTCTTCGTCAAATTTAGCGATAGATTTCGGACCGATATCAAGACCAAGGAATCCAGCATCTACTGCTGCACCTTCAGTATCTTTAACTTCAGTGTAATCAGCAAAAGCGTTAGCTTCTTTTGAGTCAACTGGCAAGATTAATTTACCGTCAGCTTTAGCCAAAAGTTCTTTAGCAACATCAAGTTTGTCTTCTTCAACAAGTGAGTTACCGATTTCGATACCTTGTGCTTTAAGGAATGTGTAAGTCATACCACCACCGATAAGGACTTTATCAGCTTTCTTCAACAAGTTTTCGATAACACCGATTTTATCTGAAACTTTTGAGCCACCAAGGATTGCGATAAATGGACGAACTGGTTTTTCAACAGCTTCTTGGATGTATGCAATTTCGTTTTCAAGAAGGAAACCTGCAACAGCTTTTTCAACGTTTGCAGAGATACCTACATTAGATGCGTGTGCACGGTGTGCAGTACCAAATGCATCGTTAACGAAGATTCCGTCACCAAGTGAGGCCCAGTATTTACCAAGTTCTGGATCGTTTTTAGATTCTTTTTTACCATCAACATCTTCAAAACGAGTGTTTTCAACAAGAAGAACTTCACCGTCTTTAAGGTTGTTGATAGCTTCTTCAAGTTCAGCACCACGTGTAACACCTGGGAAGACAACTTCTTGACCAAGTTTAGCTGCCAAATCAGCTGCTACTGGAGCAAGAGATTTACCTTCTTTATCAGCTTCTTCTTTAACACGTCCAAGGTGAGAGAAAAGAATTGCACGACCACCTTGTTCGATGATGTACTTGATTGTTGGAAGAGCCGCAGAAATACGGTTGTCGTTAGTGATAACGCCATCTTTCAAAGGCACGTTAAAGTCAACACGGACAAGAACTTTTTTGCCTTTCAAATCAACGTCTTTAACAGTCAATTTAGCCATTTGATAGGACTCCTTATAAATTTTTTATACATGCTAATTATATCACAAAACCTGTAAAAGAGGTAGTTAAATCAATAGAATTTGTCCTTTGGCTGCTACGAGACATTAGGTACAAAACTTCTATCATTTAAATAAAACAAAAAAGAGAGGAATAAATCCTCTCTTTAACTGATCAACTCAATGATTATTTAGCAATTTTTGCGAAGTATTCAAGAGTACGAACAAGTTGTGAAGTGTAAGACATTTCGTTGTCGTACCATGAAACAGTTTTAACCAATTGAGTACCGTCAGCTGCTTCAGTTACTTCTGTTTGAGTTGCGTCAAACAATGAACCAAATGAGATACCTACGATATCGCTTGAAACGATTGGGTCAGTGTTGTAACCGAATGATTCAGTTGCAGCAGCTTGCATAGCAGCGTTAATTTCTTCAACAGTTACTTTTTTGTCAAGAACTGAAACAAGTTCAGTAAGTGATCCAGTTGGAACTGGTACACGTTGAGCATGACCTTGAAGTTTACCGTTCAATTCTGGGATAACAAGACCGATAGCTTTAGCAGCACCAGTTGAGTTAGGAACGATGTTTTCAGCAGCAGCACGTGCGCGACGGAAATCACCTTTACGGTGTGGTGCGTCAAGAGTCATTTGGTCACCAGTGTAACCGTGAACTGTAGTCATTGTACCAACTTTAAGACCGAATGATTTGTTCAAAGTATCAGCCATTGGTGCAAGACAGTTTGTTGTACATGAACCAGCTGAGATAACTGTTTCAGTACCATCAAGAATTTCGTGGTTAGTGTTAAATACAATTGTTTTAACATCTGATCCACCAGGAGCTGTGATAACAACTTTTTTAGCTCCACCTTCGTGCAAGTGTTTTTCAGCAGCAGCTTTAGTTGCAAAGAAACCAGTTGCTTCAAGAACGATTTCTACACCATCGTTAGCCCAGTCGATTTGTTCTGGGTCACGTTCTGCAGAAACTTTAACGAATTGACCGTTAACTTCAAAACCACCATTTTTAACAACAACATCACCGTCAAAACGACCTTGAGTTGTATCGTATTTCAACAAGTGTGCAAGCATAGCTGGGTCGGTAAGGTCGTTAATACGAGCTACTTCAACACCTTCAACGTTTTGGATACGACGGAATGCAAGACGACCAATACGACCAAAACCGTTAATACCAACTTTAACTACCATAGTGATTTCCTCCTTATGAAAATCAAAAAAATTTTTATTTTAAAAGGTTTCCCTTTTAGACAATTGTGAAAAGATTAACTTACGTAGGCACAAATCAATCTTTCAACGTTAGTATTATATAACTATTTCGCCAAAATTGCAAACATTATTACCGTTTTCATTACAAAAAAGGACGCTCATTTGAGCATCCTTTTTAACAGTAATTATTCACCAGAATTTTTCTTGATGATTTCTTCTTGAACTGATTTAGGAACGTCTTCGTAGTGGTCAAATACCATCATGAATGTACCACGTCCTTGAGTTGCAGAACGAAGAACTGTTGCGTAACCGAACATTTCAGCAAGTGGAACGAAGGCACGAACGATTTGGCTATTACCGTGAGCTTCCATACCATCAACACGTCCACGACGAGCTGTAACGTGACCCATAACGTCACCAAGGTTTTCTTCTGGAGCTGTGATTGTAACAAGCATCATTGGTTCAAGAATAACTGGGTGTGCAGTTTTAGCAGCTTCTTTAAGTGCAAGTGATGCAGCGATCTTGAAGGCTGTTTCAGATGAGTCGACATCGTGGTATGAACCATCGTAAAGTTTAGCTTTAACATCAACTATTGGGTAACCAGCAAGAACACCGTTAGCCATAGATTCTTGAAGACCTTTTTCTACCGCAGGAATGAATTCACGAGGAACCACACCACCGACGATAGCATTTTCGAATTCGAATCCTTTACCTTCTTCATTTGGAGTAAATTCAATCCAAACATCACCGAATTGACCTTTACCACCAGATTGGCGTTTGAAGAATCCACGTGCTTGAGTAGCTTGACGGAATGTTTCACGGTATGATACTTGTGGAGCACCTACGTTAGCTTCAACTTTGAATTCACGTTTCATACGGTCAACAAGGACGTCAAGGTGAAGTTCACCCATACCAGAGATAACTGTTTCACCAGTTTCAACGTTAGTTTCAACACGGAATGTTGGGTCTTCTTCAGCAAGTTTTTGAAGAGCGATACCCATCTTATCTTGGTCAGCTTTAGATTTAGGTTCAACCATCAATTGAATAACTGGTTCTGGAACTTCGATTGATTCAAGGATGACTTTAGCTTTTTCATCTGTCAATGAGTCACCAGTTGTAGTATCTTTCAAACCAACGGCAGCAGCGATATCACCAGCGTAAACTGTTTCGATTTCATTACGGTGGTTAGCGTGCATTTGAAGGATACGTCCGATACGTTCACGTTTACCTTTAGATGTGTTAAGAACGTAAGAACCGCTGTTCAATACACCTGAGTAAACACGGAAGAATGTCAAACGACCTACGAATGGGTCAGTCATGATTTTGAATGCAAGGGCTGCAAATGGTCCTTCATCTGACGCTGGACGTTCTTCTTCTTCGTCTGTATCTGGGTTAACACCTTTGATTGCAGGGATGTCAAGTGGGCTTGGAAGGTAGTCGATAACCGCATCAAGCATCATTTGAACACCTTTGTTTTTGAAGGCAGAACCACAAAGAACTGGGAAGAATTCAACGTTGATAGTTGCTTTACGGATAGCAGCTTTCAATTCAGCTTCAGTGATTTCTTCACCTTCAAGGTATTTCATCATCAATTCTTCATCAGTTTCAGCAACTGCTTCGATCAATTTTTCACGATATTCGTTAGCTTGATCTACGTATTCAGCTGGAATATCTTCTTCAAGAATATCTGTACCAAGGTCGTTAGTATAGATTTCGGCTCTCATTTTAACCAAGTCAATGATACCGTTGAAGCTATCTTCAGAACCGATTGGCAATTGAATTGGGTGAGCGTTAGCTTGAAGACGATCGTGAAGTGTGCTTACTGAGTAAAGGAAGTCAGCACCGATTTTGTCCATTTTGTTTGAGAATACGATACGAGGAACACCGTATTCAGTAGCTTGACGCCAAACTGTTTCAGTTTGAGGTTCTACACCTGATTGTGAGTCAAGAACTGTTACCGCACCATCAAGAACACGAAGAGAACGTTGTACTTCGATTGTGAAGTCCACGTGCCCTGGTGTGTCGATAATGTTTACACGGTAGTCTTTCCATTGTGCAGTTGTAGCGGCAGATGTGATTGTGATACCACGTTCTTGCTCTTGTTCCATCCAGTCCATCTGTGAAGCACCTTCGTGTGTTTCACCGATTTTATGGATTTTACCAGTATAGTAAAGAATACGCTCAGTTGTTGTTGTTTTACCAGCATCGACGTGAGCCATGATACCAATGTTACGAGTTTTTTCAAGTGAAAATTCGCGAGCCATTTTTTTCTCCTATGTATAAATTTAATTTACTACTCTATTATAGCATACTTTTAGAACGGATAGGCAGGACCTACCCGTTCTAAACATGCTTTATTAAATTTGATACAGATTAGCAAACAAAACACTTGCTAAACACAGCCTGAGTACTAGTAGTAAAAAATTTTAATTGTATTCGAAGCTTTGTATCTGTATATCGCAGATTACCAGCGGAAGTGTGCGAACGCACGGTTTGCTTCTGCCATACGGTGTGTATCTTCGCGTTTTTTAACTGAAGCACCAGTGTTGTTAGCAGCATCCAAGATTTCTTTTGCAAGACGATCTTTCATAGTGTGTTCACCACGAGCACGTGATGCAGTTACCAACCAACGAAGCCCAAGAGTTGTACGACGTTCTGGACGAACTTCAACTGGGACTTGGTAGTTAGAACCACCAACACGACGAGCACGTACTTCAAGAACAGGCATGATGTTTTCCATAGCTGTTTCGAATACTTCAAGTGCATCGTTTCCAGTAGCTTCTTTGATTTGTTCAAATGCATCATAAACGATTGATGCAGCTGTACCACGTTTACCATCAAGCATAACACGGTTGATAAGACGTGTTACAAGTTGTGAATTGTATAATGGATCTGGCAATACTTCGCGTTTAGGCGCTCTATTTTTACGACTCATTTTTTCTTATCCCCCTTCTATTATCCTTTAGGACGTTTAGCACCGTATTTAGAACGGCCTTGTTTACGATCAGCAACACCTGCAGTATCAAGTGCACCACGAACGATGTGGTAACGTACCCCTGGAAGGTCTTTTACACGTCCACCACGGATAAGAACAACACTGTGTTCTTGAAGGTTGTGTCCGATACCCGGGATGTACGCAGTAACTTCGATAAGGTTGCTCAAACGTACACGAGCGAATTTACGAAGGGCTGAGTTAGGTTTTTTAGGTGTCATTGTTCCAACACGAGTTGCAACACCACGTTTTTGTGGTGAAGATACGTTAGTTTGAACTTTTTTGTGGCTGTTGTAACCAACGTTAAGTGCTGGTGATTTAGATTTTTCAACTTTAGATTTACGTGGTTTACGTACCAACTGGTTGATTGTAGGCATCTACTTTTCTCCTGTAAGATTTTTTATTTTGGTTGATAAGGTACTTGGTGACAGTCCTTATCTAAAATGTGTACTTTGCAACATTTGTCAGCACGTCTCTGTACACTCTGGAGAGACCAAAAGTAAAAAGTACCGTTCATTATGATAACACAACTTGCACCGGCTGTCAAATGATTTCGCCGTATTTTATAGCTTTTATAAAACTTTTTGGCAGCTATTAAATTGTTATAGTCAAGATTAAACACCCTTGGGCAATATAACATCCAAAGAAAAAAGAGGGAACTCCCTCTTTTAATCGAAAATATTACCAATTTCTACTTTGACATGATTGTTTTTAACATCAATTTCTGAAACTTTTAGAAGTGATTTGTAAGTCATTCGGTCACGTTTTTCTTGGGCATTTTCAGCAAAGACTGCGACACCCACAAGAGTACTATCGAATTCTTTCAAAAGACTGACCATACCAGAAATCGTTCCCCCACCTTTGAGGAAGTCGTCAACAATCAAGACACGACTATTCGGTTTCAAGCTACGTTTAGACAAGAACATCTTTTCAATACGGTCACTTGAACCACTTGCATAATTGACAGAAACGGTTGAACCTTCCGTAATTTTAAGGTCACGTCGAACGATGACAAATGGAACATTCAAGATATTTGCAACGGCATTTGCCAAAGGCACACCTTTGGTTGCTACTGTCATAACCGCATCAATTTTATTTTCCTTGAAAGCATTAGCAATGATACGTCCAACACTTTGTAAAATTTTAGGGGTACTTAATAAATCTGATAAGTAAATATAACCTCCAGGAAGAATACGATTGCTTTCTGAAAGACGGTCACGTAATTCTTCGATGACTGCTTTAGCTTCCTCATCAGAGATTCCTGGTGTAAAAATGACACCTCCGCTCGCCCCTGTAACTGTTTCAATTTCGCCGATTCCTGATTCTTCAAAAGCTTTTTTGATAATGGCGATATCTTCAGAAATTGAAGATTTTGCTGCTTCATATTTTTCAGCAAATGTGTTTAAACTTGTCAATTTATAGGGGTTGTTAATCAAATAGTTGGAGATGACAACCATGCGTTCACTACGTCGTAATTTCATAATTTCTCCATTTTCATATCTGTTTTTTGTCATTATATCATAAGAAGGCGAAAAAAACGAACATTTTAATAAAAAATGTCCATTTTTTGTGTTTTTCCCTAATGTAAAGAGGTTTTTAAGTGAGTAATGTTAAAATGTTCTGCTTTTTATAATTTTGGTTTGTAGAATGAGCGATTGTCCATTGCAAAAATACGATTTGTCATTTCACCCTCGTCAATACGACTCAATGCTGTTGTCATCATCATCATTTCGGCGTCAATATTATCGATAATATGAATAATCTCTGCTTCCATAACACGTGGACGAACGGGGCTGCCGTATTCAAGCAAACCGTGATGACTTAAGATAACATGGCGTAAAATGATAACATCTTCTTTGGTGTCATCAATGTTTAATTCTGTGAGAACTTTTGTGATTTCTTCATCAATCAAAGCAATGTGACCGATTAAATTGCCACGTACAGTGTATTCGGTATTGTCTGGACCAGTTAACTCAATGACTTTCGCCAAGTCATGAAGCATGATACCAGCGTAAAGCAAACTTTTGTTGAGTTGTGGATAGATATCACCAATTGCATCCGCTAAACGCACCATGGTTGCTGTGTGATAGGCTAATCCAGATTCAAAAGCATGATGATTTGTCTTAGCTGCAGGATAAGTGAAAAATTCCTTGTCGTATTTGCGATAAAGCGCACGAACAACACGTTGCCAAACAGCATTTTCAATTTTGAACATCATTTGCTCAAGATAATCTTTGACATCAACAACGTCAACTGGTGATTTTTCGCGGAAGTCACTTGGGTCGTTTGGCTCACCCTCACGTGGATCACGAAGGGTAATTTGATTGACTTGAGGTGTTCCATTATAGACCTCACGACGACCTTTCATGTACACTACTTTACCAGCGATAAATTCTTCAACATTATAGGGTTGGGCGTCCCAAAGATTACCAGAAATTTCACCAGTATCATCTTGGAAAGTAAAGGCAATATAATCCTTGCCAGCTCTCGTCTTACGAAGCTCTGCGGATTTTATTAAGTAGAACCCTTCAAAGAGTTCATCTTTTTTCATTTGATTAATTTTCATGATTTTCCTCGTCTTCTAATGGTGGGAGGTTAAGTAAATTTGCCGTTGCTTGATCTTGATAAGATTCGACAGTATTTAAAGCTCGAATAATCGCATTTGTCCTTGTGGAAATGAGGCTGTCCAAAGTGTTATTGGCAGTATTGATTTGTTTTTGAGCTTTGACCAACATATTACCAAATTTTTCAAATTCTACCTTAACATTTCCCAAAATTTTGCTAATATCGTTTGCATTTTTCTGAATATTGAGAGTTTTAAAGCCGACAGCAAGCGAATTTAATAGAGCTGATAAGGTTGACGGACCTGCTACGACAATATTTTCATCACGTCGCAAGCTATCAAAGAAACTAGCATTACGAACCACTTCTGAATACAAACCTTCTGTTGGTAAAAACATAATTCCAAAATTAGTTGTCTCAGGTGGATTGAGGTATTTTTTATTAATATCTTTAGCAAAACGTTTGATGCTGTTAAGAAGCGACTTGCGGTAAAGCTCAACTTGTTCTTTGTCACCACTTTCGTAAGCATCTTCCAAGCGATAGTAATCTTCCAATGGGAATTTCGAATCAATTGGCAAATAAACATAGCCGTCATCATCTGTTCCTGGAAGTTTTATGGCGTATTCAACACGCTCACTAGAGCCTGAAACGGTCGGAAATTCTCGTTCATATTGGTTAGGTGTCATAATATCTTCGATAATTTGCCCCAGCTGTAACTCACCAAGAATACCACGTGTCTTAGTATTGGAAAGTACTTTGTTTAAGGTGCCAACATCTTGTGCGACATTTTTCATCTCACCCAAACCTTGATTGACAGACTCCAGTTGCTTAGAAACTGTCTCAAATGAGGTTTTCAAGCGATTTTGCAAGGTTTGTTCGAGTTTTTCTTCAACCGTTCGACGCATTTCTTCCAAACGTTTTTCATTTGATTCTTGCATTTCTTTGACAGAATTTGTCAAATTGCGGTTGATGATTTCTAAACGCTGGTCAGAACGGTCACGATTTTCATTCAAACTTTGATGAAGGACATCACGAATATCATTTAATTGTGTGTATAAATCATTTTGCAGACGATTTATCTGATTATTCAACGCTAAAACTTGGTCTTTTTGCGCTAAATCAAGCTGATATGAGACTTGGTCAGATAAATTATCAGCGTTGTCGTCCAGTTTTTGTGAAACATCTTCTGTCAGCTTTGCCATTTTCAGCAAAAGATAAATCAGCAAAACGACACTAAGAAGTCCTAATAATAATGTAATAATTAACATTTTACCTATCCTTACTTTGAATAACAACAAGATAGCCTGATTTTAAGGTAACTGTAATTGGTTGGTCAAGAAATTCATTACTTGAATAGATTTTTTTCTTGAAAAAATTACTGGCATCAAGCTCGTATTTAGCACCTTTAATGGTCAAATCAGCGTCACCACCAGCCATAAAAGAAACGTAAATCATTTCTTTTTCTGGCAAAACTTGATTAGAACCTGCAGGATAAAACTGCACGGTATTTTGCTTATCACGTAGGGTTATCTGACGCATGAAGGGTGCTAATTCTGGGTCACTTGGTAGAAAAAGATTGGACATCATGTGGTCAATTCGACCGCCAAAAGCGCCAAAAATCGTCACTTGTGCTTGTGGGTATTTTGAGAAAATCGCCTTTAGGGCTAACTCTGTATCTGTGTCGTCTTTTTCTGGAGCAGCCTTGATGAAATCGCCAGCTTCTTCTTGAATCATTTGTAATTCTTCTTTGCTGACAGAATCAAAGTCTCCCACTGCTAAATCTAAAGGTAATTGATTATTTAATAGGAAAAAACTACCACGGTCAACACCGACAAAAAGTTCAAAATCAGTCGAAAAATCTGACAAACGACCGCCAGCAAAGACAGCTATCTTAGTCATCTAACGCCACACGCAATGTTTCTACTTGTGCAGCTAAATCACTTGCTTTGAAGAGATATGAACCAGCAACAAAGACATTAGCTCCAGCATCATAACAAACTTTGATAGTCTTATTATCAACGCCACCGTCAACTTCAATGTCAAAATCATGGCCTTTTTCATCGCGGAGTTGAGCAACTTTTGCCACTTTTTCAAGCATTTCAGGAATGAAGGCTTGTCCGCCAAATCCTGGGTTGACTGTCATGATAAGCACTTGGTCAACCAAACTCAAGACAGATTCAATAGCCGAAACTGGTGTCCCTGGGTTAATAACAACACCTGCTCTCATGCCTGCAGCCTTAATTTTTTGCAAAGCACCATGAATATGAAGAGTTGACTCCGCATGAATTGTCATAATATCTGCACCAGCTTGCGCAAATGCGTCAACATAACGTTCTGGATTAACCACCATAAGGTGACAATCAAAAACGAGTTTGCTGTGTTTACGCATGCTAGCCACGACATCTGCACCAAAACTAATATTTGGTACAAATTGCCCATCCATAATGTCGATATGAACATATTCTGCACTTGTTTCTTCGATACGTTTTAATTCTGAAGCGAAATTTGCATAATCAGCTGCTAAAATTGATGGTGCGATTTTATTGTTTGACATAAGTACCTACTTTCTGTTTATAACTTTCTTATACGTTTCACGACGGTTTTCAATTTCACTAAGAAATTGGAGATAATTATCATACCGTGACTGCCAAAGATCGCCTGATTCTAAGGCTTCCTTAACCGCACATGATGGCTCATGCGTATGCGTACAGGAACGAAATTTACAGTAATGACTAAGATGCCTTAGCTCTGGAAAAGCTTCGTTGAGATCTTCGGCATTCGTAATTTCATAATCAAGCGATGAAAATCCTGGCGTATCTGCTATTTTCCCACCATTAACATTGTAAAAACTAACTGCACGAGTGGTATGACGACCACGTCCAAGACTGTCCGAAATTTCACCTGTTTCTAACTTGAGTTCTGGAGCAATTTTATTTAACAATGTTGATTTACCAACACCTGTTTGCCCCATGAAAACAGTCACTTTGTCGGTCAATAGCGGAAGCAATTCTTCCAAAGACGTGCAAAATTGATAACCGATTTCTTGATATTGTCTTTGAATTGCCCTTATCTCATCAGGAGTTGTCACTAAATCCATTTTTGAAATATAAACAATCGGTTCTATCGCCTTGTGCTCTAATAAGACCAAAAAGCGATCCAACAAATTGGCATTAAAGTCAGGCTCTTTGGCTGACATGATGACAACCGCTTGGTCAATATTAACAATCAGTGGTCGAACCAAACTATTCTTTCGGTCATGAATCGCTAAAATGTAGCCCTCTGAATGGTCATCTGCTGAAAATTCAACAAAATCACCAACATAAGGTGTTTGACCCTTTTTTCTAAAATTACCACGCGCACGTGTCTGATAAATGACTCCGTCAGATTCAACATAGTAAAAACCTGCTAGAGACTTGATAATTCTACCTTGCAAATGTACTTCCTTTTTATAATTGATAGTCTCATTATAGCAAAAAATGCCCTTTTATTCAGTACCTAGCTCAAAAGATTTCTCATATTTGTCTTTTTTGATTAAAAGTCGTATAATGACTTTGTCTTTTGCGGAAGTGGTGGAACGGCAGACACGCATGCTTCAGGCGCATGTGCCCAGTATGGACGTGAGGGTTCAAATCCCTTTTTCCGCATGGTATTTTGAGCAACATTATCATTTGAAATCAAACAACGCTTAAATACAACATTTGGAAAGGTGGCCCAGCTTGGTACGGCACCAGACTCGAAATCTGGCAAGTGGATGTTATTCACACGCGGGTTCAAATCCCATCCTTTCCTTATAACAAATAAAGAAGCTGGTGTCAACCAAGCAAATGCAGCCATCGCTAATCAGATTGCCAACCTAACAAACACAAGCCAGTCAATATCAAGAAATTAAAGATGCTATTCAAACTGACAAAACAAACGTATCTGGCAATAATCCATATGCAGCTACTCTTAATAGCTATCTTAGCCAAATTAAAATATGGTTTACAAGGCAAAACAATCAGCACTATCGGCAAAAAAACTTTCTTTAATTATTACAAAGACAAGCTATTAAAAGATTTTTGATAAGAATAGCTCACAATTACTATAAAAATAAATTATATAAATTCATAGTAATAAAAAATGGATTTTTATATCAAATAAATAGTAGATTATTTAACCCCAGCCATAATAATGACTGGGGTTCATTTTTATAATCCGACTTCTTTTAAGGCGTCTGCTAATTTGGCAAATTCGGCAATTGAGAGGGCTTCTCCGCGAATAGATGGTTTGATTTCTGCGATTTCAAGCGCTTGTTCAAGTTTGGCTTTGGTTTCGTCTGCTTTTCCAAAATGGCTTGTCAGGTTGTTCCAAAGGGTTTTGCGGCGATGAACAAAGCTAATTTTTGAAACACGGAAGAAGAAATCTTCGTCTTTGACTTGAACGAGCGGTTGTTCACGGCGAGTCATTTTTAAAATTGCCGAGTCCACATTTGGTGCTGGTACAAAGACTGTATGTGGTACAACAAAAGCAACTTTAGCGGTCATGTAATATTGCACCGCAATTGATAACGAGCCGTAAGCTTTGGTGTTTGGCTCTGCCGAAATACGGTCTGCCACTTCTTTTTGCATCATCACGACAAATTCCGCAAATGGGATTTTTGATTCAATCAAGTGCATCAAGATTGGTGTTGTGATGTAGTAAGGAAGATTTGCTATGACCTTAATTGGAAGGTCTGGGTTAGCAAATTCTTTGATACGACTTTGTAGGTCTGATTTCAAAATATCCTCGTTGATAACTTTTACATTATCAAAATGGTGGAGCGTATCAGCTAAAATCGGAATTAAACGGTCGTCAATTTCAAATGCCATGACTTCGGCAGCATTTTCAGCCAAAAATTCAGTCAAAGCACCGATACCAGGACCGATTTCGATAACATTGACGTTCTTGTCAATTTCAGCAGTATCCACAATCTTTTGAAGAATGTTTGTATCTGTCAAAAAGTTCTGTCCAAATGATTTTTTAAAGGTAAATCCATGACGCTCAAGGACAGCACGCGTCACGCTGTAATCTGCAATTCTCATAATTAATAATCCCTCATTAGTTAGGGAATGTCTTTCCTTTCATTTCTATCAATGCAAGTTACTATTTGTATCACATCTGGCTCAATCGCAAAATACTGCGGCGTTTTCGCATGGTTGCTGTGATATGTAACTGTTTTTCAAGGTAATTAGTATTCAGTCGTTTTTTCTTTGCTTCTCTTGGTAAATAGAGGTACAGGCACTCACTACCAGCTTTCAAAATTTCATCACAAAAATCCATCTCTAGTAGTTCATTTAATATCTCTCGGTTAAGCTGGTCATTGGTAAATACCAAGTGAACACGTGAGTCATCGTAGCTTTCAGCAAGAGCCGTCGTAAACTGGGATTGCGTTTTGAGGATAACCGATAAATCCGCACCGATTTTTACCTGAATCGTGTCATGAATCAATGCACAAACGTCATCGTCAGACAAGGTTGTCTCAAAAATGATATTGCCACTTTGAATATATGTCTTAACATTTTCAAGACCTGCTTCTGTTAAAATCTCTGCCAGATAAGCCATTTTAGGAATACGATTCTGCCCAACTGGCGTAACTCCCCGTAAAAGTGCAACTTTTTCATCCCTCATATCTCTCCATAGCTTCTTCTACTTCGGCTAAAGTGATGCCAAAGAGCTCTAGGCGTTTGAGAAGTTGTTTGCCGTTGCTGTAACCAATGCGGAGCTTTTCGCCCAAATATTCACGGCGCCTACGGCTATTATTTCCCATTAAAAGCCCCATACGCATTAGGTCAGCTCTTGTGATGTCGAATTGATTATCATCATCAAAATTTCCTAATACGCCAGAAAGAGCTTTTTGCAAATCTTCGAAACTTGCGTGCTCAACGCCGAGTGAACGACCTTTACTTTTTGATTTTGGCGCAGCTTCATCACGATTTAAAAAAGCGTGTTTAACATTTGGGATAGCATTCATGATGATTTTGCGAATGCGTTCTCCGTTATAATCTGGGTCCGTAAAGACAATGACCCCACGAAGGTCATTTAATTTTTCGATACGTTCAAGGTCGTCATCATTGATAGCTGACCCGCGGGTTTCATAGGTATCTACATCATAAAAACGACGCAAATTTGCGGTATCGTCTTTTCCCTCAACAACAAGCACTTCTTGAATTTTGATTTTTTCAGTCACAGTTAAACAACCTCTTTGCATTATCTGATGTCGCTTTTGCCACTTCTTCACTGGTCAAATCACGGAGCTCTGCAATTTTATCTACAACATAGCGAGTATAAGCGGTGCGGTTTTCATGACCACGTTTTGGAACAGGTGCAAGGTAAGGCGCATCCGTTTCAACTAAAATCTTATCAAGCGGCAATTTCTGCGCAGCTTCTTGAACATCAAGCGCTTTTTTAAAGGTAACAACCCCTGAAAATGAAATCATCATGCCAATCTCGATAAAACGCTCTGCCATTTCCAAAGAGCCTGAAAATGAATGAATAATCCCGCCGCGAGGTCCAACGCCTGCTTCTTTGATAACAGCGTAAGTATCTTCAAGTGCATCACGAGTGTGGACAATAAAAGGAAGGTTATGGTCTTTTGAAAGCTGAATCTGACGTTTAAAAACCTCAATTTGGACGTTTTTTGGGTCTTCCATCCAATGATAATCCAGCCCAATCTCACCAAGAGCAATCACTTTGGGGTGTGATAGATGAGCAACAATCATATCCTCAATTTCTTGAGTATATGACCCTGCTTCCGTTGGGTGCCACCCAATCGTGGCGTAGATTTCAGGGTATTTTTCAGCTAACTCAATAGCACGTTTAATAGTTGGTGCGTCAAACCCAACAACGTTATGTCGAGTGACGCCCATTTCTTTAGCAAGTGCCAATTCTTCTGCTTCACGCCCAGCAAAATCATCGGCGTTTAAATGCGTATGTGTGTCAAATATATTATACTCTATCATTATATCATTCCTTATGTTTCCTAAAGACTATTATAGCAATGGTTGCAAATAATTTCCTCATTACATACTTCCCTTTAATTCCTTATAAAATTATCTGCTATGGTTAACTTTTGGTTACTTTTTGGGTTAGCATTTAACTTATCACGAATATCTATTTGAATAGCATTTGAAACATGTGAATACATCTGTAAAGTGATTGATTCATCAACATGACCTACACGCTCCATTAATCGCTTTAATAGGAATAAAGACATCAAAAACTCTTGAATAATTGACCATTCTAAAAAAACTTCTTCTAAAGTTTTTGAACGTTTTTCTTGCTCTTTACATTCAATCTGCTGTCGGTTCTGACAAAGCCTTTTCAATTTTTAAAGCAAGCCTTCGTCTAGCTTCAGCTTCACTAACACGACTTTTAGATTTCATTGTTACTGATTTTTGAAGCCATTTTCCAACTCTTGAATCATAGTGTTTTTGATAATATCTATATTTACCATTTGATAACTCTTTATTAAACATTTTTCTCTCCTTAAAACCAAAGAAAAGAAACCATGTAGCATACTTATTATATCATAACTACATAGCCTCTTCACGTTTCATTTGTTTATACCTTAAGAACTCCTCATAAGTTTCAGGATTGATATAAACTCTTTTATGTGATGGCTTTAAAATACCATCCTTAAATTGTGCCATTCGTCGCATCTCAGTTAAATCATTATTCAATGTTCCAATAGCCACACCAAACTGTTTTATAATTTCTTTCTTTGTTTTATATTGATTCATCTTCACCTCATTTTGTACACAAAAAAACAGGCACTAATACTAGCGCCTGCTAACAACTTATGAAAAAGAAAAGTTTTAGGAGATTCTTAACGAATATTGCCAAGAATCAGGAGTTATATGCCCTTAAGAATATTCTAATAAGAGCAATTACATTGTAACAATTATATATTCAACTAACTGATAATAGTTGTTCTCCCTCATAATAAGGAACTTCAGTATTCATGGTAACATCTTCCCACTCATCACCCCATGCTATCGCATAACCAGCATATTGGAGATACACCTTTTTAAACTGTTCCTCATCTCTTAAATGGGCAAAAGATTTTAAGCTATCAATATCTTGTTTCACATTATATCGAAAACACTTTCCATCTTGATACCAAACTTTAATATCATAATTCGGTAAAGCTTCAACTTTTACTGCTTTTTTCATAAAATAACCTCTTTTTAAAAATCAGACTGCCACAATTCATTTAAATAGTCCTGATGATTAACCAGATACAATCGAACCTCTTTTAACTGTTTACGAGGTAATTTGCCACCTTCTAACTGTTCACCATCAAACGCAAATGAATAGTCTTCATCTTTATATAAAATATGAACACGAGGACGATTATGTCCTTTTTCTCTATTATTAATATAAATTCTCAAACCATTATTAAAATATATCGTCGGCACTATTATACCACCTTTCTAAACACAATAAAAGCCATAATAACTTATCATGACTCCATCTGTTTTCTTTCTTTCAAAATATCATTAACCATAACAAAACTATTGTCAAAAAATATAGTATTACATAATATCTCATGGGTAAAGAATAAAAACGCCACTTAAACAAAAAATATAATACCAATCGCAAAAAAAGATATATCACCACCATATTGTTTTTTACAAAATAAAAAAGCCATGATTTTTTCACGACTTCTTAATATTCACTTCCTCAAAACTATTTCTAGGCATTCAAGATACCCACATAGTCTCGCCAAGTCTCTAACCAATTATCACGATTACGTCTAATTTCTTTCTGTGCAAATCGTATATCATAATCAGCTAAATCAATATTTTCAACAACTTCTGCAGTTTTTAAAGAAAATTTCCCAATCAATTCATCATCATACATTCTTACCACAGGATTCTTAGGATTTAACTTCATATCTTCTTTAGATAACTCCAAAATTGTTTCTCCAAATGATTCTTGCATATCAAGACCACCTTTCTTTTAAGAATTCAATAATACCTTATCCTTTTCAAAATTCTTATAAACTTCTTTACCAATATATGTAGAATTTGTTGAAAGTCCTTCCATAGTCATTAAATCAACTTCCACATCATCAAAAACAGCCTCTAATTCATCATAAAGTTTATAAAATGCAAAACCTAAAGCTCCTGAACCTTTTGAAACAATAACTAAATCAATATCACTATTCTCATCAGCTTCACCTCTTGCATATGAACCAAAAAGATAGACAGCAGATAGGTTATACTTCTCTGCTAATGGATTAATCTTTTCTTGTATCTGTTCTATCGTATAAACCATAACTATATACTTCTTTTTCTAGAATTTTTCTAATCGTCATCTTTTGCATCTTCAATAGCTTCTTTCAAAGCTTCACTATTTTCTTTATAGCAAGTAACCTTATAAGAAGAACCATATAATGAATCTTCTGTAATAGTCAATTCACCATCTTCATCATATGAATATGGAACAGTATAATCCGAGCCAGCATTAACTGTCATTTGACTCTTTTCTGTATCAATATCAGTAATTGAATACGTAACACCATCAACATCAATTGTTCCACTATTATTATTTATCTCTAAAATCAATTCTGTTGAACCATCATATTTAGAAACTCTATACCATTTCCCACTTAAATCATCTTTTGATGAACACCCAAAAAGTAAGAATACTGACATAACCGCTAACAATGTTGCTAATAACTTCTTTTTCATAAAAGCACCTCCCTTAATATATATCCCTATCTGATAGAAAAACTTTTAATCTATCAATATCACGTTCTGATAAGTGACCAATAATTTTTATTTTTACCTTATCACTATCAATCTCATAAAATCTTACAGTATCAATCCATGATGGCTTTCTAAGACCCGCCTTATACCAATCAATAATTTCAAAATATTTAGCTTTTATAACGTCTGACTTAAACTGATACTGACTTGTTATTCTAAAAGTTTTTACAACTTCATCTCCAACACTTACCACTAAAGCAGGACGAATTTTCGAACCTGTTCCATCAGCATACTCTATTCTAGCAACTACTATAGAATAGATATTAAATCAGTCATTAAATACCTCCTCATATTCTGAAAAGTCCTCGTCACCGAAAAATTCTTGAACATCAACAGGATTATCAAAATCTACCTTTTTAGATGGTATTTTTTCTTCTATCATTTTGAGAAACTCCTCATCAGAAATAGCTGGCTTTTCTAAAGTAACATCAAAAGGCAAACTGCGTGTTCTCACACTTTGAATCAAAAACATTCTAACGGCTGTTGCCATATCAAGCCCTAAATCTTTATATATCTTTGAAGCTTCTTTCTTTAGTTCATCATCTACACGTACTGTTACCATTGACATAACTAAAACCTCCGTACTCCATTTGTACTTACATTGTACCACTATTTTATATTTTTTCAAATAAAATATAAAATAAATACACAATAAAATCTATTTAATATACAGTAAAATGCATTTTATTCTATACTACAGATTTCTTTGGTTACTTTTTTGGTTAACATTAACTCATAGCTCTCAAAAAACCACATATTTTTAAAGAATCTTTGCTTGATAATCTGACACTTGGTCGTTCTGTGGACAAAGAGCAAGAATCTCTATTGCCCGTGAATTAATTGGTAACAAACCAATACTCATCATGGACGAGGGTGTTTCAAACCTAGACAAAACGACCGCTATTAATATTGAACGACGTCTGCTTCAGACCAAAGAACTAACAGTTATCATGATTACGCATCATCTCTATGACGAAAATAGAGCACTATTTGACCAAATTATCGAGATATAGAATATATTTTACGAGGAAAACCAGTAGAAAAAAACCGTCAGCCTCGAGCACTGACGGTAACTTTTTGTATTCTATCAATTAAGCAGATAAAACTTTACGTCCTTTACGACGGCGAGCAGCAAGCACGCGACGTCCGTTTTTAGTTGACATACGGTGACGGAATCCGTGTTTACGTTGACGACGGATTTTACTTGGTTGATAAGTACGTTTCACGATGAATACCTCCTCATAGATTTTCGTATTCGTTTAGCCGGCTATATTTGATCAGTTACTAAACATACCATATTATTTTATAATAAGAATAGGAAGCTGTCAAGAACCACTTGGTTTTGGAATGTGTCTAATTTTTTGAGAATAATCAGTATGTCTATAAAATCAAGAGATTTTCCTATTAATTTTTTCAAAAAAATACCCCAGCATATAACTGGAGCATTCATTATCATTCTTCTAAAGCTTCGTATAAGGCTTCTTTTAGCTCTTCGACCGTTGTTGCTCTAGGGGAATCTAAGCTTAGTTCTTCCTCGACTTGACCGCTGTCAGTATCGTATGTCTTTAGAACCGCATTCAGTTAAAGAATACAATAGACCACCTTCCTCATCAGCGATGACTTTAGTATTTTCATCAATACTCCAGTTGTTAAACATCTCATCAACGTAATCTTTTGTAAAAAATTCTTCTCCCTTTAAATCACTAACAATCTTATCAATGGTATAATTACCAGTCTTATGCGATACCACACTAGTCTCAACGTCAGAAGCTACTAATTGAGTATTGACCCCAAACAATAAAAACAATACCCCTAAAGTACAACAAACAACCAAAAACACCTTTTTCATAACCTATTCCCTCCCTAAAACCATAACCACTATAAAAATATATACTTTTTAAAAAGTGTATCTTTTTCAAAATATTTTAATGCTAAATATAGCAAAAAAGTGAGACAACTAAAATCTCACTCTCTTAAATTTATAGATACTTACTAATTTTTCTCTTGTAATTTCTTATTGATATTTCTCACGCGAGTGCTGAAGCTTAGATAGATAAACAACCAAATCACCAAATAAGTAATGAAAAATTCCGCTAAAAAACGCCATGACCAGATAAACGACGTTGTGATGCCGTTAAGCAAATTAAGGCAACTATCCAAACTATAAACCAAACAAAAATGAATGATAAATTGCCAGATGACTGGGAGAGTTTCTGATTCAAAAATCATGCTAACCAAGCCAATCAAACCACTAATAAATACCACATTCATAATCTGTTGAACGGTCTGTATCTCAGCACCACTTTGCCACAAGAAAAAGATGTATGCTAAACTTCCAATGCCAATCCCCATAAGCCAATAAATACTGATAAGTTTTATATATTTTCTCACATCAAATTCCTCACAATCCCAAAGCTTTTTCCAAATCTGACAAATAACGTCTGCTAACATTTGTCGTCACGTCATTTGTAAGCATGGCCAACATATTTCCTGAGAAACTATTCTCCAAAGATTTTAAATGATTAATATTAATCAGAGCATGCTTTGAGACCTGTACAAAGTCTGGATTAGCTAGATGCTCACGAAACTTGTACAAGCGATCCGTAGTGTTAAGTCTTCCATTGGTCGTATCCAAAATCAAAGAAGTCCCATCAACATCCACAAGAATCAAATCTGACACGCGTAATAACTCTGTACGAACAGCTGTTTTTACTGGCAAAATCTCCACCCTGCCCTGCTCAAATTTCGCTAAATAATCTAAAACATCTTGGACAGCTTGGTCGTATTTTCTACTTCGTACCAAAACTTCAATAGTCTCTTTTGGTAAACTGCTATCCTCTTCAAACTGGTAATGCACCCTTCAACTCCTCTTATTTACGTTTAGTCAATGAAAATCGCTCAAGATACAAACTTAGTGCCAAAAGAACGACGATGCCACAAATGACAAGACTCACTAAAAGTATTTCTTGATTTAAGGTTGTTAAGCTTTTTAATTTCAACCCAATCCCTAAAAATTCTTTTGCATCCGTGTTAACAGCATCTTTTGCAATCAAAAGCTGACGATAAGCTGCTGATACATAAGCTGCTGGCGTTAATTTAACCACTTTTTGTGCAAAATCAGGCAACGCCCCAATTGGCATGTAAACTCCAACAAGAAATCCTGAAACTGTTCCTACAATAGTCGATAAAGTTTCATTTGTTGTTAGTGTTTTAACAAATTGCAAAACAAGGAGAGCAAAACCAGCTCCCATGATTGAACTTAAAAGCATTATTAAAAGCATTTGAGGTAAATGGTTAAAACCAAAATCAATGCTATCTTGCCAGTAGAAATAAAGCTGCATGGTAACCAACATGACTAGCTGCATAATAAAACCAATCACACTAGATGAAATGAGGTAGCCAAGATAAAGTTTTAATTGTGAAATATCTGTCAGTAAAAAATCTTCTAACTTATGACTGACCTTATCTTGAACCAAGCGAGAAATACCAGTCCACGTTGTTGTAATACTCGTTACCGCTAGCGTCCCACCAAGCACCCAATTATCGAGTAATTCTTCAAGATTTGGTGTGCCAGTAAAGGAATCTTGCATGTTCTTTTGTAAAAAAACAACATAAAGAATAAATGCAATCAAAGCTCCCAAAAGTGAGAAAAAGACACTTGCTTTATTTGAAAAATAGAGTTTTAAATTGCGTTTGGTCATCGCCCACATTTAAGCCATCTCCCTTCCCGTAATGCTCAAAAAGACATCATTAATATTGGCTTTCATATAGTCAAAATCACTAATTACGTCTCGCTTATCAGATAAAATGGCTAAAGCATTAGCCGAATCATCCACAAACATTTTTAACTGACCGTTTTCTAAAAGCTTGTAATCAATATCTGAAAAAGCCGTGATATTATCCGTTTCAATTAACAAATATGGTTTTGAATATCTTTCTTTCAGTTCCTTAGCAGAACCTTTGGCTAAAACCTTCCCGTGATCAATAATATAGGTCATATCAGCATTTTCAGCCTCTTCAAGGTAATGAGTGGTCAAAAAGATAGTCAAGTTTTCTTCACGCTGTAAACGGCGTAAAATCTCCCAAATAGCCCGACGTGTCTGAATATCAAGTCCTGTCGTTGGCTCATCTAAGAAAAGCAAATTTGGCTTATTCAAAAGTGCACGAATGATATCAACACGACGACGTTGTCCACCAGACAAAGTGCCATAAGTTTGATTAAGAAAATCCTGTAAACCTGTCAATCGAATAAGTTTTTCTAACCAAGCTTTATCTTGTTTACGATAAAGTGCTTGGCGACTTTTCAGATTATCTAAAACACTCAATTCCTCATCAAGCACACTCTCTTGAAAAACCATTCCAATTTTCAAATCTGCTGCCAATTCAATCTCACCTGATGTTGGTTTTAAGAGCCCCGTCAGCATTTTCATAGTTATTGATTTTCCAGCGCCATTTGTCCCAATATAAGCTAGCAATTTCCCTTCTTCCACTTCTAAATTTAAGTGGTCAATCACCGTTTTATCTCCAAAGGTTTTGATTAAATCTTTTGTTCTAATAAGCATAATTAACCCTCCCTTTTGACATTATTTTATCAAAAAAAGGTTCAAAATAAAACCTTTTTCGGTAAGCGGTTAAAAATAAGCGGTAAATGGCATTAAAAAAAGCCCGAATGGGCTTTTAAGTCTTATTGAACAGGTGTTACGACCACGTAACGATTTGGGTCGTTACCTTCAGAATAACTATCAACACCATCAATGCTTGTGATTGTTTTGTGAACCATTTTTCGCTCGCTATTGCTCATTGGGTCCATGACATAATCTTTACCAGTTTCGAGAACATGATTGGCTACTTTGCGAGTAAATTCAATCAATGTTTCTGTGCGGTATTCCACATAATCATGAACATTCAAAATGACAGAAAAATTCTTTGAATAACGGTCATGTAAGAAATTTTGTGAAAGCAATTGAAGAGATTTCAAAACTTTTCCGTGATAACCAATGACACGACCAGCTTCTGGCGTTTCAATTTGCAACTTGATTTGACGGCGATTGTGGCTAGCTTCAACCGTTGCATCAATGTCCATTTCATAGATGATTTTTTTGACATATTCTGCAACTTCTTCCGTAGCTTTTTCGATGTCTTTACTCAATTCACGTTGATCTGGAAATTCACTAGCAACAAATTCTTCAAAAGATTGCTCAGTTTTAGTCACTTCTGGGCTTTCGTCAATCTGAACATCTTCTTCAACTGGTTCTTCAGCCTTTTCAAGCGCTTCTAAAACATCTGTATGCCCAGCTTCTTCAAGAATGGTTTGTGTTTTTTTCTTGTGCATGACAATATCTTCTTTAACTGAACCGTCAATGACTTCGCCACGCTCTTCCATTTTCTTAATAATGCTGGTAAGTTTTCGAAGTTCCATTGTATCTTCAAATTTTGATGATACAGGTTCATTTTTTTGATTAACTTCCTCTGGCACACCCTTAACTACTTTTTGGTTAGCTCGGTGAGCCGTCACTTCATTAATCCCTTCGATATCAACCTGAGCAGGCTTTCTACCAAAACCTAAGAACCCTTTTTTTTCACGAGAAACCACTTTAATGTGGGTTTTAAGGCGTGACAAATGCAACTCTTTCAAGCCTTTTTCAATAGCATCTTCGACAGTTCTACCTGTGAATATTACCATACTTTCTTCCTCTTACTTTCTTCTCTTTTGCGCTTTCTTCTTAGCACGACGAATCTTAGCCGCACGTTCTTTTTCAGCTTGTTCCTCTTCCAATCGTTTGGCAATGATTTTGAAAGGATTATTCAACAAAAGAATTTGGAATACCTGAAAAGCATAAGAAACTGACCAATAAAGCACAACCCCTGAAGCCAATCTGAAACTCATAAAGAAAATCATAATTGGCATCACATAAGTCATCACCGTCATGGCAATATTTTTCTCACGCGCTGCTTTGTTTGTTAACCAAGATGAAAGGAATGTGAACAAAGCAGCTAAAACAGGCAAAATAAAATATGGGTCTGGTTTTGATAATTCAATCCATAAAAATGTACCTGTTTTCAAAAAGGCAACACGAGTTAAGGCTTGATACAAAGCCATCAAAATCGGCAATTGAACGACTAGTGGGAGCATCGTCGCATATGGATTAACACCGTATTCCTTGTAAAGCGCTTGGCTTTCTTCTGTCAACTTCATGCGGCTGTCTGTATCACGACCAGGATACTTTTCTTGCAACTTTTTAAGCTCTGGCTGCAAGTCTTGCATTTTTTGCCCTGATTTGATTTGCATATTGTAAAGTGGCATCATGATTGCTCGAATGATAATGGTAAAGAGAACAATCCCAACTCCGATTCGACCATTAATCGATAGCCACTGAATAGCTTTGGCAAAGAAATAAACAATTTGATCCCAGCCATTAGTTGATGAAGCGGTTACTTCGCTACGACCACAAGCAGCCAAAAGTATTAAAGTAAGGCTACTTAATCCTAATAATTTAATCTTTCTTTTCACTATTTAGACCTTCCTGATATAAATTGGCAAGTTTTAAAACATGGAGTAAATTTTTCTTCACTTCATGATAATCAAGTTCCTCGACACCTTTACGAGCAATGATAACAAAATCATGATGTCGTAAATTTGGTGACAACTCCATGACAACATGTCGAATTTTTCGCTTGATGCTATTTCGGGTAACAGCATTACCAAGTTTTTTGCTTACAGAAAGCCCTACACGATAGTGGCCTTGATTTTTTTCTAATTGATAGACGACAAATTTTCGATTGGCAACACTTGTTCCCTTGCTAAAAATTGCCTGAAAATCTTTGTCACTTTTGACACGATAGGTTTTCTTCAACGTACGACTCCATTCTAAATTATTTTTATTATACCATAAAAATTTAAAAAGCCCTAACTTCTAAGGAGTTTGGGCTCATTATCTTTAAAATATTTTTATTGGAAAATACGCTTAAAAATCTTGAAAAGCCTAAGTGTCTATTAATCTAAGTTTTGCAAGGCTTCATTGGCTAATTTAATTTGCCATTTGACTTGGCCAAATCCTGTTCCACCAAGAGAATGACGACGCTCAACAGCGGTGTGTGATTTAAGCGTTTCATAAATGTCCTCATCAATCAAATCAGAAATTTCTTGGTAACGTTCAAACGGCACGTCTTGCAAATAATAGCCAGCTTTAGTACATTCTAATACTAATTTACCAACGATTTCATGAGCTTGACGGAATGGAAGCCCTTTGCTTGCGAGATAGTCAGCCAATTCAGTTGCATTTGAAAAATCTTTTTCAGTCGATTCAGCCATATGCTCTTTATTGACCGTCATGGTTTTAAGCATACCAGCCAAAATATCAATAGCCACCGTAATGGTTTCAACCGTATCAAACATGCCTTCTTTATCTTCTTGCAAATCTTTATTGTAAGCCAAAGGCAAAGATTTCATAACCGTCAAAAGCCCCAAAAGATTACCATAAACACGACCAGATTTTCCGCGAATCAATTCTGCCATATCAGGATTTTTCTTTTGCGGCATGATTGATGAACCTGTTGAGAACGTATCTGAAAGCGTCACAAACTTAAATTCATTTGAACACCAGCTGATGATTTCTTCACAAATACGGCTCATATGCATCATCAAAATCGAACTATTTGCCAAAAATTCCAAGATAAAATCACGGTCAGACACTGCATCAAGTGAATTGCTGTAAGGTTTGGCAAAGCCCATAAGCTCCGCTGTCATCTCACGGTCAATTGGAAAAGTTGTTCCAGCAAGAGCAGCCGCACCAAGCGGTGATATATCCGTATGTTTCACATTAAATTCAAAACGTTCACTATCACGCGTAAACATATTATAATACGCCATTAAGTGATGCCCAAATGAAATCGGCTGTGCGTGTTGCAAATGCGTATAACCTGGCATGATAGTATAGACATGCTCATCAGCTAAGTCCACCAACGTTTGACGTAAATTGCTAAGCTTTTCAATCACTTCATCAAGCTTAGCTTTTAAATACAAGTGCATATCAGTTGCCACTTGGTCATTACGTGAACGCGCCGTATGCAATTTTCCAGCCACAGGACCGATTTTAGCAGTCAAGAGACTTTCCATATTCATGTGAACATCTTCGTTTGACACATCAAATTCAATTTTTCCAGCCTTGTATTCTGTAAGCAATTCTTCAAGACCTTCTTTGATTTGCGCAGCTTCGTCTTTTGCAATAATGCCTGTTCCACCAAGCATGGTCACGTGAGCAATTGAGCCTTTCAAATCAAATTCTGCCATTTTTTGGTCAAAAGAAATCGATGCTCCAAATTCTTCAACCCATTTTTCAAGACCAGCTTCAAAACGCCCGCCCCATAATTTATGATTTTCTGTTGTCATATCACTGATGCAATGAACCACCAAAGCTGGCGTTCAAAGCCTTTCTCTTTTCTTATTTCAATTAACAAATAAGTCCTAGGGGGCTACCAAGGACTTATGATGTGATGCCTCACGGGGCGAATGTCTTAAATGATTCTCACAGGATATCATTATTTAAGATCGATGCCACTCTCTGTTGACATTAACGAGGGTTTGGTAAGTTATAAAAAAAGAGTCTCAGATGGGGCTCCCTGTCCCCTTTTATCTGATTCTTGGTGGAAGTTTTCGGTACTAATCATAGTCATCATGACTTGCCGTATCCTAAGTACTGCCTGCGCCATTCTTCCTTGGTTAGCTTTGAACCCCTCACCAATTCTTTTCTTATTTATTTGGCTGTGACTTGTTCACGCCCATGTTTTTCTTTTCTTTTTCATAATCGACTGCTTAAGCAGATGATTTATTTATTGTTAACTTGTGAATTAACTTGGGTTGGTAGTCCCCAAAGTTTGATGAATCCTACAGCTGCATCTTGGTCAAAGCTGTCAGCCGATGTGTAAGTTGCCAAGTTTTCGTCGTAAAGTGAGTTTGGTGATTTACGAGCCACAACTTGAGCATGACCTTTGTAAAGTTTCACTTTAGCGGTACCGTTAACCACTTTTTGTGTTTCTTTGATGTAAGCAATGATAGCTTCTGTCGCAGGGCTAAACCACAAAGCATTGTAGATAAGATTTGACAATTCATTTTCAAGAATTGGTTTGAAATGAGAAACTTCACGTACCAATGTGATGTCTTCGATTTCTTTGTGAGCTGTCAAAAGTGTGATCGCACCTGGGCATTCGTAAATTTCACGTGATTTGATACCAACCAAACGGTTTTCAACGTGGTCAATACGTCCAACACCGTGTTTACCAGCGATTGTGTTTAATTTTTGGATAAGGTCTGCCAATTTTAGCTCTTCGCCGTTAAGTGCAACTGGTTTTCCTTCTTTAAATTCAATATCAACAAATTCTGCTGTATCTGGAGCTTCTTCTGGAGAAGTTGTGATACCAAAAGCATCCTCTGGTGCTTGATTCCATGGATTTTCAAGGACACCACATTCATTAGCACGACCCCAAAGGTTTTGGTCAACTGAGTATGGGTTGTCAAGATCAGCAGGAACTGGCACACCGTTTGCTTTAGCGTATTCAATTTCTTCTTCACGAGACCATTTCCATTCACGAACTGGAGCAATAACTTTCAAGTTTGGATCAAGTGCAGCGATTGCCACTTCAAAACGAACTTGGTCATTACCTTTACCAGTACATCCGTGAGCAATAGTAGTCGCACCAGTTTTATGAGCAATTTCAACCAATTTTTTAGAAATGACTGGACGGCTAAGGGCTGATACCAATGGGTATTTTTGTTCGTAGTAAGCGTGACCTTGAAGTGCTGGAAGCACATATTCCTCAGCAAATTCATCTTTAACGTCAAGAACGTAAGATTCAACTGCACCAACTTTAAGAGCTTTATCATGAATAAAATCAAGGTCTTTACCTTCGCCGACATCCATACAAACAGCAACGACGTCATAATCTTTCATAAGCCAAGTAATGGCAACTGAAGTATCAAGACCACCAGAGTACGCAAGGATAACTTTTTCTTTTGACATAGGAATACTCTCTTTTCTTAGTTTTGTGTTTTTATCAATTTTATATGTATAATTATACATAGCAAAACCAATCCTGTCAACACTTTTTTTGAATATTTTTTTCAAAAAAACTTAATTTTTTATGATTTTATAACAAATATACCGCATATATACAGAAATAAGCGCTTTTTATGCAAAAAAACTCCCCAGAAAAAGCTAGAGAGAATATACTAGCTAAATTATTGAATTTTTTCAAAGCGTTCTGTGTAGAACAAAGCTGCTGTCATCACAATTGTACAGATGAACAACTACTGTCCATGAACCAAAGAGATTAAAACTAAATCCGAAAAGCGTTGGTCCAAAAGCTGCTAGGAAGTAACCACCTGATTGCACCATACCAGATAATTGTGCTGTTTGGCTTGGTGTGTGTGATTTCATTGAGAATGTCACAAGCAAGTATGGGAACAAAGCACTAACAGCAATACCGATTAAAGCATTGACAGTCAACCAGTAAGCAAAGCTGCTTGTTTGGAAGAGAAGCATTCCTGTACCTACAATAGCACAAGCTGATACAATCGCAAGCATGATTTTACGGTTTTTACTTGAAAGATTTGTTGTCAAAGTAGGGATTGTCAATGAAAATGGCAAGCTAATCAATGAATAAATTGATGCCAAGATACCTGCTGCTTCGCTTGAAAGACCAGCTTGGCTAGCCATTGTTGGCAACCAAGTCATTCCTGTGTAGAAAAGAAGAGATTGCAAACCACCAAAGACAAGAAGCGCGATAGCGGCTTTATTTTTCCAAAGTGATATTGAACATTTTTCTTCATCTTGCTCTGTCATATGATTGTGGAAAGTATTTGGGAACCAAACTGCCAAAGCTACCAAAATCAAGAAACTAAGAATCAGAATTAACCCTTTCCAAGATGTTGCTTTAACAATTGGAACAGCAACTGAAGCGGCAACTGATGAAGAAAGCCCCATAGCTGTTGTATAAATCGTTGTCAACAATCCGATACGGAACGGTTGGTTTGCCAAAATAATACTTGGGAACAAAACATTCATCATGGCAATGCTGATTCCGATAATCATTGTACCGATGTAAAGACTTGGAAGGTTAAGCACGCGCATGCTTGAACCGATAAACATGGCAACCAGAACCATGGTGAATAATTTTTCAAGTCCAAATTTATCCGCTAAACGTGGTGCCAAAGATGAACAAAAGGCAAACATAATCAACGGAATACTTGTCAAAACACCCAAAGAATTGACTGAAACTCCTAAACTATCCGCAACATAGCTAAGGACAGTTGGAATTGTCGTAAATGGGATACGCATAACAGCGCCCACAAGAATAAGTCCTAGGACGAAAAAGATAGAATAGTCTTTTTTCATGTAACTCCTCTTAACTTATAAATAACAAATTTTTAAAGCCTATTATAACAAGAAGTAAATGACTTTAGAATAGGTAATAGCAAAGAAAGCATTCTTCACAAGCAATTAAAATCTTTCTAAAAATTCATAATTTTAGATAAAAATACAACTTAATATATTTGCTTGATTTACTCTAAAATAACAGCGTCTTTTTCTGACACACCGTCTAAAGGAAAATATAAAAAGCCTAAGAATACCTCAGACTTTTTTAGCTACTATTTCAAGTTTTTAAGCATGTTATCAATGTGTTCAATTGATTTTTCACGACCAAGAAGGTAGATAGTATCTGGAAGTTCTGGACCGTGCATTTCACCTGAAACAGCGATACGAATTGGCATAAAGAGGTTTTTACCTTTGATACCAGTTTCTTTTTGAACAGCTTTGATTTGTGGGAAGATATTTTCTGATTTGAAATCTTCGTCACTCATCGCTTCAAGTTTAGCTTTGAAAGCTTCAAGAACTGTTGGAACGGTTTCACCAGCCATGAATTCTTTTTCAGCATCTGTCAATTCTGGGAAATCTTCGAAGAACAAGTCAGTCAATGGAAGGATTTCGTCAGCAGATTTCATTTGTGGTTTATAAAGTTCAACCAATTTTTCAGCTTTGTCAGTCAAACGACCAGCTTCTTCCAAGAATGGTTTCGACATTGCAAAGATTGTATCAAAATCAGCATTCTTGATGTATTCGTTGCTCATCCAATCCATTTTCTTTTGGTCAAAGGCAGCTGGAGATTTGCTCAAACGATTTTCATCAAAGAGTTTGATTAATTCTTCACGTGAGAAGATTTCGTCTTCACCACCAGGATTCCAACCAAGAAGAGCGATAAAGTTAAAGACTGCTTCTGGCATGTAACCTTTTTTACGGTAGTCTTCGATAAATTGAAGGGTATTTGTATCACGTTTTGACAATTTTTTACCAGTTTCAGAGTTGATAATCAATGTCATGTGACCGAATTCTGGTGCTTCCCAACCAAGTGCTTCGTAAACCATCAATTGTTTTGGTGTGTTTGCAATATGGTCATCCCCACGGATAACATGAGAAATTTCCATCAAATGGTCATCAATAACAACGGCGAAGTTGTATGTTGGGTAACCATCTTTTTTCTGGATAACCCAGTCACCACCGATGTTGCCACCTTCAAATTCGATGTCGCCTTTAACGATATCATGCCATTTGTAAATGCCTGATTCGTTAACAGCCAAACGAACAGTTGGAACGATTCCTTTAGCTTCACGTTCTGTGATATAAGCAGCTTTTTCGTTTTCTGACATACCAAGGAATTCGTTGATATAACGAGGTGTTTCACCAGCAGCTTCTTGGCGTTCACGTTCTGCAGCTAATTCTTCTTCAGTAACGTATGATTTGTAAGCTTTACCTTCTGCCAACAATTGGTCAATGTATTTTTGGTAAATGTCCAAACGCTCTGATTGGCGATATTTTTCATGAGTTTGTGGGCTTTCGTCCCAATCCATTCCCAACCATTTAAGGTTTTCCAATTGTGAACGCTCACCGTCTTCGACATGACGTTTACGGTCAGTATCTTCGATACGGATAACAAAATCACCACCATGGTGACGAGCATAAAGATAATTAAAGAGCGCAGTACGCGCATTTCCGATGTGTAGAAGTCCTGTTGGACTTGGTGCATAACGCACGCGAATTTTCTTAGGCATTTTCATCTCCTGCTGAATTTCAATCACTTCTATTATAGCACAATATTTATCCTTGGAACAAAAAATCAGCTGAAAACAGCTGATTTCCTACGTATCTTTCAACATTTGATTTCCAGCAAATGTTGATTTCTTGTTGTTAACCTAAAACGCTCTATTTCCAGACCATTACTTTCCAACTCTATAATCAGCCCGAGGCAGAGCTACTTGATGATTCGATTGCTTTGACATAGTCGATAGCAATCACTAGCGAAATCACTAAATCAGCAAGACTGTCATCGTAAATATCAACATGGTAAGTCAAGGCTATCTTGAACCATTCTTGATGAATACTTGCCACTTCACGCCCTTGGTCAAGCAGACTAAAATTCATATTCCAAATGTCTCCAGCCACTTCCAAACCAAAATCAGAAATATCATATTTAGCTTTGAGCAATGAAAAACGTTGTTGAATCGCAATCTGTTTACCGTCCACAAAAGTCACCGTAAACCGTTGAAAAGGAAAGCTAAAATGATGTTTGATATGGCTAACAAACTGTCCTTGACTGTCAGAAATCGTGAATTCCTTTAAAAACTTTAAAAATGACCCTTGAACGTGATAGGCAAGTTGACCAGTTTCATCTTTAATATCAAATTTGCCAGCTAATGACCAAAGTTTTTGTTTAATCTCAAAACTTCTCATCTTGTACACCTCAACATTTTTCAATTTATTTGTACCAATATGCTAACACAAAGTTGTATCACTTCCTCAAAAAGCTGTCAACAAAAATCCGGAAATTCATCTTTATTTGATTTCTCTCATGCGTCCTGTATCCACATCATAAACAGCTCCCGAAATCACAACATCCTCTGGGATTAAGGGAGAATTTCGCAAAATAGCAATGTCCTCACGCACACTTTCTTCCACATCAGAAAATGGTAAAAAATCTTTATCATGGACATCAACACCTAAATCACGCTCTAACTGCGTTGCAAAAGCTTCATTTGTAAAACTTTGTGCCCCACAATCTGTGTGATGAAGAACTACAATTTCACGTGTCCCCAATTGTTGCTGAGAAATCACCAAAGAACGGATAATATCATCAGTCACACGACCGCCAGCATTTCGCAAAATATGAGCATCACCAAGCGCTAACCCCAAAGCCTGTGCCACATGTAAACGAGAATCCATACAAGTCACAATAGCAACATGCGTTTTGGGCTTCTGTGGCAAATGTTCTGTACCATGTAAATCAGCATAAGCTTGGTTAGTTTTCAAAATTTTTTCAAAATAAGACATCAAAAGTCCTCCTTGACTACGTGACTAATAAAGTTTTTCTTATATTATCATTTTTCATACCTTTTGTCGCCTAAAATGACTTTTAATGAGGAAATAAAAAAATCGGAAATACTCTCCCACTTTTTACGCAAAAACTTTTTTGAGAACTTCGCCCACAGTTGTCACACCAATGACTTGAATATTGTCTGGAATATCAATACCTGACAGGGAGTTTTTAGGAGCATAAACTTTGGTAAAACCAAGTTTTGCTGCTTCGTTGATACGTTGCTCAATACGTGTCACACGACGAATTTCGCCTGTCAAACCAATTTCACCGATGAAGGCTTCCTGTGGATTTGTTGGCTTTTCTTTATAGCTTGACGCAATGGCTACCGCTACTGCCAAATCAATCGCTGGCTCATCAAGTTTAACACCACCAGCCGATTTCAAATAAGCATCTTGATTTTGCAATAAAAGTCCACAACGTTTTTCAAGCACCGCCATAATAAGGCTAACACGGTTAAAATCCAGTCCTGTCGTGGTGCGTTTGGCATTTCCAAAGACTGTCGGCGTTACCAAAGCTTGGACTTCCGCCAAAATTGGACGGCTACCTTCCATGGTAACCACGATAGCTGACCCCGTTGCACCATCCAAACGTTCTTCTAAGAAAACTTGGCTCGGATTAAGCACTTCAACAAGACCACCAGATTGCATTTCAAAAATGCCGATTTCGTTAGTTGAACCAAAACGATTTTTCACAGCACGTAAAATACGGAAGGTGTGATGACGTTCTCCTTCAAAATAAAGCACCGTATCCACCATATGCTCAAGCATGCGCGGTCCTGCAAGCTGCCCTTCCTTAGTCACGTGACCAACGATAAAGGTTGCAATATTATTTGTCTTAGCCAGTTGCATCAACTCTGCAGTCACTTCACGTACTTGTGATACCGACCCTTGAACCCCAGAAATATCAGGGCTCATAATTGTCTGAATCGAGTCAATAATCAAGAAATCAGGCTGAATTTGCTCAATCTGTGTGCGAATGGCTTGCATATTCGTTTCAGCATAAAGGTAAAATTCATTGTCAATGTCGCCAAGACGCTCACTACGTAGTTTAATCTGCTCTGCTGATTCTTCCCCAGAAACGTAAAAAACTGTTCCCTTATCTGCAAGTTGAATAGATACCTGCAAAAGAAGCGTTGATTTTCCGATACCTGGGTCACCACCGATAAGCACCAAGCTACCTGGCACCACACCACCACCAAGCACGCGGTTAAATTCATCCATGCCAGTCTTGGTGCGTGAATAATGAATCGAGCTAACATCCTTTAACTTAGTCGGTTTACTCTTTTCACCCGTCAAACTAACACGCGCATTTTTGACTTCTTGTACCTCAACTTCTTCAACAAAAGACGTCCAAGACGAACAATTCGGACAACGTCCCAAATATTTCGGAGAATGATAGCCACACTCCTGACAAATAAATGTTGTTTTTTTCTTAGCGATAATTTTCACCCCTCACCAATACTCTGTGCCTTCTCCAGTTTTTCAATGTTTTTTGAAATTTCTTTCGATTAGATACTCCTAAGACAAAAGATCAACACTAACCTGATAACCGTAGTTTAGCGCTTCAAGAACGGATTTATTAACACAAGCATTACCATCAACACCAATAATTTCTAAACAATTTGCTTCATTATTTTCTAAAAAGCTTCTCAACTGTTGATTGGAAAAACAAGATGCTCGGCGTTTCTCAAAAATTTGGTTAGAAACGATAGACAAGCCATCAGCAAATACTTTTGACTTTTTGCCAAGCTCCCACCAAAAACGATTAATCACATAAATGACTTGTTTTTTCGGATAACTAGCTATCTTTGGGTTAACGGTTTGGACCAAATTTCGCCCATTATACGGTTCACCATCAATAATATAATCTAACTGCATATCAATGACCAACAAATAATCTGCCATTTTTTTCTTAGCGATAGCCCATTACCTCTTTTGCATTTTCCAATTGTTTTGCTGTATTCTTATTTCCCTGTTGAACCAAAGCCGCCTGTACGAACACCCTCTGCTTCGTCACCGTCAGCAACCAAGAAAGGCATGAAAACACCTTGAACAATGCGTTCGCCAGCTTCGACCACAACAGTCTCATTAGTGATATTTTTCATTTGTGCAAAAATGTGACCTTCATTAGCAGGATTGCCATAATAATCACCGTCAATGACGCCTACCGAATTAATCAAAACCAAGCCTTTTTTACGCGGATTTGAAGAACGGTCAAAAAGATAAAGCACCTCACCAGCTTGCATGTAAGCTTTGACACCAGTTGGCACTAATTTAATCTCACCAGCTGCAATTTCTGTTGTTTCCGCAGCTTTCAAATCATAGCCTGCAGCGTGTGCTGTTTCTCGCTTTGGTAGCAATGTTTCATCAGTAAATTGTGAAACCAATTCAAATCCTCTAATTTTACTCATTTTGTCTCCTTTTTCTGTATTAAATCATCTTCATATTATAACATAAAAGCTATTCATCAAAAAACTTTCCTTGCTTGAAAGCAAAGAAAGTTTACTTATTACTATTTTTCCTTACACTATTTAATTCCGTAAATAGTAGGGCAAAAATAGCAAAACCAATATTATTGCTAAAACAACACTACCGTCAAAAAAGATTGTTGTCAAGTGGCAGAGCTTTTCAACAATAGCAAAGGTTGAATCAACAATATTAATGCTCTGTAAAACCGAAACGTATTTTTCTTTAGTTGTGATAAGGCTGAGATAAACAGGTCTTGAAATCTCATCTAACTCCGAAACAACTATCGAAATCATGTCAATAATGACTATTGAAATCAGAAATACATCACTAATGCCATTAAACTTCCCTATTCTAATAGCAACCAATAAGCTCATCAAAGATATTAAACGAAACGCTTTTGGTTACAGGAACTTTGACAACTTTAAAAAACGCATTTATCTCGCTTTAAACAGCAAAAAAGCGAGAACAAAATTTGTTCTCGCTAGAGCTTAGCTTTGCCACCCACTACAGTTGACAAGGAGCCTAAATTTCTTTTCCTTCGAAGGTAAAGCGGATGTGTGGGAACTCTTTTTCGCCGTCTTTTCCGACCATAAATTCTTCGGCTTCTTTTTTGATTTGGGTGAAGTCAATGCCCTGCATTTTAGCGGCAAAAACACAACCACAATAACATTGACGATAGATGTCATATTCCTCGCACATTTCTACTGAACGGCGGTAGCCATTATTTTTCTTGAAATCGCTTGGTAGGTACTTGGTTGCATACACTTTTTGGACTTCGATTCCCACGCTATTAATAACCTGTGAATTTTTGTGCGGACTAATGGTCAAGGCACTGGCAAAATAATCAAAGCCAAGCTCAACAGCCATTTTTGCTACCTTATCTAAACGGTAATCGAAGCAAACACGGCAACGCTCGCCACCCTCAGGTTCCTCCTCAAAACCATGAACTTTTTGAAAATACTCCGACGGGGCGTAAGGCGCTTCAATAAATTGAACGTTATTGCCTGTTTTTTCATTGAAATCTGATACAAATTTTTGAACGACATAAGCTCTACGGTAATATTCTTCCTTGGGATGAATGTTTGAGTTGGCAAAATAAACCGTCAAATCAGCATATTGCGTCAAATATTCCAAGGTATAAGTTGAACAAGGTGCGCAGCAAACATGAACAAGAATACGTGGTCGAATCTCTTCTTGCATCCACCGTTTTGCCATTTGTTGCATGACACGGTCATAGTTGATTTTCTGACTGGGATTCATTTTGGATAAAATCTCTTCTAAATCAATCACAACTTATTTCTTCCTTTCCTAGTAACGTCATTTCATTATACCACAAGTTATTTTTCACAAACATCATCTAAGCACCTTGAATTTTCCCCTTATCATAAATAATTCCACAATTACCTTTCCAATTAAAAAGACAAACAAGGGGCTCTTGTGATATAATGAGAAATGAAATCTTGCTCGTTTGAGAGAGGAGAAAAAATGACAAGACAAAAAGTTGCTGTCTTAGGGCCTGGTTCATGGGGAACGGCTCTTGCGCAAGTATTAAATGACAACGGACATGACGTTTGCCTTTGGGGAAATATCCCAGATCAAATTGAAGAATTAAATACAACACACACAAACACTCGCTACTTTAAAGATATTACAATCTCTGAAAATATCAAAGCGACACTCGATTTAAAAGAAGCGCTAACAGACGTTGATGCTGTTTTATTTGTTGTACCGACCAAGGTAACACGCTTGGTCGCAAAACAAGTAGCTGAAACACTTGACCACAAAGCTGTTATCATGCACGCTTCTAAAGGACTTGAACCTGGCACACACGAACGTCTTTCTACTATTTTAGAAGAAGAAATTCCTGCTGAATTGCGTTCTGAAATCGTTGTTGTCTCTGGACCAAGCCACGCCGAGGAAACAATTGTTCGCGATATTACATTGATTACAGCTGCTTCAAAAGACCACGAAGCTGCTAAATACGTTCAAGAACTCTTTAGCAACAATTATTTCCGACTTTACACTAATACTGATGTTGTCGGTGTTGAAACAGCTGGTGCTCTTAAAAATATCATTGCTGTTGGTGCTGGTGCCCTCCACGGTCTTGGATACGGTGATAATGCCAAGGCGGCTGTTATCACACGTGGACTTGCTGAAATCACTCGTCTTGGGGTTAAAATGGGAGCTAATCCACTAACTTATAGCGGACTTTCTGGTGTCGGTGACCTTATCGTGACAGGAACATCTGTTCATTCTCGTAACTGGCGAGCTGGCGACGCACTTGGACGTGGTGAAAAACTCGAAGATATCGAAAAAAATATGGGTATGGTTATTGAGGGTATTTCAACCACTAAAGTTGCTTATGAGCTTGCTAAAGAATTAGATGTTTACATGCCAATCACTAGCGCTATCTACAAAGTCATCTATGAAGGTGCTGATGTTCGTGATAGCATTCTTGGCATGATGTCAAACGACTTCCGTTCAGAAAACGAATGGCACTAAAATTAGAATTTAAAATTAGAATTATAGTATAATTTAATTCAGCATAGTTTTTTTTATGAAAAGGAGTTCTCGTATGAATATGAGAAAAGTTAGAAAAGCCGTTATTCCCGCAGCTGGTCTTGGAACTCGTTTCTTGCCAGCTACAAAAGCACTCGCTAAAGAGATGCTTCCAATTGTTGATAAACCAACCATTCAGTTTATCGTTGAAGAAGCCTTAAAATCAGGTATTGAAGAAATCTTGGTTGTTACTGGGAAATCAAAACGTTCAATCGAAGACCACTTCGATTCAAATTTTGAATTAGAATACAATTTGGAACATAAAGGGAAAACTGACCTTCTCAAACTTGTGAATGATACAACAGCTATCAATCTTCACTTTATCCGTCAAAGCCATCCACGCGGATTGGGAGACGCTGTCCTGCAAGCCAAAGCTTTTGTTGGTAATGAACCTTTCGTTGTCATGCTTGGTGACGACCTTATGGACATCAATAACGATAAAGCTATACCATTGACAAAACAACTGATCAATGACTACGAAACCACACACGCATCAACTATCGCCGTTATACCTGTACCACATGAAGAAGTATCATCTTACGGTATTATTGCTCCTCAAGGCGAAGGCATTGACGGACTTTATAGCGTTGAAACATTTGTTGAAAAACCAGCCCCTGAAGATGCACCAAGTGACCTTGCAATCATCGGTCGTTATCTTCTTACTCCAGAAATCTTCAATATCCTTGAAACACAAGAACCTGGAGCTGGTAATGAAATTCAATTGACAGACGCTATTGATACCCTTAACAAAACGCAACGTGTTTTCGCCCGCCAATTTAACGGTGACCGCTATGATGTCGGTGACAAATTTGGTTTTATGAAAACTTCTATTGACTATGCCCTTCAACACCCTCAAATCAAAGATAGCATAAAACAATATCTTATCGATTTAGGTAAAGAATTAGAAGCTGATTCAAAAAAAGAAGAAACTAAATAAATGCTTATAAAATAAGCCCCTTAGAAAATTTCTAAGGGGCTTATTTTTATCTCAACGCAGCTAAAATCAAAATAAGATTTAAAATAACATACGTACCTGCAGCAAGCCAACGTTGCCAAGGTTTAAACATATCTTTTTCTACAATTGTTGGCAAGAAGATAGCACATAAAATACCACCAACAAGCCCCCCAATATGTCCGATAATCCCAACACCTGGGGTAAATAAATTAAAAAGTAAATTAATCAAAATCAACAACTGGTAATTGCGTCCCAATTCTTTCAAAAAAGGATTTCTACCATAATAGCCAACTACCATAATAGCTGCAAAGACACCAAATAGCGATGTTGAAGCGCCTGCCGCAATCACATTTGGCGTAAAGAAAAGGGTAAAGGCATTTCCAACCACTCCTGATAACACATAAAGCGCCAAAAATTTATGATGCCCCCAAATCTGCTCTGCAATTTGTCCAACAAAATAAAGCGTTAAGGCATTAAAGAAAAAATGTTCCCAACCAATATGCACAAAAATCGGTGTCACTAAGCGCCACAATTGTGTCGGAACTAGGCTAACATAAGCACCATACATGCCACCAAAATTAAGAATCGCTTGCGAAGAGGTCGCATTGCCAAAATAAACAATCTGCATTGCTAAAAAGACAAGTGTTGTTAAAACCAGTAAAAATATCGTTATTGGATTTCTTTTAATTTCATTTTTCATCTACTAAAAACCTCCTTCACAGCCATATCGTGACAATCTGCCTGAAACTCTGCTTTCTGAAACTCATAAATCGTGCTAACGGTATGTCCGTCATAATCAGCTAAATAACGGTCATAGTAACCGCCGCCATATCCGATACGAAAACCAGCCAGATTGAATCCTACGCCTGGGACATGAATGACATCAATTTGCGACTTATCCACAGCATTAGCTACCGCTGACTCCCACAGACCAAACCTTGTTTTCACCAAATTATCCTTATCGTAAGGGCAAAAAATCATTTTTCCTTTGGAATAAGTCTTGGGAACAAGAATTTTTTTCCCATCTTTTTGGGCTTGATTGATTAACAATTGCGTATCGTATTCAAAATTAAAAGCTAAATACGTTGCGATTGTTTGCGCATTTTGATAAGCTGCTGACGCGACTAAATCTTCTAACAAAGCCTTATCTTTAGCAGCTTTCTCCGCCTTGTCATGCTCTTTTAACTGAGTCAGAATAGCTGCTCTTAACTGTGATTTTTCCATGCTATTATGATAACACAAAACTGTTTTTTTACTTAGTAAAAATCTTAAAATTTACGTTAAGGTTTCTTTAAGGTTTCTCCGATATACTACAAGCATCCTAAATAGCGGTTCTCCCAAACCGCTGGGAATTGGCTCTTTTGGAGTTGTTCCCTTTTCATAAATCTCCTGGACATGATTGAAAAATCATGTCCTTCCCTTTTTAAGCCGCTAGCTCCCAATAGCGGCTTTTTTTATTTTTCAAATACAAAAAAGGTAGCAAGACTAAAAACTTGCTGTTGAATCAGATGTATATTTTGTTTTGCCTTTATACAAGGTAAAATAGTCATTCGATACTGACAAAGCATCATCTCCATTATTCTTAACTGTAATATTAAGTAATAGATAAGTTCCTTGTGCAGTTTCATTGATAAATTCATCTCCAACAGTTTGTGATGTTGATACTGAATTTACTGTATATTCTACATCTCCAACCGTGAAAGTTTGCCCTACGGAATAAGTAGCTTCTGTTTCTTCCGAACTTGCTTTACTTGATGAATCTGTTGTAGTAGTTTCACTTGTAGTTGTTGATTTCAAAGCCGTCTCTTTTGAATCATCACTACCACCCATATTAGCAAGCACTCCAATAACAACTAGTGCCGCTAACACGATAAACCATACACGTTTGTAATGGTTTCTTTTCAACATAAACTTTTCCATCTTCGGCTTTGATTTTTTTAGCCATTTTTCGTATCTCCATTTTCCTTAAAATTTTTCACAACCATTATATATATAATTTTTGTCAATCGATTTCAGAAAACTTTTTAAAAAATTTTTGAGAGAATTTTTCACGCAAAAAAGCTCCCTTACGGAAGCTTTTTTATCTATGTTAATAATGAATTAAAGACGTGCGTTCAATTCAGCTGACAAGTCTTCAAATCCTGGTTTACCAAGAAGAGCAAACATGTTTTTCTTGTATGCTTCTACACCTGGTTGGTTGAATGGGTTAACAGCGTTAAGGTAACCTGAAAGACCGATAGCCAACTCGAAGAAGTAGATTGTGTAACCAAGAGTGAATTCATCTTGTTGAGGAAGTGTCAAGAACATGTTAGGAACACCACCGTCAGTGTGAGCAAGAAGAACACCGTCAGTTGCTTTTTTGTTTACGAAGTCAACGTCTTTACCTTGAAGGTATCCAAGACCGTCAAGGTCTTCTGACAATTCAGGGATAACAACGTTTTTACGTGGTTTGTCAATACGAACAACTGTTTCGAAGATGTTACGGTAACCTTCTTGGATGAATTGACCAAGTGAGTGAAGGTCAGTTGAAAAGTTAGCAGATGTTGGGTAGATACCTTTTTGGTGTTTACCTTCTGATTCACCAGCCAATTGTTTCCACCATTCACCGAAGTATTGAAGTGATGGTTCGTAGTTAGCCAAGATTTCAGTGATGTACCCTTTACGGTAAAGTACGTTACGAACTGCAGCGTATTGGTAAGCGATGTTTTCTGAGATTTCAGCAGAAGTCAATTCTTGACGAGCAGCGTTAGCACCGTTCATAAGAGCTTCGATATCGATACCAGCAGCAGCGATTGGAAGAAGACCTACAGCAGTCAATACTGAGAAACGTCCACCAACATTATCTGGAACAACAAATGTTTCCCAATCGTTAGCAACAGCTTCAACTTTAACAGCACCTTTAGCTTTATCAGTTGTAGCGTAGATACGTTTGTTAGCTTCTTCTTGACCGTATTTTTCAACTAGAAGTTCTTTGAAGACACGGAAAGCGATAGCTGGTTCAGTTGTTGTACCAGATTTAGAGATAATGTTTACTGAGAAATCTTTATCTTTAACGTATTCAACAAGGTCTGCAAGGTAAGTTGAAGAAATTGAGTTACCAGCATAAAGGATTTGTGGACCTTTACGATCTGCAGATGCTTGTAGGTTATAGAAGTGGTTGCTCAAGAAGTCGATAGCAGCACGTGCTCCAAGGTATGAACCACCTATACCGATAACAACAAGAACTTCACTATCTGATTGGATTTTAGCAGCAGCTTTTTGGATACGAGCAAATTCTTCTTTGTCGTAGTTTTCTGGAAGGTCTACCCAACCAAGGAAATCAGAACCTGGACCTGTACCTTTGCGCAAGTATTCGTCAGCAGCGTTGACTTGCGGTTGAATGAAGTCGATTTCTTCTTGTTCGACGAATTGACCCAAAAGTTTTGAATAATCAAATTTAATATGTGTCATTACAATACTCCTCAAAAAATTAAACTTCTCTTTTATATTACTCTTTTATGCACGATTTTTCAATGATTTTTACTAAATTATCTCATTTAAATAAAGTGTTTACCAAGTTTCTGAAAATTTTCATGAAACAACCATTTTGTGATGAAAATTTCACAGATTTTTACAGTTATAGCCACATCACAACACAAATGACACTTGATTTATCTAAACGATTAAACACAATTAAAATAGTTTAATTCCTGCCCCTATTTCGTCCCTTTTAGTCTCTTAAATAAAAAATAACCCTCTGAAACGATTGATTTCAAAGGGTTTTAGTTTTATATGCAAAAAGAGCACACACCTACAATCGCTTAGGGCTGCTGGATTCCTCCCCTGACCCACTTCACGCACAGATGTTGCTCCGAAAATATTATATCATAATTTCTAGATTATGCAAACTAAGACTGTTCTTTGACAGCTTGCTTGGCTGCTTTTTTCTTTTCACGGTTTTTACGGAAAAAATCTTGCATGATAGCTGCACATTCGGTCTCTAAAATCCCAGTCTCCACTTCCACTCGATGATTGAGACGAACGTCCGTCAGAATATCATAAAGACTGCCTGCACCGCCAAATTTTTGATTGGCAGCCCCATAAATCACTTGCGGAATGCGGGCAAGCCCAATAGCTCCGCTACACATCACGCAAGGCTCAATGGTCACAAATAGGGTGCTATCTAACAAACGCCAATTGCCTTCGTTTTCATTGGCATCATCAATCGCCATGATTTCAGCGTGTAAAATAGCCTTCTGCTGCTCTTCACGCGCATTATGCCCACGTCCAATAATCTCACCATCTTTGACAATAACACAGCCAATTGGAATTTCTTCTTTTTCTAGCGATTTTTGCGCTTCCTTAAGCGCTTCTCGCATGAAAAACTCTTTTTCTTCCTGTGTAAATTCAGCCATTATAGCTCACCAAGTTGCCATGATTTGTGTGGCTCAGCCAAATCAACAGGAACACCGTCAGCATAATTTTCTGCTTCTTCTTTAAGCACTTGAAGGTGATTTTCGGCATCAATGCCTTGTGGTGGAACTGGTGGCGTATGCGTCAAGACAAGGAATGTCACACCTGCAGCCTTGGCAATTTGCCCTGCTTCTTTGGTTGTCAAATGCGCTGGATGATTTTCATTCCCCGCATAAAGGTAAACATCTGCCAAAAAGAGGTCAGCGCCTGCAGCAAATTTATCCAAGCCTTCAAAATAGCCTGTATCACCAGTGAAAACAAGTGTTTGCCCTGTTGCACGTTCGACTATACGAAAAGCGTAGCAAGGAACAGGGTGAACGGTTTTGATAAAGGTAATGTCGAACGGACCAATCTTCTCAACGCCGTTGACATCATAAGCTTTCCCTTGAGAAACACCGTCTAAAGTCAGTTTAGCAAATTCTTGCTCATCTTCGGTATGTCCGTAGATTGGCAAAATTTTAGGCTCCCAGAGATGTTTGGGATATAGTTGGAAATAATGGCGTAGCACGCCTAAATCAGCAATATGGTCAGGATGATAATGTGAAATAATCACCGTATCCAAGTCAAGTGGGCTGATTTCTTTTTCTAATTCTGTGACAGCGCGGCTTCCGCAATCCATAAGCAATTGAAAGCCATCTTCACTTGTAACAAGATATGAAGTTGTTCCGCCGTCTTTGTAAGGGTATGCGCCCCAGCAACCAAGTGTTGTGAGTTTCATAGTAGACTCCTTCTCTAGTATTACTTACTCACATTATAACATTTTTTGAAAACTATCTCTTACGGCGCCATCAGTCTATCTTTAAATTTATAGGCTACAACACTAGCAATAATTGCCTTAATCGTATCTCCTGGGATAAATACAAGATTTGATAAAAGAGAAGTCAACAAAGGTGTGTGTATATAAACAGATAGATAAATCGCTCCCATCACATCAACAAATAAAACACCGCCTAGTAAAATTGCAATTAAATTATTAATAAAAGATGATGTCTTAAAAATTTTCAAAATCACATTGATTAGAATTGGCACAAAAAACCAAGCAACCACATAACCAGCTGTTGGTCCAGCAAAAACAGCAAACAAGGTACTACCAGAAAAAGCTGGAATAAACATCCCCAAAAGGAAAAACAGAAGAATCGACAGGCACCCTTTTTTCCAACCTAAGAGTACACCTGCTAATATGATTCCCAAATTTTGCAAAACAATTGGAACAGGGATAAAACCCAGTGGAATGGCTGGAATAAAGCCTAAAACGACAAGAATAGTTGTCATCATTGCAATATAAAGTAAATCTCTCACGTTTTTCATAAATTACTCCTAAAATAAATGGTTTCGTGTAAGCGACAGCTCGGATTAAAGTCATGATAACAATATGGACAAGTCCCCTCTTTATACTCCGCGTAAGTTAAAAAATGGTGGCAATTACCACAAAGAACAGGTGAGTCAGCTTTTACTGAAACTGATTCAAAAGGGTGATTTCGTAGCTGATTATGACATTGATAGCAAGCAAAATAATCTTGGCACTTACCACATTTGAGAGCAACAATGTCCTAACAAAGTTTACTACTTTATTTATTTTTAGTCAACTTGTTTATTTTTCTGGTTAACTCTTTTTGGAAATCCAAACAAAAAAGCCTGAAACAACTGTTTCAAGCTTCAGAATATATTAGAAATTACGGTCACTCTTGTTATAACCGTAGCGTTCAAAGAAATCCTCGCGGAATTCCAAAAGATTGTCATCCATAATAGCTTGACGCACTTTTTTCATCAAGTTGACAAGGAAGTAAAGGTTATGATAGCTTGTCAAACGAAGCCCAAAGGTTTCATCAGCTTTAAGCAAGTGACGAATGTAAGCACGTGTGTAATTGCGGCAAGTATAGCAATCACAATCATGGTCAAGTGGTGTGAAATCTTCTGCGTAAGCTGCATTTTTAACCACCAAACGCCCTTCACTTGTCATACATGTTCCATTTCGAGCGATACGTGTTGGAAGCACGCAGTCAAACATATCCACACCGCGGATAACACCGTCAATCAAACTATCTGGTGCACCAACGCCCATAAGGTAACGTGGTTTATTTTCTGGCAACATTGGCACTGTGAAATCAAGCACCTCATTCATTTCTTTGTGTGATTCTCCAACGGCAAGTCCACCAATTGAATATCCTGGGAAATCCATGCTGACCAAGTCACTAGCTGATTGGCGACGAAGGTCTTTGAAACCAGCACCTTGCACGATACCAAAAAGCCCTTGGTCATGTGGACGACGATGTGCTTTCAAGCCACGTTCAGCCCAACGACTTGTACGTTCGATTGATTTTTTAACGTAATCATACGGTTGGTAGAATTGAGGGCATTCATCAAAGCTCATCATGATGTCCGAGCCAAGATTATTTTGAATAGAAATGGCTTTTTCTGGTGAAAGGAACATTTTAGCACCGTTAAGGTGGTTTTTAAAGGTCACCCCTTCCTCAGTGATGTTACGTGTATCAGCCAATGAATACACTTGGAAACCACCACTATCAGTCAGAATCGCTTGGTCCCAATTCATAAATTTATGAAGTCCACCAGCGCGAGCGATTAATTCGTCACCTGGACGTAACCAGAGGTGATAAGTATTTGATAAGATAATCCCTGAGCCCATTTCCTTGAGCTCTTCTGGCGATTGTGTTTTAACCGTTGCTTGTGTCCCAACCGGCATAAACATTGGCGTTGGGAATGTGCCGTGTGGTGTGATAATTTCACCCAAACGCGCACCTGTGTGTTTTTCTTTCTTAATTAAGCGATACTTAATCGGATAATCTGTCATTTTCTTCTCCTAGCTACCACAAAAAACAGTTGTGGGCATTTTTTATATTGTCATGATTAAACGGTAATCAGACTGAGAATTTGAGACTGAAAAGCTCATTAATCTCTTGCCTTGTATTATTAAAAATACAAAGCACAACCTTTACGATTTTACCAAAAATCACATTTTTTGTCATGTCTCTCTGATTTAGTTTGCTATCTCTCGCGAATTATGATACAATTGAAAACGCGAAAGTAATTATTTTTTAAAAGATATAAAGGAGGCCCATTATGAAAGCTTCAGAAACTCGTCAAAAAGCTAGAGAATTTTTGAAAACTCTCTCTGGTAAGTACCAATTGTTTATTGTTTCTATTATTTTAGCGATTCTTACCATTTCAATTTCTTATCGTCAAGCGATTTTCACAACAAGCAACGGTACTGAATTTAGCATCACAGAATCAGTTCCAAGTATCATTGGAATTCTGTCTGCACTATTTCTTGCGTCAGCAAGCTATGCTGTACTTGACGCGATTCGTCTCAAACGTGACCACGTCGAAGTAGGAGACAACATGATTGTCTTTTCAAACGCACTATTTGGGAAATACGTTTTGACAGCTATTTTAAAATGGCTATTTCTCTTCTTATGGTCATTGATTGCTGGTGTTGGACTATTTATTTTTATTTTCGGACTTACTTATGAAGCTGTATATAATTTTGATGCAGGATGGATTATTATGATTATCGGTTTGATTGCGATGATTGCAGGAGTTGTACTAGTTATTATAAAAACCTATTCATATGCTATGACAACTTACATCCTTTATGATGATGTTCAAAACGATACTTATGAAGGTCCTCGTAGTGTTATTAGAAAGAGTAAAGAACTAATGAATGGTAATAAATGGCGTTTCTTCTGCTTACAATTTAGTTTCATTGGTTGGAATATCTTAACAGGTATGACTTTTGGTTTGCTTTACTTCTACACACTACCATATATAGCGACCGCTGATCTTTTCTTCTATGAAAATTTACTAGAAAATGCTGAATAATATAACAAATCACCCTAGCCTTGCTAAGGTGATTTTTTTAGGTCCAGTTTTATGACTAAAATCCAACCTGAACCTTTAACTATCCTCTCGGTAAGCCATAAAAGCTTCACCTGCTGCTTTTAGTTTTTCTTGGCATTTTGGACAAATACCATAAGCGGTCAGCTGAATTTTAGTGATTTGGTAACCTGTTTGTTCATAAGCTTCTTTGCCAATATCAACGGCATCAACATCCATAAAATCAGCAATTTCACCACAGTTTTTACAAACAATGTTAATGTGCTGATGCCCCATGAAATCATAGTAAGTTGTGGTGTCGTTTGTTACTTTTAACTCGGTAACAAATCCTTCATCAACCAATACTTTCATATTGTTATAAACCGTTGCTAAACTCATATTAGGATGTTCTGGCAATAGGTCTCTATAAATTTTATCGACACTAGGGTGCTCATAACTATTTATAATATAAGCAATAATGGCTTTGCGAGTCTCCGTTATACGGATATGTTTCTTTTTGAGATGCTCAATGACATTCTCATAGGCATCCAAAGGACGGTGGTGAGTGTGAACATCCATTATAGCTCTCCTTATCTAATTTACTAAGTTAATTATAACATAGTTTAAAAAAGTACATGTCAAGACACGCTCACCTATTTTATTACAAAAATCAGACAATTTCAAGTTACTGAGAGATTTTTTAGTAAAAAATTGATGAAATCGGATTTTTGAAATGTTACTTTTAGATTTTTTGTAAATATCGACATAAACTCCTTGACTATTTCTCAGATTTAGTTTTATAACATATTTGTCGTTAACAACATAAAATAATCAAAAGGAGACCAACAGATGACAAAAACATTTAAAACTTTGGACGATTTTTTTAGGAACTCACTTTATTTACACTTACGATAATGGTTAGGAATACGAATGGTATGCTAAGAATGACCACACTGTTGATTATCGGATTCATGGCGGTATGGGTACTGGGCGTTGGGCAACGACCAAGAAGCTAATATCGTTATGCTCACAGAAGATGTTTATAAAGTTGCTTGGACAGAACCAACTGGTACTGACGTGCCCTTGATTTCGTGCCTAATGAGAAAAAATGGAACGGTACGATTTTCTTTCCTGCTTGGGTTCATGAACATCCTGAAATTACGGTTTGCTTCCAAAATGAACACATTGATTTAATGGAAGAATCTCGCGAAAAATACGCTACTTATCCAAAATTAGTCGTTCCTGAATTTGCTCGCATTACCTATATGAGTGATGCGGGGCAAAATAACGAAGACGTCATCTCTGAAGCACCATACGAAGGCTTACCAGACGACATTCGTAATGGGAAATACTTTGATGATAATTACAAACGTTGGAAAAAATAATTATCTAATCTGACGAATTCTTGCTATACTAGTTATAAACAACTATTCATTACAAGGAGGTCTTATGCCTAAAGAACGTCTCTTACCCTATATCATTTTGGGGATTGTCAAACATTCTTCACCGATTACTGGGCAGGCTATTACGAAACAATTTGACAATGAGATTGGCGAATTTTGGCGTGCTTCTCATAGTCAGATTTACCCTGAATTAAAACGTATGTCCAATGACAATTGGCTCAAACAAACGACCTCTGAAGATAATGCTAAGGAAAAATATTACCAATTAACGAGTGAGGGGGAAGCAATTCTTTCTAACTGGTTAGAGGATACGGTCAGGGAAGCGCCTATTCAAAAGGACCTTTTCTCTTTAAAAATGTTCTTTATCCACGACCAAGCTAATCCACGGATTTTGTCCTTATTAGAGGAAGAACGTCAGATTTTGCTAGAACAGCTAGCGCATTTTAAAATGCGAGAAAAATTACTTTTTTCAAGCTCAAAAGATATTAATCACGCCTACGGTCACTACCTTATCCTAAGCCGCGCCATTTCGCATGTTAGCAGTCAATTGAGCTGGATTGAGGACACTATCCAGCAGTGGCAGAAACATCATAAAAACTGAGAGTCCGCAAAAAGCGACTCTCAGTTTCTTGTTAGCTTACAAGCCTTGATATTCAATCTTGATGCATTTGTTCATGACAATTTTATCACGTCCTGCAGCTTGTAAAATATCAGCAGCTTTTTGACTTTCTAGACCAAGTTGCGCCCAGAAAATGTCGGCATCTGTTTCAATGAAATCTTTGGCAACTTCTGGTAGAAATTCACTTCGTCTGAAAACATCAACAATGTCAATGTGGACAGGAACATCTTGAAGTCTAGCATAAGCTGTCTCGTTTAAAATTTTCTGTCCTGCTAATCTTGGATTGACAGGAATAATCGTATAGCCAGCTTCTTGCATGATTTTTGAAACACCATAAGCTGGACTATTTTCACGATGTGATAAACCAACAACAGCAATGGTTTTGGCATTTTTTAAATAATCAGCAATCACATCTTGACCAGGATTTTGAAATGTTGTCATCTGACCGCCTCCTTTATATGACGTTTTTCTTAAGTATAACATAGTTGATGCAAAAACTGAGCTGAGGTATAAATGAGGTATAAAAGTGCTCAATTCTTTGTATGTTATAGTATTAATTGCAAAGCGCAGTAGTTGAGTGGGTTCTAATACGCTGATAAATCAGCTTTTACAACCCTACCCAACCTTGCGGGGGTGGGAGTAAAACGGTCTGGGGATAGACCGTTTTAGGTCAGCAACAAGAAATTAAGATTTGCTGAGAAATCGAATTTCTTCGAAATTACCGATTTCTGTCCCACTCCCGGTTTTTTATTTCTATTTTGCTTCGTACCATGTTTGTCCTGAATTTTCGTCTGCAATGAGGGGTACTGATAAGTCAATCGCTGATTCCATGGTTTCTTTGACCAATGTTTTAACGGCTTCAAGTTCATCTTTTGGTGCTTGAAGAATGATTTCATCGTGTACTTGTAGAAGCATTTTTGTCTTGAATTGACCGTCAACTAGAGCTTTGTCAAGATTAATCATGGCAATTTTGAGAATGTCAGCTGCGCTACCTTGGATTGGTGAGTTGATAGCTGTGCGTTCTGCAAATTGACGAATATTGAAATTACGTGAATTAATATCTGGCAACTCTCGGCGACGGTGGAAAAGCGTTTCGACATAACCTTTGTCTTTGGCATCACGCACTACGCGCTCCATGTAATTTTTAATGCCTGGGTAGCGTTCAAAATACGTTTCAATGTATTGTTTAGCCACTTTACGTGGAATGCCGAGGTTATTAGCAAGCCCATAATCCGAAATGCCGTAAACAATACCAAAGTTAACAGCCTTAGCATTACGACGGTCATTTGGTGTGACATCTTCTGTTTTTTCAATGCCAAAGACACGCATGGCTGTTGATGTGTGAATGTCTGCTCCTTCACGGAAAGCCGCAATCAAATGCTCATCATTTGAAATGTGAGCTAGAACACGCAATTCGATTTGTGAGTAGTCAGAACTTAAAAGCACTTCATTTTCTGTCTCTGGAACAAATGCTTTACGGATCAAGCGCCCTTGTTCCAAACGTACTGGAATGTTTTGCAAGTTAGGGTCAACACTAGACAAACGACCTGTTTGCGTCAAATCTTGTAAGTAACGGGTGTGGATTTTACCATCCTGCAAAATGAAATCCTGCAAACCAACGATATAAGTTGATTGCAATTTGGCAATTTGGCGATATTCCAAAATTTTAGACACGATTGGCGAGATTGGCGCCAATCGTTCCAAGACATCCACCGCTGTTGAATACCCTGTCTTGGTTTTCTTCGTGTAGCTTGTCGGCAATTGCATCTTGTCAAAGAGCAATTCACCCAATTGTTTTGGCGAATTGATATTAAATTCCATGCCCGCCAAATCGTAAATTTCTTGTGTCAACTCATCGATAACAGCCTGGTTAGAAGCTTCCATTTTTTGAAGCGTTGCTTTTTTTACCGAAATACCTGCAATTTCCATTTTAGCAAGGACATTTGCCAACGGTTGCTCCATGTCAAAGAGAAGGCTGGCTTGTTGGTGTTCTGTCAACTTGTCTAGCATGACTTTCTCAGAATAGTTCAAAACCACAATCTTACGTGCTAAATGGCTGAGCAGTACCGCTTTTTCAGGAGCGGCACGCTTAACCCCCTTGCCATAAACAGCTTCGTCACTATCTAAAACATAATCCGTGTAAAGTCGTGCAATAGTTGACAGTTCATTGTCATCAACCGTTGATAGGAGGTATTTTGCCAAACGGCTGTCAAATGCTGGTGCTGGTAAATCAACACTCAAATGACTAAGCAAGACTTTGCTACGTTTAAAATCGTAAGTTTTGATTGGTTTAGCTAACGCTGCTTTGAACAAATCATCCTTGAGAAGTTCAAGATTGGTTGACGCATAAATCGCCTTGTCATTTCCCCAAGCAAAGCCAATGATATTTTCAACGTGATAATTATCACCTAAAATTTCAAAATAGAAAAATTGGTCATCCGTGAACATATCCGCACTCAAGCTATCCACCTCGGTGTAGCTAACGTCGAATTTTTCTTGTTTCTTCGGAGCACCTAGATTGTCTTTAAATTGCTTGAAGCCCATTTCATCGTAAAATGGTACTAATTTGTCCAAATCAGGTCCTTGATAGTTGATGTCGTCCAAACCAATGGTAATCGGCGCGGTGATATTGATGGTCGCCAAAGTCTTAGATAAGAAAGCTTGCTCTTTATCATTAATCAAGTTTTCTTTCATCTTAGATTTTTTCATGCCGTCAATGTTTTCGTAAACACCTTCAAGACCGCCGTATTCTAAGAGTAGTTTAAGACCAGTTTTTTCGCCAATTTTTGTAACGCCAGGGATATTATCTGATTTATCCCCCATGAGTGCTTTAAGGTCAATGAATTGTTTAGGGGTGATTCCCATTTTTTCCATGAGGTAGGCTGGGGTGAATTCTTCAAATTCTGCCACACCTTTTTTGGAAATTTCAACGGTTGTGTTGTTATCAGCTAATTGAATAAGGTCTTTATCTCCGCTGACAATGGTAACGTCGTACTCGTCCTCATTTTCAGCTAATTTATCCAACGTTCCGATAATATCATCAGCTTCATAATTTTCCAAATCATAGAAAGCAATGCCGAGCGCACTAAGCATTTCACGAATGTAAGGCAATTGCTCACGGAATTCATCTGGTGTTTTGGCACGACCTGCCTTGTAATCTTTGTACATTTCTGTACGGAAAGTCGTCTTACCAGCATCAAAAGCAACCAAAACGTGTGTTGGCTGAACTCTTTCTAATAAATGATTGAGCATGAGGTGAAAACCGTAAATGGCATTGGTATGCAGACCAGCACGGTTTTTAAAACGATCAATCTGATTATACAGTGCAAAAAAGGCACGATAAGCAACGGATGATCCGTCAATTAAAAGTAATTTTTTCTTGTTTTCCATGGCTTTATTATAACATATCTTGAGCTTTCATTTGGCTTTGGAAGGTTGACGAAATCCTTTTTTCTGAATTTCCCTAAAATGACACAAAACCTCCACTTTTATAACACTTTTCTTGTCTTGGAATTAATAAAGGCATTAATTTCAAAGATTATGGTGAATTTTCTGTTTTTCCTGTCTTTAACGGAAAATAATTTTTCCCTTAAGATTTCTTTAAGGCTACCTTTTTATACTTTAATCATTCCTAAAACTTTCACAGCTGGCTTTGCTAGCTAACGTTCACTTTAGCACCTCCCAAGCTAAGTGAATGTGTCTTTTTCATAATCTCCTTAAGGTCTAGCCTCTAGCTAGGCTTTTTGTGTTGAAAAAAACACTTCCACTATGCTGGAAGTGCCATTTTATCATTATAAATAATTCACTAAATGCATCAAAATTGGGACGATGAGCATGGTGAGAAGGGTTGATTCGGTCACCATAATAGCTGCGTAATCTACGTCTGCTCCGTAAAGTTTTGCGACAACGGGAGTGTTTGTCATGACAGACATGGCTGATTGGATGATAAAGACTTGTTTCATTAGTAATGGCATTTGCGTGTGGCTAACAATCACCATCATTAACAGCGGTGCTACAACAAAACGTCCTAAAAGAACTAAAATATTGTCTTTACTAAAACTCAAACGTGATAGCCCTGCATTTGCCACCGAAATCCCAATAAAAATCATTGATAGCGGAATCGTAAGGTTACCCAAATATTGAAATTCGCTAAGTAAGAAGGCAGGCAGTTGGACGTTCAATAGCACCAAAATCACCCCAATAATGAAACCTAAACGTGTGCTGCAACTTTGGTCTTATTAGAATCATAACCTGAATTACGTGCTACCTTACGATAGATATCTACTAATGGTTTAAAATGATGAGCACTTGCTCCAATAACTGCATAAACGATTGGTAAACCTTTTTTAGCACTTTTAATAGTTGACTCAACATTACCACCAGTTGCAACCCAAATTGGAAAATTTCCTGTACAGAACGGGGGGTAGACAGGTTTATTATCTACAGATTAATCGGAATTAAAGACAAAAATATCACTTTAACTAAAGTTTTTCAACACGAGACACATATTGAGGTGCAAGCGACGCTTGATTACACTCCTCCTAAGTGTTGCCATTGTCAAGGAAAACAAATCAAATACGACTTTCAAAAGCCTTCTAAGATTCCTTTTATTGAAATTGGTGGACTTCTTAGTCTTATTCGTTTGAAGAAGAGAAGATTTCAATGCAAAGACTGCCATAAAGTGACGGTTTCTGAGACCTCCCTTGTTCAGAAGAACTGTCAAATCTCTGAGCTAGTGAAGCAGAAAACGGCTCAACTCTTACTCAATCGAGAAGCTTTAACGCACATCGCTGAAAAACTTGCCATCTTTGCCTCAACTTAATCATCCTTTTAAAATAGCACTAACAACCTTCATTCGTTATCAGAAATACATCACTAATGCCATTAAGCTTCCCTATTCTAACGCTAAACTTGAAGCAACCAATAAACTCATCAAAGATATTAAACGTAATGCTTTTGGTTACAGGAACTTTGACAACTTTAAAAAACACATTTACCTCGCTTTGAACAGCAAAAAAGCGAGAACATCATTTGTTCTCGCTAGAGCTTAACTTTGCCACCCACTACAGTTGACAAAGAGCCGGTTAACCTAAAAGGACCTAGCCCTGTGCAATACAGAACTAAGTCCTTAGCCTAATCATTGGATATTTATTGTCCAACTTTTGGGAGTCAGTACATCATTTAGTCTTTTTTCTACTAATGTAGATTCCTAAGATAGCTAAGATTCCTAGACCAATTATACTGAAAATTTGGGTATCTTTCTCACCAGTCGCTGGTAATTTTTTGGATCCTTTTTCTTTCTTACCTTGCTTATTATCAGATTTTTTATTTGACTGACTTGGTGTTGATGACTCATCTGATGATGGTATTTTTACTGTATGAGTGTTTGTTACTGTAAAGTTTCCGTCGTTTCCGATTTCCACTTTATCTGTATAACCGTTTGCTACATCTACTTCCTTGACTGTATATGCAATTTCTTTTCCGTTTGCGTACTTCGCAAGGTCGCTGAATGTATGTTTCCATTGATTTGCTTCGTTCAATGTGATTGCTGTTCCAACGGCTTGTCCATCTGCATAAAGTTGTACTTTTACTTCTTCCGGACGAATACCGTCTTGGTTATTGTTGTCGTCCCATACCTTAGTCACTGACTTATCAATTACTTCCGGTGTATGAGTGTTTGTTACTGTAAAGTTTCCGTCGTTTCCGATTTCCACTTTATCTGTATAACCGTTTGCTACATCTACTTCCTTGACTGTATATGCAATTTCTTTTCCGTTTGCGTACTTCGCAAGGTCGCTGAATGTATGTTTCCATTGATTTGCTTCGTTCAATGTGATTGCTGTTCCAACGGCTTGTCCATCTGCATAAAGTTGTACTTTTACTTCTTCCGGACGAATACCGTCTTGGTTATTGTTGTCGTCCCATACCTTAGTCACTGACTTATCTAGGGTTGGCTGGTAAATGCCAACGTTTTGATGTTTCTTACTATAATGACGGATATTGTTTTTAGCCATTTCACCTAATGTAGGTAAAGTGATGTTTTTAATCACTGCTGATGAAGGTCTACCGTCTGCATTCAAAACTGCATCCGCTTTGGAGTTGATAGTTTCATCTTTTCCAACATTCTTTTGCGTAATGTCATAATCTAAAAGATTGACTGGGTTTCCATTGTCATCTAAAAATTCAACGCGATAATTTCCAGATGTCAAATTTGTAAATTCATAACTTCCATCTGCATTCGTTTTTGTTGTACAAGGATTTCCGTATATATCTTTAGCCAATTCTTCAACGCCTGTAATAGCATTGATTTGATAAAGATTAACTGTCAATCCTTCTAGTTTTCTTTCAGATTTGTCAATTAGTCCATCTTTATTGACATCTAGCCATGCAACACCTGATAATGAACGGTCAACAACTTCTGCCTTGGCTAATGCGGAAGTTAATTTATCAAGTCCATCTGCTTCCATAACAGCTGTGTTTCCATATATATTTCCGCCAAGGTTATTCTCCGGTTGTAATGTGATGTCCAGTACATATCGCTTAAATCTCGGAAGGTTTCCTTTTAATAAAATGGCAGTCGTTCCCTCTGGAAGTACATAATGCTTAACCCCATTTTCTTCCGAATCTGCTGTTATTTTGCTGAATAAATTCATATCCAACGTGGATGTATCTTTTCCACGTATTTCTTCACTGGTTGTCGCATATAATTCAATTTCTGATGGAGCAGTTAACTGTGCTACCGTTGTATATTTGCCATCAAACTTACTACCATTTGAATCTCCGTTATATGGTAATACATCCAGCATCTTATAATTGGTATAATCCAATGTTTGTGTGTTGGTAAACGCAAGTCTGTATTGAATATTCTGTCCTACTTCTAACACTGGTTTTAAAATTTGTTTTGATAAATTCAAAGATTTATTAACGACAAGTGTTGCTGTTGCAGACGATTCATTCGGATGAGAAGCCCATTTGCTACTAATTGTTCTTCCATCGCCAGTTGCTTCTATCTGTGATGTATTCTGTACTGTATGTTTAGATTCTTGTAAATTGATTACATTAAAATCAATTTCTGCATTAAAGTCAATAGATGGTAGGTTTTCGCCCGTCGGTACATTATCAAGTGTGAAAACAAGTTTTGTTCTTCCATCAGCCAACTTTTCAACAGTTGGGATAATTTCGTTATCTCCATAAAAATATTTCGTACCATTTGTAACTGTAAGTTGTTTTGGAAGTATATCTGTTATTGTCACTTTTGCGATAGTCTGTCCATCTTTATTATGTGCAACATTTAAATAAGGTTGCAATTTATAAGGGATATACGTGATACCACTTGACAAATCGAAAGATGTAGACTTACTGTTTACTGTTTTTTTAATTCCTGCTTCAACACCTACAATCAGCAAAGATGCTCCTCGAGTATAGGTTGCATATTTTGAGTTTGCATTGCTGATATTGTGTTCGCTATCATATTCTGCTTTATCATAACGATTATTGTCACGAATATATGCGCTTGCACTATTCAATTTAGGATTATTAGAGTTATTCAGTCTTGTATCATTTACTCCTATATTTTTGTCTTTTTTATAGAAGCTTGCGGTATGAACCGTTTGGTATACAGTTCCCTCTTTTGCACTATCCAGTATATCTACATTAAACCCTATGGAAGCCTCCGAACTGCTGAGTTTTTTAACATTTCTTGCTTCTGCCAAAACAGCTACGCATACACCATTTGGATATTTCGCCTTCAAATCAGCCATTGACGCAAAATATTCTAAATCCTCTTCACGAGTAGCTTCCATTTCATCATCGGAAGCCCATCCAACTCCTCCAGGTTTTGCTGCATATAGCAATCTAACTGTCGCATCTGGATTAAGGGAATTGCTTGTAGGAGTACCGTTTGAAGCAGACGCACTTGGCTGCATAGCTTTATCATCAATTCTCATCAATAAATTCAAGGCATTTAGATCTTTTATATCATCGCCGCTATAAGAGAATGACCCTACTACCTGTATGGTATCACCTTTTAATGCATAGGCATCTAATCCCATTCCTGAGTTATTGCTAGAAAGATTGTCACTCCAGAATTTATTTTGCTGATTCTCTTTTACTAAGTAATGGAACAAACCATAATTTCCCTTAGTAAGTGTTTCATATTCTTTTACAACTTTGTCATTATCCTTAACTGTTTGTTCTGTTGCTGTTTTCTTATTTCCTTGTCCGTCAAGATAAGGAACTTTCATATCTGTGTCGGTGATTTCCAATTCATATTTCTTATTTTCAGTACTGCTTTTTTCTACAGGTACTACCATTTGGAAGTATGCTGTTGATACATATAGATTTCCTTGCGATGGCGTTGGAGAAAGTGGAGTTGCTCCTGCACCTTGATGTGTCGGTGCAACCAAATTTCCATTTTCATCATAAAGACTAGCACCAGAAACAGTGACATCAATTGTTCCATCTGCGTTTTGTACAAATTTCCATGTTCCACCATTGTTAGTCGTATAGTTGTTTGTTGAAGTCTTCCCTGAGTCAGTAAGCGGAAGTGCTCCTGCGAAATAGCCTGTGTTAGTCCCGTTTGTCATATCACGTCCACTAGCGCCAGTCGTATTTCTGTTATTCTCCTTGTAATCCCACAATAAAGGTTGTTGTTGTGAGGGCTTCCCATTTTCTTTTATTCCTGTGTTTAACTTAAATGTCCAATTATCAAATTTATCAGGAATATAGAAACCTTTCTTCCCTTTTTCACTATCCACAGATTTCAGTCTTATTCCTACACCAAAATCCATCAAACGTCCATCAACATTCCCTTTACCTGCATTAGGTGCACCTGCATTCCCACTTGAAAAATCAAATGTATTGTAAGAGTTCATTTTCCCAACATTAACTAATTCTATGTCGTACATTGGTGTGGCAGAAACAATGGCTTTTTCAGTATCCGCAGACATGACTTTTTCTTCCCATTTCGGTTGGTCTTTTAGTTTCACCTTAAATGTAGGAACGACTTCTGCTGACTGGTTCATTCCTTTCACATTAACTTCCACTAGTTTTGTTTCCGAAAAGCTTTGAAAGCCTGCGGAATTACCACCTTTGTACTGATAAATAGATTTACCTGTCAGAACGCATTTCCCATCCACATCTTTTTGAACAATATCAGTCATCCACGCAGACAACACTTCTGTGTTAAAAGAAGCATATTTCTCTGATACATTCAAAGATAGTTCGAATTCCAAATCTGCTTGATTTACCGTTGAATTGATTTCTCCATTATACGTCATATCGTATTGTATACTGTCAAATGACCTAACAATGTTATTGTCTTTTGTTGAATCATTTCCGGGCTTATCATCTCCATCAAAAGGTGCAGTACCTGTCGATGTCCTTTTAACAGATGCCAACTTGAAATTTCTAACTACGTCAGCGTCTTGCTTTGCTTCTTTTTTTGTAGTTTCTTCGTTAGTGTCTACATCGTTATTTTGTATATCGGTATCACTTGACTTAGAACTTTTTTCAATTCCTGTTATTTCAATAGGAATTTCTGCTTTTTTCATTTCTGTATCTTGCACCGACTGGTAATTTACGCCAAGCGAGAAAGTCCCATTTTCTGTCATTTGAAATTCTATGACATTACTAGTAAATTCTCTTTCTTCTCCATTTGGTAATATAAGTGAATAAACAGTTATATTATCTTTTGGTTGAATCGTAACTTGGACATTTGCCGTTTGTTTATCATCACTCAATGTTGTCGTGACTCCATAAACACAAGCTTCATTTTCGCTACTTGATTTATTATTTTCCATAGCAAAAACATTTGCAGCTGGCAACAGTGACCCAAGAACAAGATTTAACAGCATAAATAGTGCGGTTACTCTCTTTCTAATTTTCATATATACCTCTATACCTCCTCGTAAAATAAGTTTATGGGGATTTTTCAATCCCAAGTGTTCACAATTTTTATATTATCCAATTAGAGTGGGATAAAAGCTGAATCAGCTAATACATTTTATGCTAATTAGAATATATAATAAAATGTATTTATAATTATATTACCCCCCCCCCCCCCCAAAAGAAAGCAAAAAAACCAAGTTTTTTTTTAAACAAAAGTTTTTTT
>ERZ1034847.68-NODE-68-length-61334-cov-10.024397_pt1 | contig 61334 bp, 101 predicted proteins | sample MGYA00520633_ERZ1034847 | MGnify/ENA primary metagenome ERZ1034847 (study PRJEB33766, sample SAMN09781732) | gut metagenome | biome: gut microbiome | host: Homo sapiens | place: Madagascar | study: EMG produced TPA metagenomics assembly of the PRJNA485056 data set... | reverse complement strand
ATTGCCCAACTGTAATGATAAACAGGCAGAAAATTGCCCGACAATCGGGCAAAATAGTGCCCAACAATCGGGCAGAAAATTGCCCACTAGTAGATATATACATAGTAAATATAAACATAGTAGATTAGACGAGGGCGCTCCGCGCGCCCCTCAATTCGAAGAGGTCAGCGAGTTTTTTATTGACAACGAAAGCACGACAAGGTACGCAAACCAGTTCATGCGGTATTACGAGGGACTGGGATGGCGAACAAAAAGCGGCAGTCCTATTATCAACTGGAAGCCGATAGCCCTTAATTGGATTGATCGAGAGCGGGAGAAGCAGCAGACTGATGAGACTGACTTCCCACGATTGTAAAGGTTCTTTCCCCCTACAATCCTCTATCTCCAAAGCTATACCGTTAGCCAGCAGAGCAGACCGTAGGCGAGAGCTGGCGTGAGGTTCGGACTGGTGGATGGGTTACGACTATTCCAGAGATGGAGAATTGACTTCATTTTGTAGTCGGTTGGATATGTAGAAATGTTGCATAGCTGTGTGGGCAGTTGATTACAGATTGAAAGCAACTGACCAGAACGACCAGTCTGCTTTATTGGTTAAAAATACTGAGATATTGGACGAACGACTATTCATAGTACAATGCTATGGATTGATTGAAATACCATAGTACGCTACTGGGAATTAAATCGAGCAGGAACAGACCGATTTGGATGATACGACTATTTCAGAAGAATAATCCCTAGATAGTTACTATGATATGAGAGCGTGTATTATAATAAGTACCATTGGCATACGAATTTGGTATGGCTAGCGAATGAATAAATTGATGAATATATGCAATGCGCTGTGAATTTTATGCAGTCTGATGACTTAGCGACTATTGCACCTCTCATTCTCTAAAAGGCGAACGACTATTTCGCACAAAAAGCACGCGACTATTTGACGATGATTCGTAAGAAAACGTTACGACTATTAGCCTGCGACTATCAGCGGACAACTCGTTACTATACTATATATAGGACTTTCAAAAGCTGTTTGTCTGACGACTTTACGACTATTCCACGACTATTTTATTGGAGAAATTACGACTACTGGCTACGACTATTCCAGAAGTTGTTACGACTATTCCAGCCGGAACGCTACGACTATTGCTGACCTCTATTGGCTATCGGGCGACAGGCCGAAAAGAGATGCGGCGGCAAGCCGCCAGTAGTTCTGCCGCCGCCCGCCGCGCTCTGACTGCTGGACTGCCCCGCCGGGTGGAGGGTGCCGGGCTGACCAGGTGCCAGATCGCAAGCCGCCGGGCTGACCCTGTACAGGTGGAGACGTTGACCCCCTCAGTAGGTGCGCCGGGTCTGTACTGCTGACAGTGTGTCAGTGCTTGCCAGAAATCCGCAGACGGTAGGAGCAGACCGCCGCCGGGCTGGCATGGTCTGCGCTATGTTGCACCGCCGGGCATTGATCCACGACACGGGCGCACAGCTGCACCCTTATATACCTTATTATAATAGGGCGGTTGCGCTGACCTGTACAGCGTCCGGCGTGGCGGTGGTATCTGGTATACGCTGGAGGTGCTACACTTGACGGTATGCCCTCCAGCATGGCGCAAGTGGTGCATAGGCGGCTTGTGTGCAGCTGCATTGCAACAAGGCAAAATAAAAGCCCTGCACCGTGTCGATGCAAGGCAAAAGAAAAGCCCCGCCAGCGTGGGCGGGGTCAAATCTGAAATTGTGTCAACGCTGATTGCGCCAAACGTTATAATCTGCTGCCGTCATGATGGTATATCCGCCGCAAACCTTGACAACAACGTCTGCTCCGGTTGCTGCCTTGCGTGCATAGTATCGGGTGGTATACAACCCGGTCATTGCATTATATCCCTTATTGGTCATAATATAAGCCCTCCATTATTTGGACGCCTTGAATAGCGCCGAAAAGAACCAGAAGAAAAACAGGACACAGGATAAAATCACAGCTTGCACCCCCTTTATACCACGCTAAAACGCTTGTAGCTTGTGCGGGTGCTACATTCGGCGTATACATCCGGGTGCAGCGTCTTGAGTAGCTTGCTATCCAACCGGACGCTTTGAACGTCCTTATAGATAGCTTTTGCTGTGCCCTGTGCCATTTCCGGCGCGCCCTGCATCATAGCAATAATATCTGCTTTAATGCTTTCGTTCATTGCTTCCAGCTCTTCCAAAAGCCGCTTGTTTTCGCGGTACTCGTTCACCTTTTCTTCGAACAACGTCATTTTTAAACCCTCCTTAGCTATTGAGAAATGCAATCATTACAAGTGCGCCGGAGATCATGCCGCCCACATACCAGAGGGCAGCCCACTGGGTTGCATCAAGTACCAGCATATTACTGCACCCCCTTGCAATACAAGCCGTTGGTGCGGCAGATTTTGCGGATACGGTTGCAAGCCTGATACAGCGCACGGGCTTGCACGTCAAGCCACGTTTCCCGGCTGTTAGGCTCATACGTCCCGCCGTGCTTGCGCTTGAGTTCGGACGGGGTGCAGACACGGGCGGCAATATCGGCATTATAGCAGAGGGAGCAACCGCCGTTACTGTATTGTTCCCAGCAGCTTGCGCCGTTGAGCGCCCACCGCTCAAGCTCTGCACCGTCAAGGGGAAAGCGCTCCATGTTGTCCGCGCCCTCCTGCACATCGTCCAGCAGGTCGAGGGCGTACAGCGTGACGGCCTTATCCCATGCGCTGCGGTCGTGGCGGGCATTGAGTTCGGCGCGGATGGTATCTGCAAATGCGGTATAATCGATGGTCTTTTTCATGGTTTTGTCCTCCTGTTTTGGTTCAATGTGGTTTGCTCTTGTTTGTACCTTTATTATACTATCAATAGGATGGTATGTCAATAGATGGATAGTAATTTACTATCACAAGAAACAACAAAATATCCTTGTGATATTTATTCATATTGCTATCAATATACCATGCCTGTGATAGAGCTATCATAATACGCATGATAGAGGTGTTGCCAGCCCTCCAGCGTCCCGCACCGCTACGATCTGCCCCGCGCGGCCTGTCTGGTATCGGGTGCAGAGTGGTGCAGCGTGTCCAGCGTCCGGGCGTGTGTGTGTCGGTGCGTGGCGTGGTCTGCCTTGCATCTGGCACGGCCTGCCCTGCTGCCTGTGCTGTGCAGTCTGTCTGGGTGCGCTGGGGCTGGGGTCTCCACCGGCGGGGTATACAGCCGCCGCCCAGCCCCGCCCGGTCAGTCCATCAACCACCGAAAAAATAAAAAAAGACCCACCCCACCCTCACAAAACGAAACCTATCTGATTGTGCAAGTCTCCAAAAATTCCAAAAAATACAAAAAGACCCTTTTCGAGGTCTTAGATGTGGTATAATTAGTTAAAGGCAACACGCCAAAGAAAGGAAGAATCAAAAATGAGAAAGAGAATCATTGCGGCAGTCCTGATGGCTGTCTTGGCTTGCATTATGTTGGTTGGCTGCGATAGCGGAGACTTTGCGCCTGAAATCAGCGAGGATGCTTATAAGGCGCAGTGCCGGCAGATGGATTACAAGGAACTGTTCCGCTATCCCGATAATTACAAAGGAACTAAGGTTATGGTCAAGGTCAGGGTGGCACAGATTGTAAGCGCAAACTTCTCCGGCAGCAGGAAAGCATGGAGAGCCTACACCGATAACAGCGGATACGGATTCTATGTAGATGATGAGTATTATATGCTGGACAAGCGTGGCAGTTCCGCCGTAAAGATTTTGACTGATGATATTGTCGTTGTCTACGGTGAGTTCACCGGTCTTGAAGAAGTAACAAGAGCGTTGACTGGCACGACCGATGAGCTCCCGCGCATAGAAGTGAAGTACGCGGACCTCGCAAAATAATCAACAACACAAAAAGCCAGCGGCTAGATGTTCTCTAACCACTGGCTTTTCTTATAGGCTGTTATACGCTTCTACGGATGCTTGCATAAAGCAGACGGAACGTCTCACGGCCTTTCGGCGTTACTCTGGTCTGTACGCCACCGTGCTTGTTCTTCTGGTTGCAGTATTCCTTGACGGCAAAGAGACCGTCACCCTTGCCCGCTTTTGGCAGGATGCCCTTGCTCTTGTCACGGTAGATGTACCCGTCAGAAATGAGCATCTTGATGAACAGGCGTTCAGGAATACGCAGCTCCTTTGCGGTCGAGCGGAAATTGGTAGATACGTTCCACGCCACGAGGTCGTCAAAGTAGTCCGCTTTAGGCTGCATCTCCTCGTTCTTCTCGCAGAGCTGCTTGTTCTGCATCTGCAACGCTGCGCTCTTTTCCTTTTCGGCTTTCATGTTCTGAATCAGACCGATCACGAAGTCCGGGTCGGCAATAGCCGTCTCCAACAGGTTGTCGGTCATGTACATTCCATGCTTGCGAATGGACGGCAAGACCTCGTGAGTTACCCAGTGCTTGAACCGCTGTGCGCTTTCCAGCTTGCTGCTGAAAATCAGACTGTACAGGCCGGATTCGTTGATGATGGTCGTTTCCTTCTCACCGAACTGGGTGGTGATTCGCCACCCAGCTTTATCTTGCTCATCAACGTGCGCTTTGAGCGCATTAACAGTGTCTTTGTAGCCAAGTGCTACTGCAATGTCCTTGCCAACAAACCAAGGGTCATCGTCAATGAGCATGACACGGATTTCGCCAAACTCGGCGTTGTTAAAAATTTTGATGTTCTCAGACAAAGAAAGTTGCATTAAAAAGCTCCTTTTCACTTGTGAGAGAAGCAATTTTCTGCTATAATAACGGCGAGAGAATGCTTCTCTCAGGGTTTACATGATACGTTCGCTGCGGTCGGCAAACTTTAGCGAGCGTATCATTTTTCGTTTTCATTGGTGGAATCCATCGGATGCAGCGTAAAGAACGCTTCACGGAACGCAGCAGAAATGGAAACCCGGTTCTTGATGCAGTATTCCTGCAAGCTAGCAAACTGCCGCTCCGTCACGCTGATGGTAACGGTGTGACCGTAACGCTCTGCGTAAGGACTGCTCATACACATTCACCCCCTTTCGTTTTGCTGTACAATAAGTGTAACCGCAAAATATCTGGATGTCAAGAAAATACACCCCATATATTGTGTTCACTAGTGCTGGCATCAGATTTTTCCGTTCTGATTGGCTGCTCCCGCTTCGTACCCTGCCCGGTAGTTCAGTTCGGACAGCTTGCCCAGAGCTTCTGCGTACTCCCTGTCCTCGCTGGTCGGCTCTTTGCCGTGGGCGAGAGTTTTCAGAAATTCTTCGGTTGTAGTGGGAAAGTTCATGTTTTTTGCTCCTTTCTATTGCAGACAGTCCATCAGCTTTTAGCTGGTGGATTTTTTGTTTGTGAGAATATTCTAAAGCTTTGCCCCCTTTATGTCCATTGAACAAAATGTCGGAACTTTTATATACAAAATGGGCAAAATAAACAATTTACGGGTTTTTAACTATCAAAAATATTATTGACAGTACTATCAAAATATGGTATAATCTTTGATAGAAAGAGAGGACGCAAAAATGAAAGTTGGGTATGTAAGAGTTTCGACAGCCGGACAAAACACGGCTCGTCAGGAAGTCATTATGGAACAGCTTGGTGTTGAAAAAGTGTTCATTGACAAAATGAGCGGCAAAAACACCGACCGCCCGCAGTTGAAAGAGATGCTGGCGTTTGTTCGTGAGGGCGATACTCTTGTGATCGAGAGTTTCAGCCGTCTGGCACGTTCCACGAAAGACCTTCTGGAAATCGTTGAAGAGCTTGAAAAAAAGAATGTAAAGTTTGTCAGCCAGAAAGAGAACATCGACACTTCTACGCCTAACGGAAAATTTATGCTGACTGTGTTTGCAGCTCTAGCACAACTGGAACGCGAAACAATGTTGGCACGGCAAAAGGAGGGAATCGAAATCGCAAAGGCAGAAGGCAAGTATAAGGGTAGAAAGCCTGTCGAAGTGGACGAAGAAAAGTTTCGGCAGTTTTATAACGACTGGCAGAATGGAAAGACCACGCCGAAGATTATGATGAATGAACTTGGGTTAAAGCCCGCTACGTTCTGGCGCACGGTCAAAAAGTATCGTGAAAAGTATGGTATCACTGATGCGGCCACCACACGCAAATATGCCAATAAAGAGGAAAAATAAAAAGCAGCGACCCACCACAGGCCGCTGCTACAAACAAGAACCACCAATCCCTCAACAGGATGATAGTACATCAGTATTATACCATTTCTGTTGAGGTGTGGCAATATAAAATCAGCAGAAAGGGTATACTAACATGAAAAAATCTAATTTGATAGCAGATTCTCCTTATGGGCATTTAATTGTAGCAGGTGGAAAAATCAAACTACGTTCAGTGTTCGACTTTCCCGGATGCACAGAACTGTTCTCGTTTTTGTATGTTTGCGAGCAAGCAAATTGCACTGTAGAATTTGAAAATGAGGAAATTATCGTAGAACCAAAGAATACAGATGACGCGATTCAAATTATGCTCGCAGTTTATGTTTCATTTGGTCAAGACGATACAATCTTCAAAAGATACATAAACTATTTGACGAAACTCGGTTCAGATGGAAAGCGTGAGCCGACTGTTTGCGATGAGTAAAAGGGGATTGCTATGAAACAGATGAATTGGGAAGAATCGGAAGGTTGCAATCGGTTCATAAAAAACATAACCGCTGGTATATTAGAGTATGTTCTTGAAGTTGGAATTGACGAAGCGGTCAAAGAATGCGTCAAGGACAATCCGCTTTTGGACAAATGCCCTCATCTTGAATCCTACGCAAAGGAACACGGATTTATCTAACCCGCCAGACATGGTATCGGATTGCTGAACAGAACAGGTGAAAGGAGTAAGAGCCTATGGATAAGTGGAACAACAGAAACTCGTATGACTGGCTTGCGGGGGCAGTCGTTGGATTGCTTACCGGGTTCTTCATTGTAGTTGTGGTTGCGAGGTGCGTTCTGTGATAGATTGCGTTTTCATTTGACATTGCTTGCAACCTAGAATAAAACAGAATGAGAAAGAAGAATACATTGAGAACGATTAACGGAAAATATGCTTCTGCAAAAGTTTTCACGGACAATATTGAAGATAAGGCAACTGAGCAGATTTTGACGCTTTGCAATCAGAGCTTTGTTGACGGATGCAAGATTCGCATTATGCCAGATGTTCATGCTGGCTCTGGATGCGTCATCGGATTCACGGCAAACTTGGGCAAGAAGGTCATTCCCAATATTGTCGGCGTTGACATTGGCTGCGGAATGCTTGTTGCTGAACTCGGAATTGAACATATCGACCCGGAAAAGTTGGATAAAGTAATCAGAGAACGAGTTCCGGCTGGAATGAATGTTCATGAATCGCAGAAAATGTCGGGAGCCTTTCTTAACCAACTTGACTGTAAAGATAGCCTGCATAATGTTGACTGGATTCTTCGTAGCATGAGTACTTTGGGTGGCGGAAACCATTTTATCGAGCTGGACGAAGATGAGGAAAAAAACCAGTACCTTGTTATCCATACTGGAAGCAGGAATCTCGGTAAACAAGTTGCAGAATATCATCAAAACGTAGCAATTTCTAATATCAAAGGAAAGAACAAAAGAAAAGAAGCTACGGAACGTCTGATTGCAGAACTGAAAGCGCAGGGTCGTGAACATGAAATCTCGCAAAAAATCAAAGAGCTAAATGTTCAGTTCCCTGATATTCCGAATGAGCTTTGCTATCTTGAAGGGAAAGAACGTGATTCTTACCTTAACGATATGCGGATTTGTCAGGCATTTGCGAAAATGAATCGGGCAAGAATTATGCATACCATTTTAGACGGCGTTGGAATCAATTCTATACTGACCCATGCGTCCTTCTTTGAAACCGTTCATAACTATATTGATGAATCGGATGATATTATCCGAAAAGGTTCTGTATCCGCTAGAAAGGGAGAAAGGCTAATCATTCCTCTTAATATGAGAGATGGAAGTCTTATTTGTGTTGGAAAGGGCAATCCTGATTGGAACTTCTCCGCTCCTCATGGAGCTGGTAGGCTATATAGCAGAACAGCGGCTAAAAAAGCATTTAGCGTTGAGGAATACCAAAAGCAGATGAACGGAATTTATACTACGTCAGCCGATGAATCCACGTTGGATGAATGCCCGATGGCATATAAGCCAGCGCAAGAAATTATCAACGCAATCTCCCCAACAGTTGATATTATAAAACGCATTAAGCCCATTTACAATTTCAAAGCGGGAGAATAAAACCGAAAGGAAAACGACATGAAACCCGTAAAATTGTCAGATCAGAGCTTGAAACTCATTGAAACGCTGTGCGATTACACCAACAAGCCTGATATTCTTAACGCTGTCGCAGATGCCTTGTACTATGACGCAGATGAATTGAAGCGCAGGCTAAACCAGCTTGCGGAAGAGGTCAAATAAATCGCACCTTCCATCCGTTAAAACGAATTTTAGCAAATAATTTTCCGAAAACAGCATTATAAAACCGAATATTTGATTTTTGTGCAGTTGTAGGCACTCTTTACATTTTCAGGTATGGGGTGCCTATTTTTTTATGCAGCCAAAACAGTGCATTGCCATCATCAACAGCATCAAAGCGTATGCAAAGCAGAATCCGACAGAAGCACAGGTCTATGAGGACTGGTTTCAGGCGGTCGTGAACCTGAGAGACGCTCTGCCGCAAGACAAGCGGTTCGATGCCTACAAATACTCTGCGGAGCTGCGCTCTGTCTGTGCAGCTATGATGGGCAAGATGAAAACAGGCGAGGACGTGGCAAAAGTTTATGAGATTATCAGCCGGACGTACCTGTTTGAAGCAAAGGATGTGTTCGACAGCTATTGCATTTACCTTGAATGGAATCGTGCGCCGGAGAAGAAGTTCTATCAGCCCCGCAGAAAGGTGCTTCTGACGCTGGTTCGTGACCTAGAGGACTTGTTTTTCCATCGTGTAGAATTTCTTGGGGTCAGTCAGCCCCCGAGAACTGGAAAAAGTACGCTCTGTATATTTTTTATCACATGGCTGATGGGCAACCGCCCGGACGTTGCATCGGTCATGAGCGGACATTCTGACAAGCTGACCAACGGCTTTTACGGCGAAGTTCTGTCTATCATCACTGACCCTGTGACTTATAACTGGGGGAAAATCTTCCCTGACGTTCAGCTTGTGGATAAGAGTGCAAAGGATGAAAGTGTTGACCTGAACCGTAAAAAGCGCTTCCCTACCCTTACTTGCCGCTCCATTGGCGGCACGTTGACTGGCGCTGTTGAAATTGGCGAGGGCGGCGTTCTGTACAGCGATGACTTAATCGAGGATTTGGAGGAAAGCCTGAACGTTGAGCGTCTGAACAACAAGTACGATGCTTATCTGAACCAGCTAAAAGACCGTAAAAAGCAGGGCGCATTGGAACTGATGGTCGGCACACGTTGGAACGTGCTTGACCCTTTGGGACGCATCCAAAGCCAGTACGCAGACAATCCAAAGTACAGATTCCGGGTGATTCCTGCTGTGGACGAGAACGGACACAGCAATTTCAATTATGACTACGGCGTGGGATTTGACGATGCCTACTATGCCGATATGAAAGCCAGCATTGACGATGCAACATGGTGGGCAAAGTACATGGGCAAGCCCTATGTGCGTGAAGGTCTGCTGTTCCCTGCCGATGAACTTCGATACTTTAACGGCGTTCTGCCTGATGGTGAACCCGATCGGAAGCTCATGGTCATGGATATTGCATGGGGTGGCGGGGACTTCACCGCTTGCCCTATTGCCTATGTGTATGGTGATGCCGTGTTCATCCCCGACCTCGTGTTCAATAACGGCGATAAAACCGTGACCAGACCGGAAGTCGTGGGCAAAATCATCCAGCACAAAATCAACGTGGTTCGCGGCGAAGCCAACAACGGCGGTGACGAATACTGTGACGTGGTAGACAGCCAGCTTCGGCAGCAGGGCTATCACTGCTCTGTCCGTAGCCAACGCGCGCCCAGCGGTCAAAGTAAACTGTCCAGAATTATCCAGTATGCGCCGGACATCAAGCGATTCTACTTCCTTGACGAGAAGCACCAGTCGAAAGAGTATAAGGCGTTCATGGAACAGGTGACGATGTTCACGCAGCTTGGCAAAGTTCCTCACGATGATGCACCGGATAGCTTGGCGCAGCTTGCTGATGAACTGTACAATGGAATCAGTAAAATCGAGCCTGTCAAGAGGCCTTTTTGATTAAAAACACAATATATTGTGTTCGCTGGGTCTATTTATTTGATTTCACCACTTGACAAGGCTTATAATGTACACAGGAAGTTTTGCAGCTTCCCTTAAAGGAATAGCTTGCACGCGGGGTTTTGTCATTTTACCCGCGTGCGTGTCAACAAGCATATTCCTCCTTTCACCGGTGAAGGTTTGTCACTCTTTCCCTCCACCGGGCTTTATATGTTGCGTTTCCGATTGATTGGGGAATGCCAGCCTGTCTCCCCAACGGCTGGCAAGCAACGGTTCGATTCCGTTACGCAGCACAACCATCTTCTTTGCTTGGCTTTCTATTCTCTGAATCCTCCACCGCTACTCCCGGCTCTCGATGCAATGGTTAGACATGACATTGCAAAGAGCAGCGGTTAACCAATCAAGCCGGGTTTCTATGTTGCATTAGCTCAGTCAGGATAGAGCATCCGGCTCATAACCGGACATACATTGGTTCAAATCCATTATGCAGCACCAAAATTGCAGCTGACCCGTTTGCGTTTGTCCAACAACTGAATGTAAAGGCTGCAATGGTTTTCTTCGGGCGAAGAACAGCACGGCTGGAAGTGCGAAAAGTTTCCCAGTAGCTTCTGACAGGTCTGTGCTCAACAGCCTGTTTCCAGAAATCCAACGAAAGGAGCACAGATGGTATCAAAAGTCAGATGCAAGCGTCCCCGAAAAGACGCAAACGGCAATCCTTGCGATTGTGGGCGTTATCTTGGCGAAGTGGAAGGCAAGTTCTCTCTTCTGTGCCCGCTTTGCCATTGGATTACAGTCGGAGATTCAAATCTTCCGAGGGAGACATGGGTTTCCGTACCAAAGTTTAAAAACTGAATAGCTTTTGAAACGCAGTTGTAAGCGCAGTGAGATAGACCTTAACAGGTTTGTCTTGCTGCGCTTTTTATTTTGCCCGAAAGGAGGAACGCATGGCTGAGTATCAGATGGTTGTCAATGGCTTCTTGAATGAGCCGCTGACCGGACGCAGACCGATTGAAACGCCGGAGACGGAAATCAATCGGACGAATGTTCTGAAAGTGGTTATGGGCAAGGCAGAACCTATCCATCTGCTGAACAAGAACGAGATTCGCTTCTTGCATAACTACTACTTGGGCAGCCAACCTGTCCTCCACCGCACGAAGGAATACCATGCTGAAATCACCAACCGCATTGTAGAGAACCACGCCAATGAGTGCGTGGGCTTCTACACGGGCTACATGAGCGGCACACCCTGCTCTTATGTTCGGTCAGAAACGGCAACTGGTGACGGCGAAGAAATCGCCCGCCTGTCCAACGCCTTGCAGTATGAGGGAAAGGACGCGCTTGATCGGCGGCTCTGGCAGTGGATGTTGGAGTGCGGGCAGGGATACCGCATTGTTCTTCCTGACAAGGGGTACAACGGGAACTACCCGGACGAAACGCCCCTGCTGGTGGACGTTCCTGACCCGGACATGGCTTATGTGATTTACAATTCCGGCATTGGCCACAAGCCTATTGCCAACGTGCTACACATCCCGCGCAATTATCAGAACGACCTGAACGACCTGATTTGCGTGTACACGCCAAACCAGTACTTTGAAATCGACAACGGAAAGGTCACGAAGTCGGAAAACCACTCTCTTGGAATGCTGCCGATGGTCGAATACAAGCTGAACCCGGAGCGGATGGGCTTGTTCGAACCGGCAATCCCTGTGCTGGATGCTATCAACGACCTTGAAAGCAACCGTCTGGACGGTGTGGCACAGTTTATCCAGTCCATCATGGTGTTTACAAACTGCCTTGTGGACAAGGATGCTCTTGACCAAGTGAAAGAACTTGGCGCAATGTGCCTGAAATCCACCTCTGGTCTGCCCGCTTCTGTCTCACAGATTGCAAATGAACTTGACCAGCAGCAAAGCCAGACCTTGCTTGATTCCATGCTGAACGTGTACCGCAGTCTGACTGCCATGCCTAGTGCCACTGGAAGCGAGAATGCAACGTCTGACAACGTGGGCGCAGTTATCGTCCGCAACGGCTGGAACCACACCGAAGCGAGGGCACAGCAGTACGAGAATATGTTCAAGTACGCTGAACGGCAGAGCTTGTCTGTGATGCTGAAAATCCTGCGTGACACGGCTGGTTCTAAGCTAATGGCAAGTGACATCAACATCAAACTGCCACGCCGTCAGTACGACAACCAGCAGAGCAAGGTTCAGATTTTTGCACAGATGATTCAGCAACCGATTGACCCGCAGTTGGCGTTCACCACACCCGGTCTGTTCCCTGACCCGCAGGCTGCTTATGAGATGAGCAAGCCTTTCCTGATTGCCGCTGGCAAGCTGGGCGAGGATGGGAAAGCTCCGAAACCGCAAGAGAAGCCTGTAGACCATATTGTTGACGCTAACAAAATGTTGAACGAACAGGCAGACGAAAAGAACGGAGGGGAAAAATGAATTTTGCAAGTGCTTTGTTTTCTCTTAAACGAGGTCGTAAAATCAAGCGTCATCATTGGACTGGTTATTGGTGCTTGGGGACTAAAGACTCTAAAAAGCCTTATGTCGAAATGCACTGTTACGATGGCAAGATTGTAAATCTTGTTGATTCGGAAGATATTTTGTACACCATGGAAAATATGGCATGTGACGATTGGGAAATCGTTGATGAATGGAAGTAAAGGTTTTCGCCTTTGCATATTCCGGCAGGGAAGTCGGGATATAAATTTCGCAGCGTTGCAGGGAAGCAACGGTAAAAAAACGCAGGAGGAAATTAACGATATGAAACTCAATGTGTTGCTTGGTGATGCCTACAAAGAGGGCATGACCGCCGATGAAATCATTTCTGCGCTTGAAAAGGTTGCAGACCCTAGCGCAGAGGTCGAGAAGCTGCGTAACGCCGTGACGAAAGCCAACGGTGAAGCTGCTGAGTACAAGAAGCAGCTTAAGGCAAAGCGCACCGATGACGAGAACGCTGCACAGGAACAGGCTGACAAGCTGGCAGAGATGCAGAAACAGATTGAAGCCCTGACTGCCGACAAAGAGAACCTCGTCAAGGAAAAGACCCTTGCATCCTACCGTGAAAAGTTCGTTGCACAGGGTTATGACGCTGAACTTGCCAACAAGGCCGCATCTGCACTGGCTGACGGTGACATGGACAAGGTGTTTAAGTTCCAGTCGGAGTTTATGACCGCCCACGACACCGCATACAAGGCTTCTCTGCTGAAGGATATGCCCACACCTCCGGGTGCGGATGGCAAGAGCGGCTCTGACAGCGAAGGTGTTGCGTTTGCTAAGAGCCTTGCACAGCAGAACGCAAATACTTCTAAGGCGTCGAGTGACGCAATGAGTGCTTTCCATTAACAAGGAGGAAAACATGAAGTTTACCCAAAACACGGTCAACGGAATCAACGATACCATCCTTGCTTCCAATGACTACACCGCCATTCCCTTTACCGTGACCGAAGCTGCTGCGGTTAAGGCTGGCTATCCAATGACGCTGGCTGGCAAGAAAGCTGTTGCTGCTGGCGATACCGGTTCTAAGACCATCAACGCTGACGGCATCCTGCTGTATGACGTTGACCCGGCAGAGAACCCCAATGCTTCCCTGCTGATTCGTGGCGTTATCGACACCAAGAAGGCAACAGCAAGTTCCAGCTTCACCTTTGACGCTGACGCAATCAAGGCACTCAAGACCGCCGTCCCCGGCATCTTCTGCCGTGACAACATCAGCGTGAACGCTTGATAGGAGGTAAAACAACATGGCACTGAATCTTAAGGAAGTCTTTGCCCCGGCTGCGATTGCCGCCTATTGGACGAATGACCCCACCAATGCGATGCCCTTTGCATCTGACGCACTGTTCCCTGCCAAGAAAAAGGCTGGTCTCGACCTGAAGTGGCTGCGTGGTCACAAGGGCGTTGGCGTGTCCCTGATGCCCAGCGCATTTGACGCAAAGGCTACGTTCCGCACCCGTGAGGGCTTCAAGTTTGATGAGACCGAGATGCCGTTTTTCCGTGAGGGTTACCATCTGGGCGAGAAAGACCGTCAGGAAATTCTGCGTGTTCTGGACAGCAACGACCCCTATGCCCGTGATGTGATGAATCGTCTGTATGATGACACCGCACAGCTTATCACCGGTGCTCGCATCGTGTCTGAGCGGATGATCTGGCAGCTGTTGGCTCCCGCCAATGGCGTTCCTGGCATCACCATCAAGGCAAACGGTGTGAACTACACCTACAACTACGACCCGGACGGTACTTGGAAGTCTACCAACTACAAGGAAGTCTCTGCCGCAAAGTCCAAGTGGAACGTCACCACTGCCACCCCCATTGCTGACCTGAACGCTGCAAAGGATGCTGTTTTGGCAAGCGTTGGCGAGGTCGTGACTGAGGTGTACATGAACACCGCCACCTTCCGCAACATGATTGCTGCGGACGAGGTGAAGAACCGGTTTATGACCGTCACCGCAAAGGCAAACGCCGTTCTGCTGGACAGCGAAGCACGGCAGATTATCGAGTCTGCAACTGGCCTGACCATCCATCTGTACGACAAGATGTTCAAGGCAGACCAGTACAGCGCAAGCGAGAAGTACCTGCCCGATGGCATGGTGGTGGTTGCTCCGTCCGGTGCTCTGGGCAGCACTTGGTACGGCACTACTCCTGAGGAAGCTGACCTGCTGTCTGGTCAGTCTGGCGCATCCGTTTCCATCGTGAACACTGGCGTTGCTATCACCACCGAGCTGACCATTCACCCGGTCAACGCCAACGTCTACGCTTCTGAAATTGTCCTGCCGTCCTTTGAGCGCATGGACGCTGTGTACTGCATCAAGGCTTACTAAGGCGAAAGGAGGAAAGCAGCATGGGAGACCAGTATTCCGAAGCGGCAGTCAAGCTGGGACAGTACATTGCCCCGGCACTTGACCGTGAAGTCACGGACGAGGACTACCCACTCTTCGACCTGCTGCTTGATTTCGCCAAAGACAAGATATTTGCGCAGGGCTACCCCTTTGGTAACAGACCGGACGATTTGCCTTCACAGTATCAGTCGTTGCAGATACGCATTGCAGCGGAACTGTATAACCACATCGGCGCAAACGGACAGACGAGCTATACCAACAACGGCATTACTCGTGTGTGGGAAAGTTCCGATGTGGCGCAGTCCCTGCTGAACGAAGTGGTTCCGAGAGTAGGTGTTATCGGCTGATGTTTAATGGAAGCCCGCTGGATAAACGCCCGCTGTGGTATTCAAACCCGGTCGGCGAGAAAACGCCTGTTGTGGACGAGTGGGGGAACGAAACCGGCGAGACATCGCAAACGTGGAGTGACCCCGCAAAGCTAATGCTGAACGTCAGCCCGCCTACTGGTTCTGCGGAAGCAAGCCCCTTTGGCGCATTCACGGATTACAGCTACGTTGTCAGCACGCCAAGAAAGAAACGAAGGAACTGGTTTCTTGTCGGGTATTCAAAGTTGGCATCAAGGGACATCTTGGGTTCTTCCAGCAAAAGCAACAACAACTCGCTTTGTGAGGGAAGCCACGTCTGGTTCGGAATAAAACCAGATATGCCTTACAACTACATTGTGGTCAAGGTCGCAGAGCATATTACAGACACGAAGTATGCGCTGAAAGAGGTGGCTGCAAGTGAAAATTAAAGTGAGGTTGAGCGATGCCGGACTTCGTGATGCGGAACGTCAGATACAGATTTACAAAGCCACCCTGAACCAAAAGGCACAGGAGTTTGCAAAGGCGCTTGCTGATAAAGGTCTTGCTGTTGCCAAAATCCGTTTTGCTAACGCCCAATATGCTGGCAAAAACGATGTTGATTGCGAAGTCAGTCAAAACGGTTCTTCTTGTACCATCTTAGCGAAGGGGCAAGCGGTTGCGTTTATTGAGTTCGGCACAGGCGTTACGCATCAAGGCTGGGGCGCTGCCGGAACAGTCGGTCCTCTCCCTTTGCCTGATAACATTGGCGAGCATGGCACTTACGGCAAGGAAAACGGCAAGCATAAGCGCTGGTACTACTACGGCAACCCCGGCAATGCTGGAACCTATGTGGATACCGTTCCCGGCAAAGGTCAGCTGAACTACACCAGTGGTAACGATGCAGCTATGGCTATGTGGGGGGCTGTTGAGGAAATGGCTTCTCAAGTCGAAGCAACGTGGAGGGAGGTTTGGAGTAGTTGATTGATTATTTCAACCCCATCTTCACGGCTATTGCTATGGAACTGCGAAAGCAAGTCCCCGGCATCTTTGTTACCGGCGAAATCAACGACAGCAACGTCAAAAAGTTTCCGTGTGTGCAGATAGAGGAAAACAGCAATCTGCCTGTACACATTGATTCTGCCCGGCACAGCAAGTACGCCGCTGTTTCTCTGCGTGTGCGTGTCTATTCCAACAAAACCAGCGGACGCATTGCAGAAGCTCGTTCCATCGTTGGAATCGTGGATTCTGTATTGGAACCGCTCAATTTCTATCGAAAGTCGTTTGCCCCGTTGAATGGGCTGTACAACAATTCCGTCTATCGGATTGATTGCAGCTACGGGGCAACAATCGGAGAGGACGGAATGATTTACCGAAACTAAGGAGGTAAACTTTCTATGAGTGCTGCTATCTCCGGTCTGAATACCACCCTTTACTGTGGCGACAGCGCAACCGCTCTGACGAAGCTGTGCGACATCAAGGATGTGCCCGACCTGATTTCCGACCCGAACCTTCTGGATGCAACCACCCTGTCTGATGGTATGCAGAAGCAGATTTTCGGCATCATTCAGGCTGACACCAAAGCCTTTACCGCAAACTACAACAAGGATGACTACAAGAAGGTCAAAGATGCCGGTTACGATGAAACTTCGGAATCCAACACGGACAAGTACTACGCTCTGAAGATGCAGGACGGCTCCGGCTTCACTTGGCAGGGTATGCATCAGGTCGGTCTGTCCGGCTTTGGCGTGGATGAAGTCGTGGAAATGACCATCAATTGCATTTTCCATTCCACCCCCCAGTTCAGTGAGAAGCTGACCCTCACCGGCATTTAAACCGCAAAAACTGAATCAATCAAACTGGGCAGAACTGAACAATGGATTTGGTTCTGCCCCTATTTATAAAGGAGAGCATTTATTATGGCTGCAAAGGTTATCAATTTTCATTCCCCCGATGGCAAGAACACTTACGAGCTGACTTTCACCCGTGAGAGCGCCGAAGCCACTGAACGCAACGGCTTCCAGATCTACGAGTTCTCTAACGGCATCAACCCCATCAAGAACACTTCCGCTCTGTTCTACGGCGCGTTTATTGCCCGCAACAAGGGCATCAAGCGGAAGCTGGTCGATGATATGCTTGCGCACATCGAGGACAAGGAAGGTCTGATGGCTGCCCTGATGGAGATGTACGCAGATTCCATCAAGGCTCTGGTTGCTACCGATGAAGAGGACAAGACCGCAAAAAACGCAACGTGGGAGATTGTGTAACCTCACAGTCTCAAGAATCGGACAGCCGCACAGAGCCATTCTCTGTGTCTAAGCTGTTCCACGATGTAGAAGCCTATTACATTTCCATTGGCATGACCTATGACCAGTTCTGGCGTGATGACGTCTGGTTGGCAAAGGTCTACCGGGACGCGGAAGAACTACGCGCCCGCAGAGCCAATGTTGAAGCGTGGAGAAATGGCTTCTACACAGCATCTGCGCTTTCCTCTACGGTTGGCAATATGTTCCGCAAGAAAGGGTCTAGCCCCATCAAATACATGGATAGACCAATTCCTCTCACCCAGAAAGAGCAGGACGAGTACGAATACCAACGCGCACTGGAAGCGCAAGAACGCATCAAGAGGGCGATGTTCTCTATGATGAATCAGAAGGACGGTGGTAGCAATGGCTGATGTTGATATTACTAGCTTATCCGTAGAGATTTCTGCGGAATCGCAGGGTGCAGAGCTTAACATTGACAAGCTTGCTACCGCCATTTCTAAATTGCGAACAAAGGGTAACGTTGGCAAGGTATGTTCTAGCCTTGACGCTTTAACAAAGTCTATCTCTGCGTTGAAGTCTGCTTCGTCCGGTATGGACGGACTTAGTAGAATCAATGATTTTATGGACAGGATTTCCAATGTGAACCTGTCTGAAAGCGCAAAAGGTATCCGTTCTGTTGCCAGTGCATTAACTAGGATTTCTTCGGTCGATTTGAAAGGTATTGACCTTTCTGGACTGAAAGGAAAAATGAATAGCCTACAAAATGGCTTGTCCCCGCTTTCCAAAGTTGATGCGTCTGGCCTTAGAAGCGTAAGCAGCGCACTTAATTCCATCGCAAAAATTCCAGATTTTAGCAGCAAGTTGGATTCAAAGACACTGGATGATTTTGCCACTTCCTGCAAAAAAATCACAGACGCCCTTGACCCGCTTGCTTCCAAAATCGAAACGGTGGGAAATTCATTTTCGAAGTTACCCTCCAACATTCAAAAGGTCATTGCGGCAACGGACGGTGCTACAAAAGCAAGCGGTAAATCTGCAAAAAGCTACATGAGCCTTTCCAACCAGCTGAATGGTTTCATTCGGTCTGCGGCAAAGCTTGTTTCGCTGAAAGCTATCGCAACCTATCTTGGCAACGCAGCGGAGAAGTTTAATAGCTACTATGAAGCTGCAAACCTATTCGGCGTGTCCATGAAGGGGCTGACCGGTGAAGCAAGCACGTTTATCAACAAGATGGAAACCCTGCTTGGCATAGACCCCACCGAAGCCATGAACAACATGGCAACGATTCAAGGCCTGACTACCTCGTTTGGCATGGCAAGCGACAAGGCGTATGTGCTTTCAAAGAACCTGACGCAGCTTGGCTATGACCTTGCTTCTTTGAAAAACATCCCTGTTGCGGAATCCTTCACGAAGATTCAGGCTGCCATCTCCGGCGAACTTGAACCTATTCGCCGTCTGGGTGTTGACCTGTCACAGGCTCGGTTGCAGCAGGAATTGCTCAATCTTGGCTATTCGCAGAGCGTCTCTTCCCTGTCTCAGGCTGACAAGGCTGTTCTGCGGTACATTGCCATCATGAAGCAGACCACAGATGCACAGGGCGATTTCGCCCGCACTCTGTCCAGCCCTGCAAACATGATTCGTATCTTGCAAGCACAGCTGAACAGTCTGGCTCGTGCCGTTGGTTCTCTGCTCTACCCTGCTCTGAAATCTATCCTTCCGCCACTGATCGCAGCCGTTGAACTAGTCAAAGAACTAGTCACTGGCATTGCATCCATGATGGGCGTGAAGGTGGAGTTCCCGGATTTCAGCAGTGCAAGCGATGCTGTTGGTGACGTCACGGATGCGATGGACAATACCACTAAAGCGACCGGCAAAGCCGCAAAGGCGTTCAAGAACTACATCATGGGCTTTGATGAACTGAACGTCATCCAGAAGGACAATGGTTCTTCCGGTGGTTCCGGCTCTGGTGCTGGTGCTGCTGGCAATATCTTGGGCGATGTAGACTTGTCCGGCTACGATATGTTCAAGAACTACGTTGGCTCTTCCGTTGATGAAATCAAGGCAAAACTTGAAAAACTAGTTCCGCTCATCTCTGGAATTGCAGCCGGGTTTGCGACATGGGCAATTAGCAACTCGGTTCTTACCGCTCTTGAAAAAATTAAAGGCGAAGGTTCTTTGATTGAAGCAGTCTTGAAGCTTTGGAAAAATCCGATAATGGCAGCTGCGGTTGCCGTTGGCATTATCGTTGCAAGGTTTGTAAGCCTTTATCAGAATAGCGAAAAATTCCGAAAAGGTCTTGAGCGTGTAAGAGCGCTTGTCTACCTCGCAGCGGAAGGGTTCAAACAGGGCTGGAACATATCGCTTACCGATGGGAAACTCGGAGAATCCATCGAATACCTGAAAGAATCTCTTTCCAATCTTGGACAATCTATTTTGAATTTGCTCCCTGAAAGCTGGCAGGAAGGAATTACTTCCGCGTTTGATTCCATTTCAAAAGTTGTGAAGAAGCTCGACCTTGACGTTTGGGATTTATTTACAACGCTTGCTGGCATCGGAATTTTTATTACCGGACATCACGTTGCAGGTCTCGCCATAGTAGGGTTTGAACTTATCTCCGCAGCCGTTCGCGGGCTTGGAAGTGAAAATCAGAAAACTGCCTTCGGAATGGAAACCGACTGGTTCAATTCCTTCAAGTCTATTGGCGAAAGCGTTGCAAACTTTGCAGCCGCTGCCGTCACTGCAATTGGAAACATCATCAGCGATATTGCAATCTTTGTAGGTTGGATTAAAAACGGCGTTTCCGAAACAGACCGTCTGGACTTGCAGATGAACGGTAACTTCATCGAAAACTTTGTGATGGGTATCGCCCAAACCATTCACAACATCGGCGTTTTTGTTGGATGGATTACAAGCGGTGTCGATGAAGCCGACCGGCTGGCAATTGCAGCAAACGGCAACTTTGCAGAAAAGTTCATCCTTCTGATTGCTGACGTTATAAACGGAATCAAAGAAGCCGTGAAATGGTTTGGAAATCTGATTGACAAAATTTCAAAGTTCAACCCTGTCAGCGTTGGCAAAAACATCATTGATGGCATCGCAAAAGGCATCGTTGGCAAAAAGAGCGTTGCGGACGATGCTGTCAAGGCTGTAACGGACGGAATTAAGGAAGAAGCGCAAACTGAACTTGGCATCCACTCCCCTTCCAAAGTCTTTAAGGGCTACGGTGTCTACCTCATAGAGGGTCTTGTGAACGGCATCTCCGCTGCCAAAGACCTTGCGGTGAAAGCCATCCAGTCTGTGTCTGACGCGGTAAAGACTGTTGGTTCTCAGCTGGCAAGCGAGAACTACGGTCTGGGCAATGGCTCTATCAGCCTGTCTATTGACGCAAGCGGCAAGTCCATGATGGAAACCGCAAACGCGCTGAAACGTTCTGTGCGCACCACCAATGACAGCTTTGGCGGTTGGTTCAAGAAGATGAAAACCGACTTGAACGAATTCACGGAGGGCATCAATGCTGTTACTAAGGCGGGCAAGGACATCTCCGATGGCTTCAAATCTTCTATTGACGCTCTTACCGCTGCATCGAAGTCTATCTTGAACACGCATGATGGTTTTGTGAGCGCTGTCTCTGATATACGTTCTTTTGTGAAAAAGAGCGTTGCGGAGATAGAAAACGAGTACCAGTACAACGGCTTCTTCGGCGCTGCCGGTCTTGCCATCAAAAAGGCGTTTGAGGGCGTGTACCTTGTTTTTAACAAGGTTTCTACTGCTATCAAGAACGTGTCCGACACCATCGACAGCGTGAAAAACGTCATTACCACCTTTAATAACCTGAAAACCAAAGTTGGCGAGGTCATCGACCAAGTTCCCGCTTTAAAGCAGGCGTATGGCGGGTTGAAATCCTTCTTTAGCGATTTGTTCAGCAAAGACAGTGGCATAGGCAAAATCGTTTCTGATGGTTTTGACTTTATCAAAGCAAAGGCTGGCGATGTAGCGAGCTGGCTTAAAGAAAAATTGCAAGGCATCAAACTTGGCAGTTCCGGTTCTTCTTCCGGTAGTTTAGCCGGTGGCGCGGCAGCATCCGGCGGCGCACTTTCTCATCTTGGCGCTTACGGTGGAATAGGCGCTGGCGTTGGCCTTGGCCTTTCTGGTGGCATCCAGTGGTGGAAAGACATGATAGGCACTTGGGGCGATTCCGATAAATCCGCTGGCACAAAAGTTCTTGAATCCATAAAACACACCCTTTGGGATTTGTCTCCTATTGGGGCGCTTGTAAATCTCGGAAAGAAAATTTTCGGCTTTGCAAGTGGCGGTTTCCCCGATGCCGGGCAGCTGTTCATCGCCCGCGAAGCCGGTGCAGAAATGGTCGGTTCTCTGGGTGGTCACACAGCGGTTGCCAACAATGACCAAATCGTTGAGGGCATCCGCGAAGGTGTTGAAGCTGCAATGGAACGCCAGAACCAGCTTCTGCGCCGTCAGAACGAGCTGTTGCAGGCTCTGCTTGAGAAGGAAGGAAGCGCGGAAATTAACGTTTCCAGCTTCTATCAGGCGGTCAACAGAACGAACCAGCGCAACGGCAAAACAATTATCCCGGTAGGAACTTAAAGGAGGGGCATTTATGGAACTTGACCAGTACAATCCGATTCGGAGCGTGGATGGGCAGTATCTTAAATGCCCCTCTTCTTATCAGTGGCGGTTACAGGACATTTCAGCATCTGATGCCGGACGCACAGAGGATAACAAGATGGATAAGAAACGTCTTGGCCAGTGCGTTAAGCTGGAACTGGAATGGAAGTACACCACGATAAAAGAAGCCGCTGTCATCCTGAAAGCGTTCAACCCGGAGTACATCAACGTTACCTATCTTGACGCAATGGCTGGCGATTGGAAAACCAGCGAGTTCTACGTTGGCGACCGCGCCGTGCCGATGTACAATTCCCGGATGAACCGCTGGGAAGGGATATCCTTTAACATAATCGAAAGGGCTGCACACTGATGGTCAACGTATCGCAAGACATCATAAAATCCTTTAACGAGGGCAATCAACAGACTGCTCTTATTGAGGTTACCTCTGGCAGCAAGACGTTCACCATCACCGAAGCGGACATCATTCAGGGCGGGTTGAAGATTGACCGATACTGCGTGACCAACAGTAAAATCGAGGTCGGCTCTGCGGTTGCGTCTGAACTGTCTTTAAAGCTGCGGAACTACGATGGAAAGTTCAATGATGTTTCCTTTGAGGGCGCTGTTCTTAACGTCAAAATCGGCATCAAACTGTCCAGCGTGCTTGAGGGCGCAACGCTCGGCAAGGGCATTCTCGGACGCATGATTCTTGGCTCTGCATCCTCTGAGCAAGACGTTGCTTATGTTCCCTGCGGTCTGTTCATCGTGGACACACCGCCCCGCAAGCTGAGCACAATAAGCATCTCTGCACTGGATTACATGGTCTTGTTTGACCGTGAGGTGAACGCTTCTGCACTCTCCTTCCCCATCCATGTTGACGCGCTTATTCAGAAAATCTGCTCCATCTGCAATGTCACGCTTGCAACGGACGTTTCGGTGCTGCCAAACCACTATTTCAGCATCGGTGGTCTGCCGGATACTAACCAAAAGCTGACTTACCGCCAACTTTTACAATGGTGCGCACAGCTTACCGGCACTTGCGCATTCATGGATGGCAGTGGAAGGCTTGTGCTGAAATGGTATGAGCAGACCGGCGTGACCATTACTGCAAGTGAGCGATATTCCAGTGATATGTTGGAGAACGATATCACCATTACCGGCTTTACCTGTGACGATAGCAAGGGCAACACATACCTGTCCGGCACAGCAGATTACACGCTTGATCTAAGCGATTGTGGTTTCCTGACCAACGCCTACGAGGGCGTCTTAAAGGAACTGCAAACCGCACGCGGCGGGTTTGCTTACCGTCCATACAGCGCTACTATCAAGTCCGCGCCGTATCTGTTCCCGTTGGACATGATACGTTACAAGGACAAGGACGGCGTTGTACATGATACCATCGTGACCAACGTTACACTGGCTCTGAACTGCAACACAGCGATTTCCGGTGCGGGCGAAACAATCACAAGTTCTTCTTACGCGCAGTCCACAAGCGGCGTCACAAGCCAGCAGGCGGCGACCGATAGGTCTAACCTCGAGAAGATAAACCAGACTGCCACGCAGACCAGCCAGAACAAGCAGGACTTGACGCAGTTCAGGACAGAGTATTCTTTTGATCTTGAAAAGACGAATGCTGCCATCGAAGCCCGCGTCACGAAGGAAACGTATCAGACCGACATGAACGGCGTTTCCACGCGTATCGGTGCGGCCGAGACCAAAATCGGCCAAAACGCTGATGCTATTACTTTTAGGGCTACGAAGGAAGAAGCAGCTAGTTACGCAGCTTCCGCAGAGCAAAACGCAAAAAACGAACTTTACAGCATGATGACGTTCACCGCCGATAACGGTCTTGTCATCACTCGTAGTGGATGGGAAGGCAAAGTTCAAATCACAGGTCAAAATGTACAGGTCGTTCGTGGAAACAATAAAGTTGTTATAAACGACAATGGCATAGCCATAACAGACGGCTATGGAAGTGTTTCTATTTATAGCGGTGGCATATCTCTTCACGGAATTCGCAACAGTAAGATTTTTGAATGGCCTTATGAAAAGGATTCTCATGGCAACCCAACAGGAAAATTTACTGCACAAACTACAAAAATCGACCTTTCGTCCTACTCGTCTGTAATGCTGGTCTATGACACACATAAAAGCGGAACATGGTTTGCAAGTGGCGGCGGTGCTGGTAGACTTACGGTCGTTCTTCCTGTCAATGGGCAAACGTACTCTTATGCTTATCCGTGGAATACCACTCATTGGAGAACTGTCAAAGTGAGCGACACGGGAATAACGTTTGGCAGCGGAAACGAAAGAACATCGTCATACTCTGGTACAACCGTTGTTGGAGTATGGTCGTTTAATTTGCAAAATCCGGGCGGAGATGGTGTAAACCAAAACGATGAGGTTTGCCGCCCGTTGGAACTATACGGTTTTATGTGAGGTAACTATTATGGAACATTTCAAGTTCAAGTGCAAAGTCGGATTGGATGGTCGATTGTATGGCGGCGGCTGGTGCCACGAAAGCGTTATTCCAAACCCGCTGCCGCCTGATGAGATTCTGTTTGATGACCTGTCAGGAATGACAGAAGGGTTTTATACAGACTATTTGTGGGATGGAGCCAAATTGATATACAGTCCCGTACCAAAAGTCGAAGAACCCGTTAGCGCCGAAACAGAAACGGCTTTTACGCAAACCAACGAAAATGAAGAGGAGGTAACCTATCAATGAGCTATCAAAAACAGAATTTCTCAGACGGTCAGGTGCTGAACAGCTCGCACCTGAACCACATCGAGGACGGCATTGTGGATGTTGAATCTGCCGCCAGCGCAACAAAAACCGTTGTCGATAAAATCATCGACCCCACCCTCTCCCTCTCCGGCAAGGCTGCGGATGCAAAAGCGACTGGAGATGCGGTTGGTCAGCTAAAGATAACTGTAGGTGAGCTGGATAATACGGTAAATAGTCTGACCAGCGCTAAAAAATGGTGGAAGAATAATCAGGTGATTCCAAGAGGTTTACTGAATATTGCCAACATTGAATTTTATGGTGTTTTTGCAGATTGTGACTTGAGCATTTACAATGCAAAAGTAAATGCAGATGGGTCTTTTAGCTTGGCGATTAGTTATTTTGATTATTACAACAGAAACGAAAAGCAAAAAAGAACCAATGCAATCACATTGCCGGTTAGTGAAGAATATCAGACGGTAAGAAAAGACCTAAACAATGGCAGATATATCAATTTCACATACAGAACCAAAGGAAATAAAGCCGGAAAGATTTTGGGAGAAGAAGAGCATATCTATGTGGAATATGAGACTGAATCAAATGCTTTGACACAAGAGGACCATGCTGTTGATTATCGCGCTTTTCGTGAGTGCCATGTATCTAATAGTGTCGCAAAAGTAACTATTAAGAGGATTCAGAATATAGACACAAGCATTAGTGGCTCGACCTATCCATATTATGCACTGTATCAGGTTGAGTATAAGGATGGCACTTCGAATATCTTTGAAAGATACAGTGAAACTCTTCTCAGCGGGTTGCAAACGGAAACATTTGACAACGATGTGGTTTTAATTTTCGATGCGGATGTTATTGGTTATTACGCAACAGGATTTCAGGAGCACAGTATCGCTCTATACGAAAAGGCTTATGTGCGGGATATTGAAACGGCAACAGAAACTGAAGAGGACTTGTTTTGTGAGTACAATCTGTTCGATTACGATTTTATTTCTTTGCTCGATGACGTGAAAAAAATAAAAATGACAAATGGTGCTTCTGCGGTAAGAGATATTTCACGCATTGCTAAAGGAAAAAAGTATTGCTATAGGCTCGGATTTCCCAATATGGGTGATAGCGATATTGATTTTGAACTGCCTACGCAGAGTTTGGAAGGATTGCAAGAAGTTGTCGTCCGCGTTTATGTGTCAAGCTTAGAAGGAATAACAGATGCAACTGCTTTTATAGTTACCGATTATTGGGATTCGACCATCCCAGCCGGAGTGACATTAAAAGAAGGCGTTAACGAAATCCGTATAACACTTGCAGATAAATGGCACATAAAAGATTATCTAAACCTAATGGATAAAACATGGAGCAAAATCAAAGTTAGATTAAGCCCTACAAAAGCAAATATTCATGCGTATTTGCTTGATATTGTTTCTGTAAAACCGCAGAAAGCAAAAATTCTTTTTGTTGATGACCACGCATATAAGAACTTCATGGATGTTGGTTACCCCCAGTTAAAGGCTTTAAAAATACCTGTTACATGGGGTGTGAAAATTGGATTCTTGAATAAACCAATTGAATATGCAAGCAGAATCATTAACGAGGAAGAAGTAGAGAGCCTTGCTTCGGATTCGTACAGCGAAATCAATTTCCATTCATACTATGGGAGCGCAACAAGCAGTATGTCTGCCGACGAGTGCAGGGACGATGTTGCAAAAGCCCAACGTTGGCTACGAAAAAGAGGACTTTACAGAGAACCGGCATTCCGCTCCGCATGGGTTCAAAATAAAGCAAAAAATGCTAGAGCAACAGATGATATGCTGGATTTCAGCGCGACGTATACGGCTGATGAATTTATTGCGTGTTTCCCATTTAAAGACAATCATAATATCCCAAGAGTTGCTGTACATTACGGAAAAAAATCTATTGATTTATGGTTTAATGCTCTTAAACTTTCGCATGGAATCATGGTGATTTATACGCATGATATTAGCGATTTAGAGACAAGCAATCCGATTCATTGTAGCACAGAAAAATGGAATTATTTTATTTCCAAGCTTACTGGCGCAATAAATGAAGGGTGGCTTGAAGGCGTAACAATGAGTGGATTGATGACAAAGTACAGAAAGACGTTCTAATAAAAAGAAAGGACTGATATAATGCTCCCTATCATGGACGTTTCCCGCTGGCAGGGCAACATCGACTGGAACAAGGTCAAAGCAAGCGGCCTTGTATCCGGTGTGATGCTGCGGGCACTGGGCAACAGCGCAAAAGACGCGCCCAGCAAGCCGTACATCGACCCCACCTTTGAGCGCAACTACCGCGAATGCCAGCGGCTGGGCATTCCCTGCGGTGTGTACTACTACTGCAAGGCGGTCAACACGGCAGAGGCTGACGCAGAGCTTGCCCTGCTGCGCAAGGTGCTGACCGGAAAGACAGTGCAGTTGCCGGTGGCGGTAGACATTGAGGACAGCTATGTGCAAGCGCCGCTCGACAAGCAGACCCTGACGGACATTTCCGCCCATGCGCTGGGCACTGTGGAGCGCTGGGGCTTTTACGCCATGCTGTACACTGGGCTGTACTTTGGCCGTGATAACCTGTACATGACCGGGGCGGCGCTCAAGCCTTATGACGTGTGGGTGGCTGCATACCGCGACGACAAGCCGACCCCTGCATGGCCTTTTGGGATGTGGCAGTATACCGATGAGGGCACCATCCCCGGTGTGAGCAAGGGCGTTGACCTGAGCCACGCTTACAAGGACTACGCTGCTATTATCGCGAAAAAGGGGCTGGACCGGCTCCGGGAGGGCGCATGAGCGAAGCAATCATCATAGCCATTATCACCGGCGGTCTGAGCCTGATCGGCGTGATCGTCTCCAACAACCGCACCGCACAGAGCATGGATGCTAAGTTGGACAAGCAGCAGGCTGTGACCGAAACAAAGCTGGAAGAACTGACCCGCGAAGTCCGGGCGCACAACAACTTTGCCCAGCGCATCCCGGTGCTGGAAGAGCAGATCAAGGTGGCAAACCACCGCATCGAAGACCTCGAAAAAGAGAGAGGAGAGTAACACATGGAAACCATTCTTAACACCATTCTCACCCCGCTGCCCGCGTGGCTGGCGTTGGTGCTCATTGTTGTGGGCACTGTGTCGCTTGTGCTGGGGCTTATCCGTCTTGGTTACGGCGCAGCGGTCAAAACGCTAGTGCTTGACCTCATCGACCAAGCAGAGCGTGAGATTCAGGGCACCAAGCGCGGCGCAGAGCGCAAGGCGTGGTGCGTCAAAATGCTGCGCCACTATCTGGACAACAGCCGGTGGGGCAGGCTGGTCTCGTGGGCAATCACCGAAGAGACCATGAGCAAAGTCATCCAGTTTTTCTTTGACCGGGCACGAGCAGCCCTGCAAAAGCAGTAAGGAGGATATCATGGCAAGCACTACATACGAGCAGAAACGATTTTGCGAAATCAAGAGATGCGGCAAAATTGACCATCTCGGTAACGTCACCGTAATGGTGCGCAACGCCGGACAGCTGCCGCAGCCCTTCTGGCTCGGTGTTGCCTGTGGCGGCGGCTCGCGTAGTGCTGCCCGCTGCGCTGCAAGGACTTGACCGACATCAGCTTATCACCGCCATCAAAAGCGCACCGCTTGGGAGGGTAGACCGTAAGATAGCCTTACTGCGGTACGTTGAGCGGCTTCCGCTGCCGGACATTGCAGCGCAGACACACTACAGCCGGACGGCGATAGGCTACCGGCTGAAAGGCATTGATAAAATGTTGGATGTGTGATAAAATTAAACCAACAAATCCACCCGGCCTCTCGAAGAAGCGCATTAGGGTGGATATTTGATACAGCCTCCCGCCCGCCTACTTGCAGTGCGTACCATGCGGGAGACGATTTTATATGGTGATGCTTATGTGCAATACAAAAGAAGAACGAGTGGCAAGAATCGCAAAATACTACACCACTTTTCATTTGTTCGGCGATTGGTACTTCGTTAGATTTTGGCCTCGACATTGCCATAGTTGGAAGCGGTTCATCCCGTTTTACATTCCTATGCACTTAGGAGACCCAGATTGAAAGGCTATGGCCTTTGTAGAGAGCGGTATTGCCTGTGGGCAGTTCCGATCTTGATTTTTTGTCTTATTCGCACTAGTTTTGTCGAAACTCTTGTCTTGCAAGTCGAAACGTGATATTTTATTTTTGCTTCCAATGCGAAGTCCTTTAACAAAAAAGCGCTCACGCGGTGTTATGCCGTGTGGGCGCTTTTTTGTTATCCTTGCAACTCTTCTTCTGACACGTTACAAGCCGTAGCAATTTTCTTGAGCGTGGTCATCCGGGTAGGCTTTCCAGCTTCTGCGTGCTGGATTGTCGCAGTGGACAGCCCGGTCTTTTCCGACAGTGCACGAATGGTCAGACCGGCGCTTTCCCGAGCGGCCTTAATTTTGCCCGCGTCCACGCCGAGTGTCTTATAATCGGGCGACATATACCCGATTTGGAACACGCCCTGCTGCTGCATCGACAACGCCTTGAGCGCAAAGATGCTGTCAATGTCCTTGATATCAACATCCTTCAGGACGTAGGCGCAGGCGTTGTCAAGTTCCGGGGTCATCTTGTGGAGCTTGTGCGCCAGCGTCATTTTCATCATCACGCCGCGCACAGGAAACCTCTTAGCGTTGTCAAGGTCTGCCTGATTTGCATGGTCAGGGGTGCAGGCTTCGTCCAGCAAGCGATACAACTTGCCGAGATTGCAAATAGTTGTGTTTTCCATAGTGCTTCTCCTAACGCCCGCATAGCCGGGTAGCGCAGCTCTCTTTTTAGATTTCGATTCCGGTCTTGCAGATCGGCTCTGCATCCGGGTGTGTGTTGTTCCACGCACGGACGATCTCGTGCAGTGCTACAACTACACCGTACATATTGACGGATGCGCACACATCCAGATTGGTGATAGCGTTGAGAGTCTCGACCATCTGGGTTCTGTCGTACTGGCTTGCCCACTGCTCGACCAGCGCGGTCTTGATACGTTCTGCCAGCTCGTCAACACAAGCGGCAAGCTCTTCTTCGGTATCAGCCTTCCGCTTTGCGCCAAGGAACATCTCCATGGCGCTGAGATTGACAAAGCTCTCACCGTCATCCCAGCGGCTCTGATACTCTGCAACAATATCATTGCGGGTGCCATCATCCAGATTGTAGCCTGCGCTTGCAAGCTCTGCGTACCGGTCGTTCAGCTTCTCGTAGATATCCATTTTTTTGTTCCTCCTGCGTTTTTGTGCTTCCTTCTGACATTATTATTATACCACAAAACTGATACAAGTGATACAGGCATAGTCACCAGACTTTGCCTTATTTTTTTGTTCATTTTGTAGCAGTTGTATCAGTTTGTATTTGTCCTTCGTTTGACGTTCGTTGTCTTTCACTTTTTGCCGATGCGGTACACTGGATGCATCAGGAGGGATGTATTATGAGCTATTATCCAACGCCCGGAGCGCCCTACGTTCCGCAGCAGCCTGTCAATCCTTACGGTGGCATGGGCACGGTAGGGCTTGCCACTCCCCTGCCCAACACGCAGATGCAACAGGCACAACCGCAGCGTCCTCAGCCGATGAATGGGCAACAGCCCGTTCAGCAGTCGGCGCAAGATGGCGGTTGGTTGCTTGGCAGACCCGTTTCCAGCAGGGAGGAATTTCTGGCGATACCGTCAGACCTGTACGGAAGGTGGACGTATTGCCCGGATTTACGCAGTGGTGTCATCTACTGCAAACGTCTGAATCCAAACACTTGTGAATCTGACGTGTTAGAGTTTTACAGCCCGGAAGCGTGGAGGCAGATACAAGCGCAACAGGCACAGCAAATTGCTGCACCGACACAGCAGTATGTGCCCGTTGAAGAGTACAACGCCCTTGTGCATCGGCTGGATGAACTGGAAAAGTGGCAGAAGAGCTTTTCTAAGCCCACTGCCGCAGCGAAGAAAGGAGAATAAACGATGTCCTCTCCGTTTGATATGATTACTCACAGCCCTATTATGCAGCTTGCAAATTTGGCTCGTGCCGGGCAAAACCCGATGGGGCTTATCCAGCAGTTGGGTGGGCAGAGCGCACCCATCATGCAGGGGCTGAACCTGATTCAGGGCAAAAATGAAGCGCAGCTCCGAACGATGGCGCAGAACCTCGCCAAAGAGCGTGGTATCGACCTGAACCAGCTGGCAAGCGTCCTGAATTTGACGCTTCCGAAGTGAGGAGGTTTCACAATGGACGATATTGAAAACAGCCATTCCGAAAAAGATTTTGACATCAACAATCTGTGCGGCGATGACAAAATATGGGTTCCTTTAATGCTCGGCTTTATTTTTGGGGCTGCTAGCAAAAAGTGGGACGACCCGAAAGATAAAAAGGACAACTCTCCGAGCTGACTTAACAATCCCCCAATAAACATCCCTTTAAGCGAAACGCTTCTCAGTCTTGCGGACTTGATAAAAACCGCTTTTATCTGGCTTCGCCCATCGCATACGGCGGTGGGATGGCATAACGCAAAACTGAAAGGAGTTTTGTTATGGACGATTTTGCAACTGGCTATCTGGCTGGGCAGGACGGCGGCAATAACAACGGCGGATTCTTTGGCAACGAAGGGCTGTGGGCGGTTATCATCCTCGCCATCATCTTCGGCTGGGGCACAAACGGCTACGGTCGGAACGGCGGTGACAACGGCATGAACGCCTACATTCCCTATCTGGTCGGCACTGGCGCAACTGGTCAGGGCGGTGCAGACACCCGCGCGGCACTGTCTGAGGGCTTCTACCAGCAGGATACCTCCCGCTCTCTGGCGGGCATCCAGAGCGGTATCTGCTCTCTGGGCTATGACCAGCTGGCACAGATGAACGGCGTCAACGCCAACATCGCAAACGGCTTTGCTGGTGTTAACAGCGCCATTTGTCAGCTTGGCTACCAGAACGCACAGCTCGTGAACGGTCTGGAACGCAGCGTGTCCAACGGTGACAACGCCATCAGCCTTGCTATCATGCAGGAGGGCAACGCACGGCAGGCGGGTCAGACCGCACTTGCCACGCAGCTGGCATCTTGCTGCTGCGAGAACAAGCAGCTGATCGGCGACTTGAAGTACACCATCGCAACGGAGGACTGCGCCACCCGTCAGGCTATCGCAGACAACGCCCGCGCCATCGTGGACAACTGCAACGCCAACTTCCGCAGCGTGATGGACTACTTCACGCAGGATAAGATTGCCACTCTGACCGCTGAAAACCAAAGCCTGAAGTTCGCGGCTTCTCAGGATCGTCAGAATGCGCTTCTGACCTCCGCGATGAGCGCCCAAACCGATACCATCCTGAACCGGGTCAATCCTCGTCCGATTCCCGCTTATCAGGTGGCAAACCCCAACGTGGGCGTGAACTGCTGCGGCTGCTGCTAACCAACACACTCCCCGATAACACCGGGTGAACCATCGGGGCAGGGGTAAGACACCTCTGCCCCTGATTTTTTAGGAGGAAAACATTATGGCTTGCAAAACAAGCTGCAAACTCTGCCCCCATCTGGTCTTAAGCCAGTCGGTGACGTTCGCAAACGACACGCTGACCATCAACATCCCTGCTGGCGCATACCAGAACGGAGAGCGTTATTGCATTGTGGTTGCCCAGAGCATCCCGGACACGACCACCATCAACGCCCCTGTGGTCATTACCATCGGTGCAGGAACGACCGCATACCCTCTGACCGACTGCAACTGCGCTCAGGCAACTGCCGAGAGCATCCACACCCGCACCCGCTACGCTACCCGTGTGGCAACGTCCGCGACCGGCACAGGCACGTTCAAATATCTTGGCTGCTTCTGCCGTTCCCACGCTGGTGCGCCCGCGTCCATTTCTTAAGGAGGTATAGAGATTATGGGCAAGACTAATTTTCGCCGCATGATGATGCTTCGTGACCACGACAAAAACCGTGATCCGGAGCGTGACCGCCTTGAGGAAGAGCGTGACCGCAGGGAACGTGAGCTGGAACGCCGTCTGCGTAAGCTGGAAGGTGGCAACGACCGCTATCCCTACTATCCACAGGATGAGAACCGTTACATCGACCCCTACCCTATCCCCCGCTACCCTGACGTAGAGTATGGCCGCAGAATGCCGCAAATCGGCTTCTCGCAGAACGGTGACTTGGATAAACGGTCTGGTCAGTACGAACGTGGTGGTGCAGACAGCCGCTCTATCAAGATGCCGCGCCAGCACCTCACCCACGATGAAGCGGAGGAATGGTGCGACAGCATGGTAAACGCTGACGGCACAAAGGGCTGTCACTGGACGCTGGAACAGACGCAGGACGTTGCCAAACAGCGCAACATCAACTGTGACCCGAATGATTTCTGGGCAGTTATGAACATGATGTACTCGGATTATTATCAGGTTGCTAAGCGTCAGTCCGTTGACACTCCGGGCTTCTACGCTGACATGGCAAAGGCGTTCCTTGAGGACACGGATGCTGTAGACGGCAAGGCATATCTCTACTGGGATTGCATTGCTGATAAGTAAAGCAAAGCCCCTGTGTAGCCTTGATTGGTTGCACATGGGCTTGTTTTGTTATTCATCAAAAATATTTTCGACTGGTGCGAAGGTGATGCTTTCCATTCCAAACTTGCACACTGGACAAATCCAAACATAGCTTCCATCCATGAATTTTCTGTCCATGAATTTTTCTTCTATTTTCATGTCTTTGCCTTTTACCCAAACAACTGCACCGCAACATTGACATCTAAAGCCAACCGCAAATTTTTCTTTTTCTCTGCAAGTCAGGCTTTCAAGTGAAGTTTTTTCGCTCATGTTCTTCCTTTCTCCCCTGTTCGGTCATTGTGACCACGCAGGGGTTCTACTATTTTAACTTTAGAACTTAGTTTTTATCAAGAGTTTGCAACTCCTGCGCCAGCTTATCAAGTTGAGTAGCAAGTTCCCATTCGTTTACCGTAATCGGAATTCGCTCCTTACCAGCGGAAGCATTGTTCTTCAAGAAATTTGAAACTGCAATCGCATAAGCAGAAAGTTCATATCTATTCATTGTAGTCCTCCTAAAACTCAGCTTTTATCGTTATTTCAAATATTCTGCCGGCGCATCTTTCATAAGAAGTAAAACAATCTGCCCGTATCGTTCATGCGCTTCTTCTATAATGATGTATTCCAACGCTCTCACATCAGAAAACTGTAGGTTTTCTGCAAGAATTTTGAGTGTCGAAGTAGGCTCCAACACTCCATTTCCATTCTTGAACTCGTAAACACTCTTGCACAACGCAACCAAGTCATTGTCACTAATATGAGTGATATAGTTGTTCATTTCTCCGTAAGTCATAGCAATCTCTCCTTAAATCTTATCTCCGATTTTCTGCATAGTGCTTTTGAGATTTGGCGCATCTGCTTCCGGCATTTTACGTTTGATGCCAATAATCGCTTGCGTGATTCCCGCTTTGTTTAACTGGTTTACAGACTTACGGAATACAAAATCAATGTTCATGTTCGCCTTTATTGTTCCGTCATCCTCAAGGTAGCAATTCGGAATCCATACGTTCTGATTGCTACCATTGATTTTGAAACGCTTTGCTTTGTAGCAACCGTAGTCCTCTCTTATAATCAATTCAACAGGGATGCCCTTGTAATATTGAATGCCAGTATTGTACTTTTCTGCAAGTTTCGCCTTTCTCTTGGCTACCTCTGCGTTGATTTTGGCTTGTTCCTCTTTACTTCTGCGCTTGTGCGGTTTGTATGTGCGCATAATCTCTCCCCCCTTATTCCCAAAGTACGGATTCGGCTTTTATATGGAATACAAGGATCTTGTCAAGTTCCACCACTCCGACAATGGAAAACTTGCCGGGAACTTCTCGCTCGATTTTCTTCTTTACTTCTTCCTTGCTGTTTGCAAACAAGGCGAACGGGGCTTGGAAGTGCCTGCATTTTACGTCATCATCGTACTGGATTTTGACCCAATAAAAGTTTTCGCCCTCTACTTCTTTCTGTGTTAAGTATTTTTTTACACTTGAGACATCGTAAGTGCAATACCCGATACACTGCGGGTTTCCGTATTTCTCCATAAAATTGTCGTTCCCAATACGAGTTGCCAAAACCATGTGGACATCTTTCCAACCCGCACGGTCGTCATTGACTGGCTTGTCGTCCATAACAATATCATCAGGGTCTATCACTTTCTTGCCAACCGCCAAATTCCAATTATTTGCAATATAATGTGTCATCTGATACCAGTTGTCAAATGTTTTTACTTCTTTCATGGCATCTTCCAAAGAACCACGATGAGGTCTATAAACAATCATATGTCAATCCTCCAAGAAATCCTCCAATTCAATCTTCCCCTCTGCCGCTGCAACCGCCAGAGCGTACACAAACTGTCCAATCGTCATGCCATGCCGCCTTGCTTCACGGTTGATGTACTTGCGTTCTTCCTCGCTCATAAGGATTGTAATGCGCTTTGAACGCTTGCCGTCACCGCTTGCAACGCCCTGATGCGATTTCGGCATCGGGATTTTTTTCTTTGTCAAGCCAGCTTTGAGCAGTGCACCGGGAACATCACCTTGTTCGATAAGACGTTGAACTTCTTTCGCTTGTTTCAGCTTCTTTGGCTTACTTTCACCTAACACAGCATCACTTGGCTGTCTTTGGCTGTCTTTGGCTTGCTTCGGCTTAATACAGCTTAATTCCGCCTCACTCGGCTTTGTATGGCTGTCTGCGGCATCACTTGGCTTAATCTGTTCTTGTTCGGCTTCGTTCGGATTTACTGGGCTTACTTCTTCTTCCTTTGGCTCACTTCGGCTTAATGTATGTTCCGAAAAAATAGGCTGAAAATCAAACCCGCCAAGCAGACCTGTGGATTTTTTGCTGGTTGATTTCATTCTTCTTCGTCCTCCCAACATTCATCTTCGAGGTCTGGTACAGTCGGTAAAGTCTTCCAATGTGTAATGTTGTGCAATTTTCCATCTTTGCTTATCCACTTTTTAAGGCCTCTTTCGTATCTTACGATTTCTACATCGTATTCGTCTTCACTAAATCCAATAACGTATTTGTTTGATTCATTCGGAAGTTTTTGCTTCGACTGCGCCCACTGATTTTCGGAAAGCTTTTCTTTCAGTTTCTCACGGTATTTTTCAGTGAGGTATTGCTGAGAATTATATGCAATCTCTTTTTCTTCATCTGACAATTCATTAAATGAAACACCAAGATTTAAGAAATAAACCCGTCTTATATCTTCGATGCATGTCATTTCTAAAAGGTGCGGGTACATATTATTCATTTTTATCCCCCTCTACAATCATCTCTGCCAACGCCTTGAAATCTTCTGCGCTGGTGCTCTTTGCCGTTTCACCGCTAAACAGGCTGTGACGTTCTGCCTGCGCCTTACGGACGCCCATAGACGGTCTAATCTTCACGTCCAGCAGGGTTGTACCCATGCTCTGTGCAATCACAGGAAGCTGCTCCACGACCTCTTTGGACAGGTTCTCTCGGCTCTTGTACTGGTTCAGAAGCAAACCTTCAATCTTCAAGGTCGGGTTGAAGTATCTGCGAACATCGCCGATGGTCTGCGAAAGCTGGCTCAAGCCAGCCAGTGCATATCGGTCTGCTGTGAGGGGAACGATGATGCTGTTGGCGGCGATCAGCGCGTTCACAAGCGCAAGACCAAGCTGCGGGGGAGTGTCTAATACAATGTAATCGTACTGCTCAGACACGCTCTCAAGGGCTTCTCGCAGCCGGAAGTTCTTGCCCATGTCCCGCACAAGCTGCTCGTCAATGTCCTTCAATGCGTTGTCAGACGGCAGGATGTCACCGGCTTCACAGTGCTGGATGCCCTCCTCGACCGTGCCCTGCCGGGTCATTACATCGAACAAGGTACATACATCCTCTGTCTGTGCGCCGTAGGTGTCCGTTGCGTTGCACTGAGCATCGCAGTCCACCAGCAAGACCTTCTTGCCAAGCAGCTGCAATGCACCAGACAGACAGGTGCTTGTTGTGGTCTTGCCTGTGCCGCCCTTCTGGTTGGCTATTGCTATTATTTTTGCCATTTTATCACTCTTTCTCAATATGGATATTTTAATTTTCCGCTTACTATCCTTTTGCAAATGCACTTCCAGTCACATTCGCATCTTCCACACCACCCGATGTTAAAAGCATCGTCTTTGCTATACGCTTCATCAAACGCACAGGTTTCAGCAAGTTCTTTGTATTCGTCTTTCAAATTTTGCTCCTTTCTGATTTATTTTTTTTTTGCTCAATACGTTCATTCTGCCGTATTCGCTACATCTGACTACTTTTGCAACGCTTCAATGGAATAGAACGCAGGCATATACTTGTCTACAACGCCCGCTTTGTCCACGCTTCTAATCAGATAGCCAACAGGTCTGTCAGGGAATGGAGACCTGTCCAAAGACAAGATGTCATTGTATGCAGCCTTCACCGTGTCGTAGACAGCTTCTCTGCGTCTCGGTAGCTTGATTTCGGGATGTTCTTTTTTCATCCACTTCTCAACCACCTTTGCAACCTCGATGCACTCTTGGACTGACAACGCATCGCACACAGACCAATCGTAATCCTCATATCCGCTTGCATGGAGCTTTCTTCCAGCTTTTTTTTCGCTCTGCTTGGAATTTACCGTGCTATCCTTAACCTCGCTAAAATCGGCATCTATGGCGGGCTGGTTGGACTTGTATGCGAATCGGAACTCAACGGCCACAACCTTGCGGCCTGTGCAAATCTTCTCGAAGTCAACAACAATATCTGAAACATTGCTGATTTCCTCTACTGCTGGTTCAAGCACTCTGCGCCGTAAAGCCCGAAAGTCGTCATAACTTGGGTCGTTTGCTCCTATATGGTCACGTAGCTGCTTCAAGCCAATCTTATTCGATGACAATGAGCGGTTCATCCAATCACGAATCATGCTATACATCAAGATAGATGCTTGCTGCTTCATTCCGATTGTGTAACGTAGCCTATATTTAACGTATCCGCTTCTTGCAATGTCAAAGAACACAGGCCGTAAGTCTGGGTTACAGTTAATTGAAACGTCATAGGACAGCGTTTCACGATTGAACTTGACTTCTGCCTTTGTAAATAGTGGATACATCACATACTCGGTTCCATCTGCGTTCAACGGTACAGAAACCACATTCCCCAAGAAGTGCTTGACCTGTGACTTCAAATTCTTTGAATTGAGTTTCAAATCAAGCAGTTTGCAATATTCAGCCAGCGTGAACGACACGTTAGAACTTTCCGGGTCTCTCGGATTGATACGGCTAAGATAGACTTCGAGCAAGCGAAGTTCTCCCGCCGTATAGTCAGTGAACTTTGCCCAGACCAGAGCCTTACTCTTCTCGACAAGGTTGTTTCCTGTCAACTCTGTCACTACATCACCTCATTTCTTCAACTCTATTATATCACTGTATCGTGTACAAGTCAATGATTCTGTACACAATTATTTTTCAACAATCAGTCTCCATATTCTGTACACGTTCTTCCACTTTTTGTACACGATACTTTCCATTTCTTGTACACGTTCTTCCACTTTTTGTACACAATGCTCCACTTTTTGTACACGTTCTTACTATATATATAAACAAGAGATAAACAAGAGATAAATAATCATCATCAAATAGTGACGACGATTCCTTTTCAACATTTTTTTCTTTTTCTTGAATAGATTGTTGAAAACATCAACTTCTTTTGCTAAATAAAACATAACCGACAGACAGCTGAAACCACGCAGCCAGCATCTAACCATCTTATTGTGTACATAAAATGGATTATAGGTATACCAAATCTGCACGATGGGGGACAAATTGACGAGCCGCCCAATCACAAGCAACAAATTAACGATACTCAGTTATTTATTCCGCGCTAACATTGCCGATTTCTCGTCTATGGGGGACGAAATGACAAGGCAAAGGTATACCTAATCTGCATCTATTGTGTACAAAAAGTGGAGCGCGTCCCCCTATATCTTGTAAAATCAACGATAATTCGACAATCAGCCAGTTATATTATTTGGATTTACCGTATAAGAATTGTTGGACTTCATGGCAGCTTCCGTTCCAGCGTCCTGCGCCTGATAGAGAACCTCCATCTTTGGCTGCGTACCGTTCGGGTCTGGGTCTGTTTTGGTAGCCTGCGCCATTTCACAATTACCGGACACCATATGGCAGACAGCCACCCTGTCCTTTAACGGCGTGTGAAGGTTTGCCAGAATCTCCGTCAACACACCGATATAGTCTGAGCCGTGATTGCCAAACCGGATGTACAGCAGGGCATCCACTTCGTAAGACGAGCATTCCTTTACAGCGTCCAAAAGAATCTGCCGTTTCTCAATGCCGGTCAAATCATCTTCCAGATGCTCAAGCAGTCCCGGATGAATGCAAGCGTCCATATACCGTGCCGCTGACACGCCACAACAGGTGAACCAGCGCATAGCCATCGGTAGGGAGATAGCCGCAAGACCTTGCTCCCAGTTGGCAATCGTGCCGCGATTCACACCCATCCGTGCCGACAATTTCTGCTGGCTCAGACCGGAGCGCGTTCGTGCCATCTCCAATGCTTTGGCTGTTCTTAACAAATATTCATCCATAATCCTCACTCCATCGACAAAAATTTACAAAACTGCTGGATTCGACAAACCAAAAAATGGAAAAAGCTGCTATGGAGAACCAACAGCAGCCTGTGTTATAACTGTACCATCGAAAAAACAATCAAAATAGGAGGTAAGAATATGATTATCATTGACGGAATGCCCGCATCTGAACCGACCGAGAACAAAACGCCGAAACCGTGGGAGGGTTAGTGTATGAACCAAATTGACACCATGCTCATTCCCTATGCCCGCCAGACCGCCTTAAAGCTGGTCTACAACCTCGCAAACAACGATGCTGATAGGTTTGCTTATGAAGAAGCAAAAAACGTTCTTGAGCGCGCCGTAGCCGCCTTAGACGATGGGCGCGACCCGGCAGACAACATTGAACGCATCGACGGACAGCTCGTAGAGCTGTGATTGGAGGAAAGATGGACTTTACGAACGGATTCTATAAAACCGAAAACCCTGTTGTTCTTGAAGAAGTGAAAACTTTCCTTCAGTCAATGGAACGACGTGGAGCAACCGTGAAAGACTTAGACGATGCCATTGTGCAGCTAAACAATGTTTCGCACAGCATCAGCACAAACGCGCTTGTCAAAGCAGATGTGCTGGACGATTTACCCGATAACCCCTTTCGTTCCATACTCAACGGAATGTTACAAAGCAAAGGGTAACTTAAACTTAATGTGGCTCTTAATCATTGTCATTGCAATTTTTGGCTTCCCCGATGCAAAGTAACGGATGTGAAGAAAACGTTCGATTTTTACGAAGTTGTTCAAACTGCATTGACTATACAACTGAAAGATGTATAATCGTATCAAATGAACATCTGCACTTACCGATCGGGAGGATATGCTGCAATGAGCGAACAAGAAAGAGCTAAGATTGACAGGTTTATCGCATGGCTGTTGGAACACCCTGATAAGATTCCGGCAGCTAAAGAAATAATAGCTAACGCATGACAAAACCCCTTGCGCATAAGGCTACCGAAAGCCCGGCGCAAGGGGTTTTATTTGTACCGGGTCAATCCTTACAGACTTTCATCAGTTTTAAAAACCGGCTAGAATCAGATTTTACGGTTTCAGTTCCGCTGTGGCCATCTTCATACGTCACATAAAACGTGACGCTGGTTTTAGATTTTGCAGATGCTGCTCCGTAAACAGCACCGGGCAAACCGGCAATTGAACTGCCAATGGCAGTGCGGATGGCAGCGCTCCCTGCCTTTTTGCTAGTGTTGGAAACGATAATTTTTGCTTTTATAGGGTTATGCGCAGCCCTAATTTCTTCTCTTTCCTGCGCCGCTTCCATTTCTGCTTGAACTTTTTGTGCTTCTTTTTTGGCTTTTCTTTCTGCTTTTGTGCCAAAGCAGGCCTGCCACTTGTAACAGCAAAGAACAATTCCAGCGAGACCAACAATAGCGCTGAGTGTCCCATGCAGGTTGCAAGAAAAAACAAGCAGTCCAATGCCGCCAAAGAAAACTGCCTTATCTAAGTTCGTTCCTTTCATTGGCATCCCCTTCACATCGTTTTGATAAGCTTCATCAAGGCTTCGCGCTTTTCTTTTGACATCTCCACCAACTTCTGCTCAATCCACTTAATATCCGCGTCAACTTCGCTTTGCGACTGCTGGGGCGGGTTTTCTTTTTGGTTGCCAGTGAGTTCTTCAACCGTAACACCAAGCGCGTTGGCTACTGGCAAAAGCATTTCATCTGGAAAATCTCTATCGGTAGTTAGCATTTGAGAGATATAACCTCTGCTTTTTCCGATTTCTCTGCACACAAAGGATATATTGACACCCTTGTCGGCAGCGATTCTTTTGGCTCGCTCCACATTGCGCATAGAAAAAGACCTCTCTTTTTGTGCAAATAGCCAAATGTTCACAGAATTGAAGATTGACTATTGAAAAATAGCCACTTGGCTAGTATAATATGAAGCACAGGGCAAACAAAAACCAAGACCCCTGACAAATCTATCAGGAAGTCGCTGGAAAATGTTCACTTTGTGCCTCGCAACTACATAGTAGCATATTTTCTAGTAAAATGCAAGCCCAGAAAGGAGAATGGCTAGTGAATCTTTCTAAAATCGACGAGTTTCGCAAGTTACATGGTCTGTCTCGTACTGACTTGGAAGTAGCTGCTGGTTTAAGCAACGGCGCACTGGGCAAGTGGGAACGCTCCGCAAATGGGCCGAGCATTCGACAGCTTGTGAAAGTCGCTGATTACTTCCGCGTGTCGGTGGACGCTCTTCTTGTAAGAGATAAGCAGTAAATCATAAGAAAGGGTTAAAAATGAACGACATTATCTTATCCATGCAAAATGGCGAGCCTGTGGTTTCCAGCCGTCAGATTGCAGAGAGCTTCGAGAAGCGTCATGACCATGTGATGCGTGACATCGAAGACATTATGAGGGGTCTCCCCAAAAATGGGGACACCCCCATGTTCTACAAAACCGAGTACACCCACGAGCAGAACGGTCAGACCTACTCCATGTACCTGATGAACCGTGACGGTTTCACCTTGCTGGCTATGGGGTTTACCGGAAAGGCGGCTCTTGAGTGGAAGCTCAAGTACATTGCAGCGTTCAACGAGATGGAGAAAAAGCTGACCGAACAGCCGCAGCTCACCCGCTCACAGCTCCTTGCAACTGCACTGATCGCAGCGCACGAGGAACTGGAAGAGAAAGACAAGCAGATTGAAACCATGAAGCCGAAAGCACTTTTTGCTGACGCAGTTTCAGCAAGCAAAAAATCCATTCTCGTTGGTGAGCTTGCAAAGCTGCTTTCGCAAAATGGAATCAACATTGGTCAGAACCGTTTGTTCGGCTGGATGCGAAAGAACGGCTATCTTATCAAAGACCCGAAACGTAGCGATTACAACTTGCCGACGCAGCGGAGTATGGAGATGGGGCTGTTTGAAATCAAAGAAACCACAATTCAACACAGCGACCACATTTCCATTAACCGCACTCCTAAGATTTCCGGTCGCGGCCAAGTCTACTTCGTAAACCTCTTCTTGAAAGCAAAGAAAACCCAGAAAGCGGAGGACTGAACATGGAACAGATTATCAGCTTAAAGGTTGACCTTGAATACCCGGAAGAAGCACACCACGCCATTGACGAGGCTGCGGAAGCTTACGAAGCGGACAAGCTCAAATGGACGGCAGAGGAACTCGCAGAAGCAAAGCATCTGGCGATGAAGATTATGGAGCAGTTGTGCTTGGATGGGTACAGCATCAGTTGGTACAAAGTTGAAAGCTACGAGTTTTATTCGATTAGCGTGTGGCTTGAATCGGAAGAGAAAAAAATAACGAACCGCACTTGCTCTATCGACTCATCCAATTGGGATGTTTGGACTGCCAAGTGCGTATGCCTGTGCCGTGCTACCGGCAGGGATGTGCCCGCTTTCATCATCAAAAAGGCTGGTGAGTGCTGGTGACGTATTTTTACAAAGCACCCAGCCGGAAGCGCAGGTTGAAGCTTGCAATGGCGGAAGGCGTTTCCAGGAACGAAGCTAACAAGGTGCTGTGGTTTGAGAAATCCATCAACCAGTGCTTTGAGCGGCATAACAGAGAAGCCAGACTGAAAGAGGAGATGCAGCGTGGAAGAAAAGTATTGTGAGCGCTGCGGCCTGTATCTTGGCGTGGTCAGACCGGCAAGACGGTATTGCAAAGAATGTGCAATATTGATTCAAAAAGAAAAACAGGCTGAACGTCGCGCTCCGTATGGCGTTGTTCCGTGCGAATGGTGCAAAATGCCGATGCGCAAATTATACAAGTATCAAAAATACCATAAGAAATGCGCAAACGCTGTAAAGCGAAAAAAGACCGCAGATTGGTGGAAGGAACACCCAGACTACATCAGAGCTTCTTCCGATAAACCTAGACAGGAAGGAAATACAACAAAAGAAAAGCCAAAGTACAGCCTTAAACAGGTAAATGACAAGGCGAAAGAACTTGGAATGAGTTATGGGCATTACAGCGACTTGCTTTCACAAGGAAAGGTAGACCCTCCAGATGAACGGTAAGTATTACGGCAAGTGGGAAATCCGCTGGCACAGCCGGGAGAAGGAACGGCTGGAACACATACATAATAGAAAGGACAAAGATGAAAGCACTGGTAGAAATCGTCCTGATTTGGGGAATCGTCTTAGCACTGGTTCTCGCAGCGTTTCTGCTGAACTTCTGGTTGATTCACCGGATTGATCTTCTGGTTGGCGTAAACGCAACGCGAGCAATCATTGGCATCGGCGCTCTGATGGCAACCATCTGGATTTTCGGGCATTCAGCGAAAAGCTAAGGAGAGAACAGATGACACTGAAAGCAGCGCTTAAAAAGCGAAACATGAGCGCTCTTGAGCTTATTCACAGGAGCGGGTTGTCCGAGCAAACAGTTTACAACATCACCAGTCCGAACAAAGAACCGTACAAGACTGGCGTTAAAACTGAAACGCTTGCAAAGATAGCGCAAGTTCTGAACGCAACAATTGTGATAAACGAAAGCAAACCGTTTATGTTTGACATCATTTTGAACTAAGGAGAACCAATGAAAACTTTGAAAGGAATAGCGCTTTCCATGCTTGGTCTGGTCGCGGCCATTGCAGCAGTTGGCTGCGGTGATGCGATTCAAGGCTGCCAGACCACAGCACAGATGTTTGGCTGGGTGATCGTATCCTGCGGGCTTCTTGCAACGGCTATCGTTCTGTGTGCACTGGCTGTTAGCGCCGAAGAAGAAAAGCGAAGCGAACAAGAGCGCCGCAAAATCCAGCGTGTTGCCCACCACACGAACGAGTGGGGGGATGCACGATGAAATGCCCGATGTGCGGTAGTGATAACATTACAACAGTTGACAGCCGACCTGACCACGATAGCATCGTTCGCAGAAAAAAGTGCCTTGTCTGTAACCATCGGTGGTCTACTATCGAAATTGACAAAGACCAGTGGTACAGTGCGTTGCAAATCAAAGAGGAACGTAAGAGAGGGAGACCGAAAGATGATTAACCTTGACAGATTTGGTGGTGTAACCGAGCCGGAGGATGGCGTGTGCTTTATGACCAACGAGCAGATGTCAGAAGCCAAAGGAGCCGACCGTCTGGCTGAGATTGAGGACTTGCAGTCTGAGATTGAGGACAGGGAAGCGGAGCTGAAAGACCTTCGCGCACAGTTGGAAGAACTAATGACCGGTTGATTTTGTACAGCCAAGTTAAGCCAAAGTAAGAACAATGAAGCCTAATGAAGCTTAAGAAAGGAGCTTAAGAAAGGAAAGAAAATGAGCAAATACAAGAAAGAAATTAAGCACTGTGAAAAGTGCAATAAGCCTTTTTCAGTGTTCCCGAACAGCACGGAGACTATTTGCAAAAGTTGCAAAAGGAACAACTTAGAGGAAACGCTTCGCAATAACGGTCACGCACCGCAGCATATGCTTGTCAGGAGACCTTATGACGGAATCACGGAAGCGTTTGCTGTCGAAGATGCCGCAAGAAGGGCTTCGATGGACGAGAACACAAGCGTCGAGAAAACGTGCCGTGACTGCGGCAAAGCATTTGAGATTTCTCGTGCAGAACGCATTTTTTTGAATCGCATAACATGGCACTGCCCAAGCGTTGCCCGGCTTGCCGTAAAGCGAGAAAAGAAGCGAGGAAGGAGAACAACTGATGGCAGTGTTAGTAATGGTCTACGGTCATTCCGGCAGCGGCAAGTCCGCTTCGCTTCGAAATTTTGACCCGGAACAGGTGGCGGTCATCAACGTGCTTGGCAAGCCACTGCCGTTCCGCAGCAACATGAAAACCTATATCACCAACGACTATGGCAAGATTGATGCTGCAATCCACAGCACCAAGCGTAAGTCCATCGTCATTGACGATGCCACCTACCTTATGACCGGCGAGTTCATGCGGAACGCAAAGGTCGCCGGATATCAGAAGTTTACCGACATGGCAGCCAACTTCAACGCCTTGCTGATGCGGGCAAAGGAACTGCCTGACGATGTTGTGGTCTACTTCTTCGGTCACAGCGAACGTGACGGAGACGGCGGAGAGAAGTTTAAGACCATCGGCAAGCTGCTGGACGAGAAGGTCTGCGTGGAAGGGTACTTCACCATCGTTCTGAAAACCGTTGTGCAGGATGGGCGATACCTGTTCAGCACCCGTAATGATGGGATGGACACCGTGAAAACCCCGCTTGGGATGTTCAACGATGCGCTGATCGAGAACGACCTCGCTGCCGTAGACAAGACCATCCGTGAGTATTACAACATCCCGATTCAGCCGGATAACAAAGGAGAGTAACAGATGAAGAACATCAACTGGAATGACGTACAGGAAGCCACCGAGAGACGTGACCTGCCTGTTGGCGGCTATGTTGCTGGTATCTGCAAGGCAACGGACGAGCCTGCAAAAGAGCGTCTGAACATCGAGTGGGAAGTCGCAGAGGGCGATTTCAAGGGTTACTGGCGTGAGCAGACCGCTTCCCTTATCGAACGCGGCAAGCTGAATCCGGGCGAATGGGCATGGGGCGGCAAGACCATCAAGAGCTACAAGGAAAAGGCGCTGCCGTTCTTCAAGGGCTTTATCACTGCTGTGGAGCAGTCCAACCCCGGCTACAAGTTCAACAACGATGAAAAGACCCTGCGTGGAAAGCTGGTTGGCGTGGTTCTCCGCGAGGAAGAGTATATGGGAAACGATGGAAACATCAAGACAAAACTGGTCGTTGACCGATTCACCAGCGTGGACAAGATTCGTTCCGGCGATTATGAGGTCAGACCGAAAAAAACGCTGGTTGGTGGGTCTGGCTCTGGCTACTCGCAGGGCGGGAATGATGGCTTTTCTTTGATTGAGGACAATCAGGAAGACATTCCATTCTGACAAGCTGACCGCCTACCTTATATAAGAGCTGTGCTATCTGGCTGGACGGGCGTTTGGAAAGATGAAACACTTGGGCGACATTACAAAGATTCACGGCGACAAGATAGAGCCTGTGGACTGTATCACGTTCGGAAGCCCGTGCCAGGATTTGTCCATTGCTGGATGCAGAGCGGGACTTGCCGGAGAACGCTCAGGGCTGTTCATGGAAGCGGTTCGGGTCATAAAAGAAATGAGGTCAAGCACAAATGGACTGTATCCAACTTTCGCTGTTTGGGAAAACGTACCCGGAGCATTCAGTTCCAACGGAAGAGAAGATTTCAGAGCCGTGCTGGAAGAACTTGCCCGCGTGGAACAGCCAGACGCTTCAATTCCTCGACCTTCGGATAGGGGGGGCAGATGGAGCAAAGCCGGAGCAATCGCCGGAAACGGATGGTCTTTGGCATGGAGACAGCTTGACGCTCAATATTGGGGAGTTCCCCAACGCCGAAAGAGAATCGCTCTTGTCGCAGATTTTGGAGGACAACGTGCCTCAGAGATTCTATTTGAGCGCACGAGCATGTCAGGGGATTCTTGTGAGAGCATCCCGGCGTGGAAAACCTTTGCCCGAACTCCTGAAACAAGCATTGCTGGATATGATAGAGTGGTGGAATCCGGGAACTCTGTCACAAGTGATGCAGAAAGTGAAAGAACAGGAAGGTCTGGAGGAAAAGGAACTGGACGAGTATTGGAATCAGACCATCGAGAGACTTCGACTCGATGCGCAGAACCCGCAGCCTACACTCTAAAAATCCGTTCTGGATGTGAGGGTGGCGGTAAAGGTGCTCTGGTACAAACCGAAAAAAGCGCAACGCTTTCAATACTCCAAGACCAGACATTGTTTCAGCCTGTTGTTTATGATGCTCGCGGAAACGGCGATGGCAAAATAGTGCCGACCATAACAGGCAACCACGAAAACAGAATCACAGATTACACGGCTATTGCTATCGAACGCAAGACCTTTAACGAACAGTCTTTCAGACGCTACAAAGAAAGCGACAAAGGCTCAACCTTGAAAGCAAAAGCCGGGAACATCGGCAATGGCAGCGAGTGTCTGATTGCAGAGAAAACATGCGCTGGCTTTTCTTATAAAGTTGGGGAAAAAGCAAATGGTATTGGATATAAGACGGAGCGCGCTCCAACTCTTGCTGCGAATAGAATTGATGCTTCTGTTATGGAACGGTCTGCTCAAGGTTGGATTGTTCGCCGCCGGACCCCTGTTGAATGTGAACGGCTGCAAGGCTACCCGGACGGATGGACGGACATTGGTGATTGGACAGACAGTAAGGGCAAGAAGCACAAGTACGCTGACAGTCCAAGATACAAAGCTCTGGGCAACTCAATCGCTTTGCCGCAATGGTTTTGGATGGTGCAGAAGATGCGCCCTTACTTGGAAGAAAAACCCACTCTGGGAAGCTTGTTTGACGGCATCGGCGGGTTTCCACTGGTATGGGAGACTACATACGGAACTGGAACCGCACGGTGGGCAAGCGAAATCGAAGAGTTTCCGATGGCTGTAACAAAAAGGAGATTTGGCGAAGAATGATTACTTGTTGTCTCAACTGCACATCACGCCACCAAGCCTGTCACGACACTTGCGAGAAGTACAAGGCAGAGAAGAAAGACTTTGAGGAACGCAAGGCATTCGTGTATGAGCTGAACCACAGTCAGAGCGTGTACCACCGTGACTACGAGGACAAGCACCGGGAACGTGGCAAGAAGCGGTTTCTCGTAAGTGAATTTAGAGGTGAACGATAAATGGGAGCTTTTATTGCAAGACAGCCTAATGGTCTGTTGTGTAGGTTTTCTTCGGTGCTCGATTGTGTCACCGATTACAACATGACCGAAGAAGAATATATCGAGATGTGCGCTGAAAAAGCACGAAAAGAAGCACGAGATGTTATTGACCATTATATTGAACCGTTTGAAATTGTTGACAGGTGCTTCTTCCCGAACAACATGACAACCGAAGAACACAAGAGGATTATGAAGGAAATGGAAAAGCCCGCTGGCAAAGCAACTCATATTCCATAAATTTAGAGGTGAACGAGGATGAAAATGCCAGCAGTGGTTAGACCCATTGACGCGACCAGCCTAAAAAGTATTCTTGAATTTTCGCTATCCATCGGTCAGCTTAACACGGTTGGCGATGTGCTTAGTCTGATTGATAGCGAGTCTGAAATTGAAATCCCAAAGGGAAACCTGTTTTGGCGTGATGCAAAAAAAGAACTCCCACCTAAAGACGGATTCTATATCGGAGTTTATGATTCGTGGTTTGAAAACTGCATCGCAACAAGGGAGTTCAAAGATGGCCGATGGACAGACGAGGAAAAGCGAGGATTCGTCAAGTTTTGGATGCCGATTCCTGAAATTCCGGGAGAAAACGCATGAACACCGGCAAGCAATTTGAAGCGGACTTCAAGGCATCTGTCCCATCCGATGCTTGGTGCTACCGCCTGAAAGACAGTGCCGCCACCTACTACGGCGGCAACGAGAACCTGTCCTTTTCCATCGACAACATCTGCGACTTCCTTGTGTACCGATACCCGATGAACCACCTGTTTGAACTGAAAACCATCGAAACGCCCTCTATCCCTCTGGAAAAGGTGTTCGGCAAGTACGACAAGGCAAAGTGCAAATACCGCAAGGAAAAGCACATCACAGACATGGTAGAAGCGATGGGGTACAGCGGTCAGACCGCCCATGTGATAGTCAATTACAGGGCAGTCAACCGTACCTTTGCAATCCCTGCCAGTAAGGTTTTGGCGTTCCGTTACAACCAAAGCCGGAAGAGCATCCCTTGGCAGTGGGCAGAGCAAGAGGGGATAGAGGTCAAGGCAAAAAGGCTGCGTGTCCATTGGCGGTATGACGTGGATGGACTACTAAAGAGATTGGAGAAAGAAAATGACAATGGTATGTGATAGGTGCGGTGAAACATTTGAATATCCAGAATTCTCCATAAGTGAGCGGACACAAAGAGTGGAGAACAATTCTATTTGCAGGTGCATTACAAAGAAAAATAGGAAAATTTTTATCTATTCAGATGACCCGTTTTTTCTTTGCCCCTCTTGCATGGCAAAGCTGAACGACTGGCTGAAAGGAGAACAGAAGTGAGCAAGAAAGTTTCAGACATTCTGCCCAAGACGGAAATCTTGGCACAGCTGGCAGAAGAAGCGTCCGAACTGGCACAGGCTGCATTGAAGCTGCGCCGTGCGCTGGATGGAACGAACCCGACACCGAAGGACGTAGAAGAATGTGAAATGAATCTACTGGAAGAACTAGCAGACATTAAAGTTGCGTTCACGGTCTATTTGGCAGATTCAAAGCCGTGCATCAAGTCGAGGGTTTCAGAAGAAATCAACAAGACCGCTGAGATAAAGCTCGACCGCTGGCTATCTCGCCTTGAAGCAAAGGAGCAGTCGGATGAATAAATTCGGTGACTGCCCGGTGTGTGGCAAGAAGATGGAGGACTAACGATGTACGATTGCTCAAAATGCCCAGCACGTCAGAGCTGCATTGCGGCAGCGCAGCCGGGTTCCGTTTACTGCGTGATTAAGTTGATGCAAACCGGTGCGTCAAAGGCAGACATGGAATCTGCCACGTCACAGCAGCTCCCGGACTTCTGCCCCTACTGCGGGAAGCCGCTGCGCATCATCGGAAACGAGCGATTTTGCAATAACTTGCGCTGCCTGAACCGATACTAGCCGATGGGACGGTGACAGGTACTGGGAGATGGTCGGGCAGTTTGCCAAAGAAGATATTACCCCGGATGAGTTTGCGAGTTACATTGTTGCGAAGTCCGGCGAGTGCGAGAAACGGTTAAGGGAGATGTGGACATGAGCGTTAAACCTAAAATGATTCGAGATGAATTTTTTAATGATTGGTATCTCGGATGTCCAATTTGCAAAACAAGAATCGGATTTCCGATGATGAAAAATCCGATGGATTACAGACCAAAGTGCTGTGTTGTGTGCAAAGCGGAATTTGATTGGTCTGGAGCAGAGAAGAAAGGCTTGAAATAAGGGAGATGTGGAGCTAATGGCAATGTTGTCGGTAGAGGGCATTTTGGAGATTACTTCAAGAAATCCGAAGTTTTGTCGCATTAAAAGAGCCACGTTCACTTGCGCCTTCTGCACCACTAGCGTCGATGTGTGCGATGAACGCATTGCAACTACTCTAGCGGATAGCGGAAAAACTCCTAGTTGCCCGATTTGCGGAAAGAAAACCATATGCAGTCTATATGAGTTTCAATCGCACGAAAATCCAAATATCATAGAAGATGTTAGATGGAGGTAACAATGGATAAGGAACAGCTTGGTATCGCACGGTTGCAAGACGCTGCACGGCTGTCTGAGCATCGGTACAAGAAGCCGTTGATGGTCACATACTCTGGCGGCAAGGATTCACAGGTGATTGTGGCACTGGCTGAACGTGCAGGAATCAACTTCGAGGTGGTCAACAGCCATACCACCGCAGATGCACCGGAGACGGTCTATTTCATCCGGGAGCAGTTCAAGGCGATGGAAGAGCGTGGAATCAAATGCTCCATCGTTATGCCACGATACAAGGACAAGTCCGTGTCTATGTGGACGCTGATTCCGCAAAAGTTGATGCCGCCTACAAGATTTGTACGCTATTGTTGTGATGTTCTGAAGGAAAACACAGGAAAGAATCGGTTTATTGCCACAGGCGTTCGGTGGGCAGAATCCGCACGGCGCAAAAACAGTCGTGGCGTGATGGAACTGATGCACAAAGACCCTGCGAAAAGAATCATCTTGATGGGCGACAACGATGAAAAGCGACAACTGTTTGAGACCTGCAACCTCAAGGGCAAGATGACTGTCAATCCTATCGTGGACTGGTCTGACGATGATGTGTGGGACTACACGCACAGCGAGCACTTGCCTATCAATCCGCTGTATTGCGAAGGGCAGAAGCGTGTTGGCTGCATCGGCTGTCCAATGGCTGGTAGGGGGAGCAGACAGCGTGAATTCATGCGCTGGCAAGCCTACGAGAAAATGTACATCTCAGCGTTTGAACGAATGCTTGATGTCAGAAAAGCAAAAGGCTTACCGTGTGACTGGCAAACCGGAATGGACGTTTTCCGCTGGTGGATGGAAGATGACAACATCAGCGATCAGTTGAGCATGGACGATTTGATGGAGGATAACAATGATTGATTTTGCAAGTGAGCTTTTTGGATTTATGAATCAACGCCCTCGTTATGAACGAGAACTGAAGGAAGATACTGTAAATGGCTATCACATTGACACTTGCGCTGTTGACGATAGGGATTGGAATTACGAAACGGCGATTCAACACGAACAATTTAGGGGTGGGGAGTGGATTGTTGTTCGAGGATATGACAGCGAGGAGGAAGCAGAAGCCGGACACGATATGTGGGTAAAGAGCGCAAAAGCTGGCTTCCAAAAGCTGTACGATGTATTTGAAGAAAAGATTTATCCAAAAGAAAAGCAAGAAGAAAAGCCGGTTCACTTCATTTTGACCTATTCTTGCGATAGATGCATGACGTCCGTAAAGCATGAAGCGTATATGACAAAGAAAAAATTTCAAGAAGAACGGCTTTGCCCATTTTGCGGAGGAAAACTTCACATGAGAGAATTTGAAATTATGAACAGGTGGTAACGATGATGTTTAAATTTGCAACTCGCTGGCTGGTCTGCCTAGTCCTGCTGGCGGTGGTAGTTCAGTCCGAACGGACAATTAAGGACATGGCAAACAACCTGTTTGAAGAACGTCAGGCAATGCTTGTCTGGTTGTTTATCAACGTGTGTCTGGCCGTTTGTACGGCTGTTATGATGGGGTGGAAATGATGATTCAGGATATCAACATGGTAGGGCGTGAAAGGCTGGCTTTTCTGTATGGTCTTTATAGCGGCTGTGCGAAATCAGAAACCGAGCTCAATATCAAAGGCATTTATCAGGAAATGGCTTCCGAGTTAGCTTGGTGTTTGGGATTCAACGAGAACTACAACAAATATTATGAGATGAACGGAGAATAACCAATGGACAACGAACTTTACTGCCCGATGAAGATGACCAGCAATCCGCTTGGTCGGTGCGTATGCGAGAAAGAAAAGTGCGCTTGGTGGAGACAGCTGGACAACTGCTGTTCTACCTGGTGGATTGCAACTGAGCTGGATAAAATTGAAACGAAGATGAAGAGGTAAGAGTATGGACGATTGGATTAGCATTAGAGACGGTTTGCCGATTGATTATCAGTCTGTTCTTATTTGGGATGGATGCTCAGTATTCATTGCACACCGTGAACCCGGCGCACCTGATAATGAATTTGTTGACGACTACAAGAACGATTTTGTTTACGCAGAATGGTGGATGAAACTGCCGACCGCTCCAAAGGAGGTCTGATACATGGCAACACCTCCGAAGCGTGGTCGTGGCAGACCGCCGCTGACCGAAACTGAAAAGAAAAAGCGTGAGAAGCGGGCGCAAAAGGCGAAAGAAGAAGCCGCTGCGAAGCGTGAGAAAGAGCGTGAGAAGAAGAAACAACAGATGCTTAACAAGCGGAAATCTATCCGCTCACAGGTGAGTAAAAAGGTGAAAGAGCAACAGGCGTTGGCTATCGAGAAGTCAAAGATGATGAACACAGGCGATTTGCAGTCGAGAATCGGAGATGAAGAGGACAAGAAAGTAATCGGCATGATTGCAGCCAAGTATTTTGGAGACCTTCCAAGCGTGGATATGAACAACCCGATTGAAGTGCAGCAACGCCTTGACTTCTTCTTTGACGCTTGTATTGAAGCCAGAATTTCCCCTGTGGTGGAATGGATTGCACTGGTGCTGGGCATCGAATGGGTGAGCCTGAAACAGATTATGGCAGGCAAACGCCGTGACGATAGCTTGCAGCAGAAGTACATCCTCAAACTGATTCTGCAAATGCAGTCCATGTGGGCATACAACGGCATGTACGGTCAGGAAAACCCCGCAGAGTGGATTTTCCGAGCCAAAAACTATTTTGGTATGCGTGACAACGTGGAAGTCACCGTTGCACCGCCTGAGCAACCGTTGGGCGATGCTCAGAGCGCAGAACAGTTGGCGCAGAAGTACCAGACGGCTTTGCCGCAGGGAATTGACGTGGAGTTTAAGGACGTGACGGAGAATGAGCAGCAAGGCGTTACGGCAGATGTATAAAGAACATCACATCTGCATTCATTGCGGTCAGAACGATGCGATGCCGGGCAGAGTATCATGTGCGGAGTGTTTGGCAAAAGACCTTGAAAGGCACACGCAAGCGTATGAAAGCCTTTCAGGTGAAACAAAAACTGCGTATCTGCAAAAATGCAATGAGCGGCAACGTGAAAAGCGCAAAATGCTGGCTGCGAAAGGGATTTGCACCACTTGCCTAAAACGTCCAATGTCAAAAGGCTACCGTTCTTGCATTGAGTGCCGGACAAAGGATGCTCAAAAGAGAGCAAGAAACAGCAAGGAGTACAGAAGAACATCTGGCACTTGCGCTTACTGCGATGAACCGCGAATTCCCGGCAAACGCTGTTGCCCAAAGCACTATGCAAGCCGCATTGTTGGCATCACAAAATGCAGACAGTCAGAGGGCTTCCGGCTATCACAAATCGAACAGAAAAAGCGCATGAGCGTCTTTTGGAGAGAAATGGAATGGGAAAGAAACCAAAGAATGAAACAGCCCCAATGGATTTGTCCTCAACCCCGTTGATTGACTTCTCCGACCCCTGCCTACGCACGTTCCTGCCTGTCCTCTTGCAAGACCACACGACAGGTAAGAACATCATCTGGGCGACAGACCCGCCGCCTGAACTGGGCGTGGGCTTTTCAGATAAAATCACGCTGGAACAGCTGGACAAGGTTCAGCTTGTTCCTCGTGTGCAGAAACGGCTTGCAGACCAGAAGAAGCGCACCAGTAAGAAAGCAGAAGTGTTTACGCCGACTTGGGTTTGCGAGAAGATGGCAGACGTTGCAGAGAAGGACTTGAAAGGCGAGGACTGGAAGGAATACATCAACAAGACCTGCCTTGAAGTCACCTGTGGCGAAGCACCGTTCCTTACAAGTCGATACGATACTACGACAGGACAGATGATTGCCGTGCCGGACAGAATTGGTCTGCTGGATAGGAAGCTGAACGCCATAACAGAGGAACACTTCAAAGACCCGAAAATTTGGGATTACAGTCTTTGGCTCAATTACGCCATGAACGCTTACATGAGTACATATGGCTACGAGTGGCAAGGAGATAACTTACTTCTGGCACGGTGCAATCTATTCCTCACGCTAATGGAGAACTTTCGCTCGCTGTTCGGAAATCAGATTGAGAATCATCGTATGTCGCCAGTGCTTATTGATGCTATTGCAGATGTTATTTCGTGGAACGTCTGGCAGATGGATGGGCTGAAAAAGACCGTACCCGGCACGGACATTCCGTGCAAAATCAAAGACTGGAAAGCCGACAAAGAAATCCTGTTCAAGGATGTTGGGGAGGATAAATAAAAAATGAAGTCAGTTTTATTAAGCATCAACCCAAGTTGGTGCAATCTTATTTTTCTCGGCATAAAAACTCTTGAAATACGGAAAACGAAGCCCAATATGGGTGATGAACCTTTCAAATGTTATGTTTATTGCACAAAAACCAAAACCGGATGGTTCAAAGAGTGCGATGGATACTTGGAACAATTGGACGGAAAAGTTATTGGAGAGTTTACTTGCAATCATCTGTACGAAATCACGCCAGAATTGGATTGCTTGCCAGAAGGATTTGAAGAGATGTCCGGTCTTAGGAAAAAAGAAATTTTGGATTATGTCGGAAAGAAAGGCTGGGCATGGAGCATTTCCGATGTAAAAATGTATGAGCATCCAAAATTTTTGTTTGAGTTTACTCATTATTGCATTCTTATGGGAAATAGAGGAGTCTGCAATTTCAATAAAGTGAGATGTAGCTATCAAGTGGAAGAATGGGGTGAAACAAATAGACGCTTTTGCAATAAATGCTTAGAACGTCCGCCTCAAAGCTGGTGTTATGTGGAAGGGTGATAATATGCAGACTGACAGAGGAATCTACCACAAGCGAGTATGTGACCGATGCGGAGCGGTTCTGGGCGGTAGGATGATGAATTCTGACGAATACTTTAAGGACTGGGCGTGGCGCAGGGACACTGGCGACCTGTGCCCGGAGTGCTATGAGGAGTATAAGCGAGTGATCGGGCGGTTCAATGCCAACAGAAGGAGAAAGGCGAAATGAGAATTAACGGCATGATGTTTGTTTGCAACCGATGCGGAAAGCAAACGTTTGCAGAGCGATACAACGATGGCGAGTTCGATTGGAAAGCTTTGCAAGGTTGGGAAACTGGTGCAACGAGTTTTTTTGGAATTGGAGAATTGTGCCCTGAATGCCGTGAAGAATACGGAAAACTAATGAAAAAATTCATGGGGGACGAAAAATGAACTTCTACTGCACCACCGAACACTGCTCTTGCATGGGCATCAAACAGTTCTCTGCTGGCAAGGCTATCCGATGCACGGCAGAATCCTGCAAGAACAAATCTGAGCCGTCCTGTGGCTCTTGCAAATGGTACGCAGAGCCGGAGGGCGTGTGCGTGAACGACCAGTCAGAACACGTTGCAGACTTCGTGTGGGATGAGCGTGGATGCAAGGAATGGGAGAAGAAAAATGACAGCAGGGGAGAAAATCAGGAAGCGCAGGACTGAAATGCACGTCAAGCAGAAAGACCTTGCGAACAGAATCGGCGTGACAGCCGCTTTCGTATCGGCTATTGAGAACGGAAAGCGCAAATGCAAGGAGAGATGGCTTTTCAGAATTGCGACCGTTCTTGACTGCACCATATATGATTTGCAAGATGACGAGCCTAAAGGTTTGATAGACCCCACCAATGATGACTTCGGAGCAGTCTGCAACTGTGCTGTGCGCTATTGCTTGGGCAGACGGTCGTATATGCCTAGCCTTGTCTGCAGATACATCATCCCGCTTCTGCCGGAACTGACGGACAAAACGTTGGATTGCTTTGAACGTGACATTGCAGAGCGCAAGCGGACAGGTTTCGACTTTGGCGATTCCTGCGACTATGAGACGTGGGATGCGTTCTACAAAGCGGTTTGCAAGGAAATTGAAAGGAGACAGAGCAATGGAAGCTAGGCCGATTGATGCCAATGCACTACGCAAGCGCATAGAGGAATGGATTCAAGAGGAAGAATCGAATTATTACCGAGATATTGAAAATGCTACCACGTGTTACGTGCTGGATGATGTGCTTGACTATATCGACACTGCGCCAACAATCGAGGTAAAAGACAATGGCTAACACACTTTGGTATCCGGCAAGTGAACCGCCACGAGAGCGGACGCAGCCTTTGTTGTTTGCAACTAAGACAACGTGGCGTGATAAATATGGAAAAATGTTGCAAGGAATTTCGCCAACAACATATTGCATCGGCTGTTACGCAAATGGTCAGTTCTGGGATGAAATAGGCGAGAGACTGCCGAAAGATGTGACAGTGACGCATTGGATGGCATATCCATTGGTGTAAGGTGATAAAATGACGAACAAGAAGTTTGGCATCATCGTTATGGATTTGAGCCTTTTTGACTTCGGCCCGAAGCCGCCTTGCGGGTACATCAAGGCAAAACATATCCGTCCAGCGTACGGCAAAGGCACAAGGCTTGTCAAGGCGCATAAGCGAATTGTGAGAACGAGAGAGGGGTTCAGAAAATGAAAAAACTTAAATTTCCTGAGGATTTCTTTGCGTACGACAACCCAGACTGCCCCGACAAGGACATTGAAAAAGCCGTTAACAGGATGAAAAACTGGATGAAGGGTGAGACGTACAAGAGCAACCCTTGGTTCTTTATGGCTGCTGGTAGCTACCTGATTGTCGGTCTGATTGCTGAGGACGGGCAGAAAACAATCTACGTTGCACGGCAGTATTATGAGATAGTCAACATTCCGGGCGAAGGTTGGCTGCGTGAGTCTGACGCTGAGTGCCCGTTTTGAGGAGGGTTAAAGATGGAAGAACTCAAGAGATGTCCGTTCTGCGGTGGGAAAGTTGTCATCGCAGAAACATGCCGTGATTCAAAAATGTGGATGTTTGTTACAAGAGGACGTGGCGATAACAAATGCAAGTGCCGCATTTTTATGGAAAGCAAAACATATTTGATTGACACCCCGGAAAGCAAAAGGCAAAAGATCAAAAAAGACCTTATCGAAGCATGGAACAAACGCTACAAAGAGGACTGAGCATGGATAAAAACGAGACAGTTTTACATTCCAACGATACTACTTTGAAGCCATCTCCACGCTGAAAAGCAAAGAGAAATTGGAACTTTACGATGCAATCTGTGCATACGTTTTTGAAGAAAAAGATGCAACTTTGAACTCAAAAAAAGCAGAATCCTGTTTCATTTTGATTAAACATCTGCTCGATGAAGAATCGAAAAGAAGCGATATTGCGTCAAAAGGATGGTCTACACGAAAGTCATCTCATCCTCATGTCATAAATGATATGAAGGTCAGCCCATCTATGAGTTCAAAGTCAGATGACGGTGAACGCATGGTATCAACTGACAGTCATGTGAACGTCAAGACCTTGCCTGAAAGCGCAGTCAAGAAGAAACCTGACATCTTCTCCGACTTTGCTCATGGCGATAAAGCCCTGTTGGAAACCCTGCGAGAGTTTGCACAAATGCGTACAAGAATCAAGAAGCCCATGACAGACCGGGCAAAACAGATGCTCTGCAACAAGCTGGAAAAGTTTGATCGGCACGACTGGAAAGCCATTCTTGACCAGAGCATCTATGCCGGATGGCAGGACATTTACGCATTGAAGCAGGATGACCAGTACGAGCAGAGTACGGAGATGGAGTTTCCTAGACTATGACAATGGACGTTCAAACGGTATTTATCGGTGCGCTGATGCTTTGCAAGCCGGGCGTTGTGGATGAAATCATACCAGACCTTGAACTTGACTTGTTCAGGACTGAGCTGAGAGACGCTTTTGCGGCTGTTCAGGGCTATTGGACGGCTAGGGGTAAGATAGATATAGTCGAGATAAACACGCAGCATCCAGACGTAGCACAGACGCTCTTAGCGTGTGTACAGACCTGTGAATCAGAGTGTGTGCGAATTGACAGGGAGCAGATGCAGCGTTGGGCACAGCTTATCAGAGAACAAGCTGCACTCACTCGTGTGCAAGGTCTGGCATTCCAGATGACCAGCGAGCTTACAGACTATTCTGATCTATCAGACATTTACCAGCAGATGGGTGAAGCAATGAGCCTGAAAGCTGAGGAAGAAGATGCGTGGACATACGAGGATGTGCTGAACGACTATGTGCTTCACATGGACGAGAAGCCTGTGTATATCAAAACAGGCCTAGAGCGTCTGGATGAAGCGCTGCACATCTCACCGGGCGATTTTATCATCATCGGCGGCAGACCGTCTGCTGGCAAGACAGCCCTGTCCTTGCAAATAGCAGCAAGCATGGCAAAACAAAACTACACCGTATACTATTTCAGCTTGGAAACCAGCAAACGCAAGCTAGGCGCACGTCTGATGGCTAATCAAATATATTGCCCTCTGGACACGGTGAAAAACAAGGCGGTCAGCTTGAATGAGATTGACGGACAGGCAAAGAACATGAAGATGCCCTTGTATATCCGCTCCGCTGCCGGAAAGAACGTGGCGTGGATGAAGGCTCAAGCGCTCCGTAAAAAAGCTCAGGTCATCTTTGTGGACTATCTTCAACTTATTCACGAAACAGGCGCAAAGGACAGATATGCCGCGATTACAGCTATATCCATTGCCCTGCATGAACTGGCACAGACCACAGGCATTGTCGTGGTGGCACTGGCGCAGTTAAATCGAAACCCATCCAAGCCAGGAGCAACGCCTACCAACTCCGACTTGCGAGAGAGCGGACAGATTGAACAGGACGCAGATGCAATCATCCTTTTGTCCAGCGACAACCCCGACAAGTATCTGTTCCGGCTGAGCAAGAACAAGGAAGGTGAGATAGGCGACCTTCCGATTACGTTTAACAAGCAGATTCAACGGTTTCAAGAGTATACTTGGATGGACTAATAATATGAAAATTGGATTGATTGACGTAGACGGACACAACTTCCCGAACCTTGCATTGATGCGGATTTCAAACTATCACAAGGCAAAAGGTGATGATGTTGAATGGTGGTGGAGTGATTTTATCCACTATGACATCGTGTACATGAGTAAGATTTTTTCAGACGTGTACAGCCCTGACGTGCCAGAACCCTTGAACGCTGACAAGGTGATTAAAGGCGGCACAGGATACGCAATCCGCACAGTGGACGGCAAAGAAATATTCGATAAATCAAAAGACGTTGATTTACCGCCTGAAATCGAAAAGTCTTTCCCTGATTATAGCATTTATCCACAGTTCCCGTTTGCAGTCAGCATGACAAGCCGGGGATGCCCAAGAGGATGTTCTTTCTGTCATGTTGCAGCAAAAGAGGGAAGATGTGCCGTAAAAGTGGCAGATGTAAGCGACTTTTGGTGCGGTCAGGACGAAATCAAAGTTTTAGACCCAAACATCACAGCTTGTAGAGATAAGCGTGACCTTATGCAGCAGTACATTGACACCCACGCCAAAATCGACTTTACGCAAGGTCTGGACATTCGCTTGTTGAATCAGGCTGACATTGAGGACATCAACAAGATGAGAATTGGCACACTGCATTTTGCATGGGATAACCCTAATGACGACTTGAAAAGCAAGTTTGAGGACTTTGCAAAGGGATTTCGGCGCAAGTCAAACATTGGCATGGTTTACTGTCTAACGAACTTCAACAGCACATTGGAACAAGACCTGTATCGCATCTACACTCTACGTGATCTGGGCTACGACCCATATGTGATGATTTATAACAAGCCATCTGCACCGAAAGAGATCCGGCACTTGCAAAGATGGTGTAACAACAAGATAATCTTCAAGTCTGTGAAACGATTTGAGGACTACATGGCGTAAAGGAGAACGACTATGAAAAAGATTTTGACCGTATGCGTATCCGCTCTGGCTGGCATTATGCTGATGACCGGATGCAACAAACAGGTGGTAGACCTGACGTATAGCTACTCATGGGCACAGCTGAAAATGCCTGATGGAACGATTGTCGAGGGGAATGTCGAAAGCTGGTGCGATTATGAAGGCGACCAGCTTCAGGTTGTGATTGACGGCGTGACCTATCTGGTTCATTCGTCCAACGTGGTCTTGAGACATTAAAAACGAATACAGAATCTAAACGTATGGGCTGTCAGCAATGGCAGCCTTTTGCATATACGCACACAGAAGCTCTACAAACGCTTTTAACACTGTACAGCAACTTTATCGACAAAACACAGAAAGCTGCTCTGGCACGGCTCTACGTGGCTGTGAGCGTGTTGTAAAGGTTTACGACTATTGCAGGAGGAGAAAATGCAGTACATAACAGCGAACATTGTGTGTCCACGATATAAAATCTACCCACGATTTCTTGATAAAATTGGCATTAGCGCAAATGCAAAAGTCATCTATGTAGACCTTCTTGATCGCTCGTTCACGTCAAGACATAACGGTAAAGAATGGGTCGACAGCAAAGGACGGGTGTTTGTTCGATGTTCCAACGCAGAAGCAGGGGACATGGTAGGGAAGAAGGAAAGGATAGCCAAAGAATACTTGAAAGAGCTGAAAGACGCCGGGTTGATTGAATGCAAGCGCAATTATTCAAAATCCAACACGATTTACGTTGGGTATCCTGACGATGAGGAATTGTTCGACTATCAATCAGGCAATATATTGCCCAACTG
>ERZ1034847.67-NODE-67-length-61451-cov-57.329386_pt1 | contig 61451 bp, 67 predicted proteins | sample MGYA00520633_ERZ1034847 | MGnify/ENA primary metagenome ERZ1034847 (study PRJEB33766, sample SAMN09781732) | gut metagenome | biome: gut microbiome | host: Homo sapiens | place: Madagascar | study: EMG produced TPA metagenomics assembly of the PRJNA485056 data set... | reverse complement strand
TATATACATTATAATACATCATAAAATGCATTATAATTATATTATACCCCCCCCCGAAAAGTCAACTATATCAATGTTTTTTATCATAAATAACTGTTTTTTTGTCATAAACAACAGCCTTTTTATATGTGGTCGATAAAGAGAGCATCGTCATGGCTTTCTAGTTGTTTTTTTATTATGATAAACCAAACCATGACATCGAAAAACGAGTAGCTCCAACTGCGGAAATACTCGTTTTTTTGTATGCTGAAGCTAGTTTTTGCCCAGCCTCTAGACTGAAGACAATGTTAATATTGTGTTTTAGCGATTTATCTCTCCGAGAGTTCCTTCATGACACGGGGGAGTTCTGCGCTAATTGTCGTTGGTAAAACAACATAGGCTTGGTCGCTAAGTTGATCAGCGATGTAGGAATGTAAGTACGTTGCTGTGGCAACACTGTTAAAGAGATTATCTTTAAACTGGGCAATAAAGCCTGCAATCATGCCACAGAGCGTATCTCCCATACCACCTGTCGCTTGGTAAGGACCGCCAACAGTTAGCTCGCCGACTTGATTTCCTTGAATGATTTTAGTCTGATGACTTTTAGCCACTAAGACGGTCTTTTCTGGAAATTCTTGCAGAGCTGCTTTGGTGTTTTCGATTGTTTGGTTCGAAATAGCAATTCCTGATAATCTTTCCCATTCTTTTTGATGCGGTGTCAATATGAGATGATTCGTTTTGACTGTAATTGGCTTAGCTTTTACCAATAAATTCAAAGCGGAGCCGTCAATAATCAAAATCTGGTGTTCAGAAATATGCTCCAAAACCATTTGAAACACGGCTTCTGCCTTGCTATTTTCCCCTAAACCAGGACCAATCAAAACCACATTAGCCTTGGTCAAATTTTCATAAAATAGCTCCTTATCATCACAATCAAAAGCCATAGCTTCTGGAAGATGGCTATGAAGAGCTGCGATATTGTCACGCTCAGTCGCCACAGTCACTAATCCAGCACCGCTTTTAACCGTGGCTAAGGCGCCCATGATAATCGCTCCACCATAAGGGTAAAATCCACCAATTAAAAGAACACGACCGTATGTTCCTTTGTGAGAATGTGGCTGACGCTTTGTAACCACTTGATGTGCCAATAATTCATCAATAATCATGCTTTCACACTTCTAAGGGCAGATTGATATGTTTGTTCCATAAGCATTGTAATGGTCATTGGACCAACGCCACCAGGTACTGGTGTGATAAAACTTGCGAGTGGTTCAACTTCGTCAAATTTAACATCTCCAATGAGCTTACCATTGTCATCACGGTTCATACCGACATCAATAACCACTGCCCCTTCTTTCACAAATTCTTTGGTTACAAAATGTCCTTGACCGATTGCCACGATTAAAACATCAGCTTGTTTTGTCACGTGCGCCAAATGACGTGTACGAGAATGCGCCAAGGTAACCGTTGCATTTTTGTCCAATAATAGCTGCGCCATTGGTTTTCCGACGATATTTGAACGACCAATGATGACAGCTGTTTTACCTTCTAAATCAATGTCATACTCACGAAGCAATTCCATAATGCCAGCTGGCGTACACGGTACCATGATAGGACGTCCATTCCAAAGGTGTCCTGTGTTGATTGGGTGGAAACCATCTACGTCTTTTTTAGGGTCAATTGCTAGAATCACACGCTTATCATTAATGTGTGCAGGAAGTGGCAATTGCACCAAAATACCATGGAAACGGTCATCTTCATTATATTGTTCAATCACTTGAATCAATTCTTCTTCACTGATTGATTCTGAAAGGCGAACAGTTTCACTTAAAAATCCTACTTTCTTAGCAAAACGTTCTTTATTGCGGACATAAACTTGACTAGCTGGGTCATCACCAACAAGAATAACGACCAAACCAGGCATAACGCCCGTCTCAGCTTTTAATTTTTCAACTTTTTCAACTAATTCAGTCTGCTTTTTGACGGCTAAAGCTTTTCCATCTATAATTGTTGCCATATCATTCTCCCAAATTGTATTTCTTCCATTATACCAGAAAACAGCATTATATTCTATTTTTCAGAAAATTCTTTAAAATATTATTGATACTGTCTTTTATACCTACAAAAAAGCTTGCCCAAAATGAGCAAGTTTTCTCTTGTTAGTTTACTTTACTGTTTTATGCATTTCATCTTTGACTGGGCAATTACAATCACAATCACCACAAGAACCTTTTCCTTTGATGAAACTACGAAAGCCCATAAACACCGCAAATGCAATAATTGCAGCAATAATAATCGTTGCCATAGCGTTATTCTCCAGCCATTTCTAGATTATCCAAAGTAATCACTTTTTCTTTAACTTGTCTTGGTTTTCTAACGATAAAGTAAATAATAGCAATTAACAAGATAACAGCTACAATCGTCCAGAATGTGATGCCTTTGCCATAGAAAACAACAAGTCCAAGTTGATAGATAATCAAACTAACCACATAAGCAAGGCCTGTTTGGAAGCCAATTGCACCAATTGTCCACTTCGCATCTCCCATTTCACGTTTGATAGCACCCATTGCGGCAAAACATGGCGCACAGAGCAGGTTAAATGTCAAGAATGAATAAGCTGCTAATGATGTGTAATCCAATTGCAAAGCATGATACAAACCACTAGTCGTGTTGTCATTATACAAGACACCGAATGTTCCAACAACGGCTTCTTTGGCTGCAAGCCCTGTCGCAGCTGCAACAGTAGCTTTCCAGTCACCAAACCCAAGTGGTTGGAAAATCCAAGCAATTGCTCTACCAAGAGCAGCAAGGATTGAATACTCCGTATCAACAACTTGGAAAGCAAAATCATAAGATGACATAAACCAGATAATAACCGTCAAACTGAAAATGATGGTACCAGCACGTTTTACAAAGCTCATGGCTTTACCAAAGGCATAACGTAATACTGAGCACACTTTTGGCATATGATAAGCTGGCAATTCCATGATAAATGGACTAACATAGCTTCCAAGGAAACTTGTTTTCTTAAGCGCAATCCCTGATAAAATAATTGTCAAGAAACCGATGAAATATGTAGATGGCGCAACAAATGGATTATCTGGGAAAAATGCTCCTGCAATCAAAGCGATAATTTCCAATTTGGCCGAACATGGCATGAACGTTGCTGTCATAATGGTAATACGACGGTCACGTTCGTTTGCAATGGTACGACTTGCCATAATCGCAGGCACACCACACCCTGTCGCAATCAACATCGGAATGAAAGATTTTCCTGACAACCCGAAGCGTCGGAACACACGGTCCATGACAAAAGCAATACGGCTCATGTAACCAATATCTTCTAAAATACCCAAACAGATAAATAGAACAAAGATTTGTGGTAAGAACCCAAGAACCGTACCAACCCCTGCAACGATTCCGTCAATAATCAATGACTCTAACCAACCAGATACATGCAAGTAATCTAGACCAGTTTGTACCCAAATTGGCACTAAATCACCAAAGAGAACATCATTCACCCAGTCTGTCCACATTGTTCCGACCGTTTGAATAGATAGGTAATAAACCAAGAACATGACTACCGCAAAAATCGGCAATGCCAAAATACGGTTTGTCACGACACGGTCGATTTTATCTGAAATCGTCATTTTGAAATTGCTATCTTGGTTCTGTGCCATTTTAGCCACACGTTCGATAAATTCATAACGTTCATTGATAACGATAGATTCAGAATCCTCTGTGAAAATTTCTTCGGTGATTTTAATCACTTCATTGATTTCACCTTTTTGAAATTCTGACAATTCTACTTCATTTTGAACCAAAGCATCACGTTCAAAAAGTTTAATAGCATGAAAACGTGCAGAACGTTCTGGAACAATATCACCTAAAATATCAATAATTTGTTTAATTGCCGCTTCAAATTTATCACTATAAGTAGGATATTGAATGATATCAACGGTTTCTTTAGTAGTATGAGCTGCTTTTTTAACAGCTTTCTCAACGCTGACATTTTTAACAGCACTAGTAGAAACGACTGGAACTCCAAGTTGATAAGAAAGTTTATCGATATTAATCGTTTTTCCTTGACTTTTGAGGGCATCGCTCATGTTAAGCGCAACAGTCACAGGAATCCCTGTTTCAATCAACTGCGTTGTCAAATAAAGATTACGTTCCAAGTTTGTCGCATCAACAACATTAAGAATACTGTCCACATGATTACTCAACAAATAGTCACGCGCCACTTTTTCCTCTGGCGTATAAGGTGACATTGAGTAAATCCCTGGTAAGTCTTGCACCTTCCAATCACTGTGTTTTTTAACGGCACCACTTTTTCGTTCAACAGTAACACCAGGCCAGTTACCAACACGTTGACTTGTTCCTGTCAATAAATTAAAGAGACTTGTTTTTCCGCTATTCGGATTCCCAATTAAGGCTATCTCTGTCATTTTTTCTCCTCACTATCTACTTTCACAACACTAATCATCTGCGCTTCTGATTTGCGTAAGGTTAACTCGTAACCACGTAAACTAATTTCGATAGGGTCTCCTAATGGCGCTACTTTACGAAGGTAAACTTTGGTATGGCGTGTTAATCCCATATCCATAAGCCGACGCTTTGCCTCATTAATGGCATAAATGCCATCTACATAAGCAAATTCTCCAACTTTCAACTCTGAAAGGGGCAAAGTTTCAAGTTTTCCTTCTTCTTCAGTAACGTCAACATGATTTAAAATTGACTGATCAAATGCCAAACGGCTTGATTTAAGCATGACAATTGCACTCGTTGGTGTTTTTGAAACAACTTTTAACGAAGCACCAACTTTTAATCCTAAGTTTGATAAATGTCGAACACTTTCATCAGGTAAATCAATGCCAACGACTGCGTAGGGAATATCAATTTTAGCATTTTGCAAAATCAAAATTCTTGACCTCCTCGTAATTTTTTGATAAAACATTTGACCTTCCGCCCGATTCATTATATCATAAAAATAAGGCAAATTTTTCTATAAAAATTAATTTTTTCTTTAATTATTCAATTAATTAGAACTGTTCTAAATAAGATGTTTTTTCTATTTAGAATCATTATAATATAGACGCTTTCATTCTTGTTTCAATCATTTACATTTTTTTAAAAAACTAAATTCTAAAAATTAAGTGTGCTTAATATATGGAATTCCACTCATTTTAATCTAATTAAATATCCATTTTTACCTATATTAAACTTCTTTCAGAACAAGAAAAAACTCAGTTAAGTTCATGCACTCAACCGAGATTATTTTTTATTCTATTATAAAACTTTACTCAGGAAAGCTTTTGTACGAGCTTCTTTGGTTTGTTCAAAGACTTCTTCTGGCGTTCCTTGTTCAACAATGACACCTCCGTCCATGAAGATAACACGATCAGCCACTTCACGTGCAAATCCCATTTCATGGGTAACAATCGCCATTGTCATTCCTGATTTTGCTAAATCTTGCATAACACCAAGTACTTCACCAACCATTTCTGGGTCAAGCGCTGATGTTGGTTCGTCAAAAAGCAAGACATCTGGATCCATAGCAAGTCCACGCGCAATCGCAATACGTTGTTGTTGACCACCTGACAAACTAGCTGGATAAGCATCTGCTTTGTCGCGAAGCCCAACTTTATCTAGCAAATCATAGGCTTTTGCTTCTGCTTCTGCTTTAGAGATACCCTTTGTTTTAGTTGGTGATAATGTGATATTTTCAAGTACCGTCATATTTGGGAAGAGATTGAACTGTTGGAAAACCATTCCCATTTTTTCCCGCATTTTGAAAATATCATTTTTCTTATCTGTAATATCAACATCTTCAAAAGTAATCACACCTTTTGTTGGTGTTTCAAGTAAGTTCATTGTACGAAGAAATGTTGATTTTCCTGACCCTGAAGGTCCAATGATAACAACCACTTCACCAGATTTAATATCAAGGTCAATCCCTTTTAGCACTTCATTTTTTCCGAAATATTTATGAAGCCCTTTAATTGAAATAAGCGTTTCTGACATTAGTTGCTACCTCCATTTCCCATGTGTTTTTCAAGTCGTTTCACTAAGAATGACATCACAGTTGTCACCATGAGGTAGTAGAATGCAGCAAATAACAACGGTGTGATTGGCAAATATGTTGCTGTTACAACCGATTGGGCACCATTCCACAATTCCATAACACCGATAGTTTGAAGAAGTGAACTATCTTTGATAATGGTAATAAATTCATTACCAAGTGCTGGTAAGATATTTTTGAGGGCTTGCGGCAAAATGACATAACGCATTGCATTGACTGGGCGAATACCAAGCGAATACGCCGCTTCAAGCTGTCCTTTTGGCACTGCTTCGATACCAGCACGGACGATTTCAGAAATATAAGCTCCGCTATTTAACGAAATAATAATGATACCTGGAAGCAAACGTGAAAAATCAAGGTCAAGAACACCAAAGCCAACGATTGGCGCATTATTAAAGTGCATCCAAGCAAAGGCAATCATGATTTGAACAACCATCGGAGTCCCACGAAAGACCCAAACGTAAAAACTAGCAATCCAATTTAAAACTTTTATATTTGTACGTTTAACTAAAGCAACCAAGATACCAATGATTGTCCCAAAGGAAACAACACATGCTGAAATCATAATGGTTACAAGGACACCATAGTTAAAATAAGCCCAATATTCTGGCAAAAATGAAAAGTCCATTTATTTCTCCTATAAACAATAATCAATTAATTATAACATAGATTGAATAAAAATACCAATAATTCATTTTTCTGGAAATAGACGTAAATGATTGATATAACAGCATTTCTATCATTATTAATAAACAAAAAAATAAAAAGCACGCAGTTTGCGAACTTTTTGCAATTCAAAATAGCAATATAAGAAAACGTTGAAACCACACTTAAGCAGGGCTTTACCAAAACCTTATACTCTGTCCTGAATTTTTCTTTATTTTAGTAAAGAAGGTCGTAAATTTCCATTGCGATTAAATCGATGCTATCAAATGAGTAAGACTCACGCGCTTCAACATCACGCAAAGTGAAAACTGGACCATTTTCAGGGTCATTGCTGAATGACACTTCTGCCACAACGACACCATCACGTTCAAAATTACGTTTTAGATTACTACTATCAGTTGTCATTAACTCAAGACGATTTATAATTCTCACCAAATGTGATTCCATGACTATTCTCCTCTTCGTTTATTGTCCATACTATTTTAACATAATTTCCTACAAACAAACAACAAAGGAATGTATTTTCTTTCTTTTATCTAAAATTCCTGTCAAAAGTGCCATTTTTCAGTGATTATTATCTCTTAAATTGCTTTTAGTGAATTGTACATAATCGCTTTGATAGAATGCATACGGTTTTCAGCTTCTTGAAAAATTATTGAACTGTATTTTTGAAAAATCTCATCGGTAATTTCAAGTTCAACAAGACCATATTTGTCATAAATTTCTTGACCAATTTCGGTATTAAGGTCATGGAAAGCAGGTAAGCAATGCATGACAATCACATCTGGATTTCCTGTCTTTTCAACCAAATCAGCATTAATTTGATAAGGTAACAAAAGATCGATACGTTCTTTAAAATCAACTTTTTCGCCCATTGACACCCAAACGTCTGTGTAAAGCGTATCAACGCCACAAACAGCATCAAGGTCATCAGTAATAGTCAACTCAGCTCCGTTATTGTGTGCTTGTGCAATCTCGATAATTTCTTTTTCCGGCTGCAAGCTGGCTGGTGCAATGATTTTTACATTCACGCCAAGAATGGCTGAGGTAACTAGCAAAGAATTTGCCATGTTGTTACGACCATCGCTAACATAAGCGATTGTCAAGCCTTCTAGTTTTCCAAAAACTTCTTTTAATGTCATAAAGTCAGCAATCATTTGCGTTGGATGCCAAGTATCTGTCAAACCATTCCATACAGGCACACCAGAGAATTCCGCTAAAGCTTCAACATCAGATTGCTTGAAGCCACGATATTCAATCCCGTCAAACATTGAACCTAGAACTTTTGCCGTATCAATTACGGATTCTTTTTTGCCAAGTTGAATTTCACTGCTTCCAAGATAAGTCACATTCATCCCTAAATCTTGTCCAGCTACTGTAAAAGCAGAACGTGTTCTGGTACTTGTCTTCTCGAAAATAAGAGCAATATTTAAGCCTTCTAAATATTTATGAGCAATTTTTTCTTTTTCAACTCTTTAAATTTCAATCCTAAATCAATCAGATTAGTCAGTTCTTCCTTAGTAAAATCAATCTCTTTCAAAAATGAATCATTAATAGCCATACACTCGTCCATCCTTTTTCTTTGAATAATATACCTAATTTTAGTATAGTTATACATTTTGTCAAGCAAATTTTGAATAAAAAAAATCATCTCCCCAAAATACCACCACATTTGTCATTTATATTTGACATGTCATATATAATGTACTATATTGTAATTATAGAATTATAGTTATAGTAGAAAGAAAAAATGAATCGCATTAGAGAATTTAGATTAAATCTGGGAATTTCCCAGTTAGCATTAGCTAAACAAATAAATGTTGCCCGCCAAACGGTTAACCTCATCGAAAACAATAAATATAATCCGTCGCTTGACCTTTGTATCAAACTAGCGGAGGCACTGCAAACTGATTTAAACACACTTTTTTGGGAGAATAGACATTTATAATTTTGGGAATTTTAAAGGAGAATCATTATGAAAGCGAAAAAACATCACTTTGGCTAAAATTTATTAAACGTTTCTACGGAATTAATGGCGAATTAGACGAATATCGTGAACAAGAAGTTAACCGTATCGGCAATAAACTGTTTATTGGTCTCTTTTTCTTTGAGTTATTCTTTTCTACTATTATTTTACTCATCAACCAAACGATAGCGACCGCCGCTTTTCTCTATATTAATCTCTTCGTCCTCATTTTTGTTATTCCTATTATTCTTCTTGTTATGTTGACCAATCGTGATTTGCAAACATCATTGGAAGTCCCTAAAAATGAAGTCGAACAAACACGGCAGAAAGCTCGCAAAAAGGGCTGGTTAGCTGGGGGAATTTTTGCACTATTCATGCTCGTTTTTAACGTTTTTAGCAAATGGCAAGAGGGAGAAAATCCTTTAGATCTCTTCATAAATCCTCTTGGACTTATCGCAATCATTCTCGGTGGGGGAATTTTTGGTGCTGCTATGGGGTCTATTGCAGCCAGTCAGATTGACTCTGAGAAAGAATAGCACTTTTAGCATAAGAGTGCTAATTTTCAATGCTTTTTACTTGATTTCTATTAACCTAGCGCTATAATAGAATCATGAAGTTTGACTATCTTTGACCTTTGTTGTCAATGTCAAGCCATTACGAAAGGAGGGTATTTTATATGCTCTGTCAAAATTGTCATTTAAACGAATCAACAATTCATCTTTATACAAATGTCAATGGTCAGCAAAAGCAAATTGATTTGTGCCAAAACTGCTATCAAATCATGAAAACTGACCCTAACAATACTATTTTAGGTGTTTTAGGAGATGCACCAGCTTCTTCCACACAAAATCAATCTACTGGTATGAATCCTTTTGATGATTTCTTCAGTAATTTGAATAATTTCCACGCATTCGGTGGACAAGATTTCCAAAATGCGCCTCCAACACAATCAGGTGGTGGAAATAACGGCGGCTATAATAATAATTATCGTCCAAACGGCGCAGCTAGCCAACAGCAACACCAAAAAGGTTTGCTAGAAGAATTTGGTATCAACGTTACTGATATTGCTCGTCGCGGTGACATCGACCCTGTCATTGGACGTGATGCCGAAATCATTCGTGTGATTGAAATTCTTAACCGTCGTACAAAAAATAATCCAGTTCTTATTGGTGAACCAGGGGTTGGTAAAACAGCCGTTGTTGAAGGATTAGCTCAAAAAATCGTAGATGGTAACGTTCCACAAAAACTTCAAAATAAACAAGTTATTCGTCTTGATGTCGTTAGCCTTGTGCAAGGCACAGGTATTCGTGGTCAATTTGAAGAACGTATGCAAAAACTCATGGAAGAAATCCGTGAACGCAAGGACGTTATTCTCTTCATTGACGAAATTCACGAAATTGTCGGTGCTGGTTCTGCAGGCGACGGCAACATGGACGCTGGTAATATTTTAAAACCAGCACTTGCTCGTGGTGAACTTCAATTAGTCGGTGCTACGACACTCAATGAATACCGCATTATTGAAAAAGATGCGGCGCTTGAACGCCGTATGCAACCTGTTAAAGTTGATGAACCAAGCGTGGAAGAAACGATTACGATTCTTCGTGGTATTCAAAAGAAATACGAAGATTATCATCATGTCAAATACAGCGATGATGCAATTGAAGCTGCCGCAAATCTTTCTAACCGTTACATTCAAGACCGCTTCCTCCCAGATAAAGCCATTGATTTGCTAGACGAAGCTGGTTCTAAGATGAATTTAACCCTTAACTTTGTTGACCCACAAGAAATCGACAAGCGTTTAGTGGAAGCTGAAAACCTAAAAACACAAGCTACTCGCGAAGAAGATTATGAACGCGCAGCTTATTTCCGTGACCAAATCGCTAAATACAAGGAAATGCAACAACAAACAATCAACGAAGACGGTATTCCAGTCATTACTGAAAAGACTATCGAAGCTGTCGTTGAAGAAAAAACTAACATCCCTGTTGGTGATTTGAAAGAAAAGGAACAATCACAATTAATCAATCTCGCTGATGATTTGAAAACACACGTCATTGGTCAAGATGATGCCGTTGACAAAATTGCCAAAGCCATTCGTCGTAACCGTGTCGGTCTCGGTACACCAAATCGTCCAATCGGTTCATTCCTCTTTGTTGGACCAACTGGTGTTGGTAAAACAGAACTTTCTAAACAATTAGCAATCGAACTTTTCGGCTCAGCTGACAGCATGATTCGTTTCGATATGTCTGAATACATGGAAAAACAGGCGGTCGCTAAACTTGTCGGAGCACCTCCAGGATACGTTGGTTACGAAGAAGCTGGTCAATTGACAGAAAAAGTTCGCCGTAATCCATACTCACTCATCCTTCTTGACGAAGTTGAAAAAGCGCATCCTGATGTTATGCATATGTTCTTGCAAGTTCTTGATGACGGTCGTTTGACTGACGGTCAAGGTCGTACAGTAAGTTTCAAAGATACTATTATTATCATGACTTCTAATGCTGGTACTGGTAAAACAGAAGCTTCAGTTGGTTTCGGTGCTGCTCGTGAAGGACGTACAAATTCTGTCCTTGGTGAACTTAGCAACTACTTCAGCCCTGAATTCATGAACCGTTTCGACGGTATTATCGAATTTAAGGCTCTTAGCAAAGACAATCTTCTCCAAATTGTTAACCTTATGCTTGACGATGTCAATAAACGTCTAGCAACTAACGATATTCACCTCGAAGTTACTGATAAGGTAAAAGAAAAATTAGTTGACCTTGGCTACGATCCTAAAATGGGAGCTCGTCCATTACGTCGTACTATCCAAGACCACATTGAAGATGCCATTACAGACTTCTATCTTGAAAATCCAAGCGAAAAAGATTTGAAAGCTGTTATGACAAGCAATGGTAAAATTATCATCAAATCTGCTAAAAAAGTTGAAAAAGAAGAAACAACCGTTTCAGCAGAATCAGAATAATGAAACTCTTTTTCTTTGCTTCAACGACTTCTCAGCAACAAAAAAACAAGACTTGATGACATTCCAGATTTCAGCAAACTTCTCTGCTATTTTTATAATAGATAAATTATCACAAAATTAAAACCGAAATATTCCGACAATTTTATAGAAAAAAGTTCATTTTTTTAGTATAATATCATCAATAGACACTCGTATTAATTATTTCGGTCTCCACTATTTCTATCACATTTTTCATAGGAGAATATCATGACAAATCCAACTTTCGGTGAAAAACTTACAACTGTTGATTACAAAGCACGCTATGGTGTTTATGCCGTTATTCCCAACGCTGATAAAAGCCAGATTATCCTAGTTCAAGCACCTAATGGTTCTTGGTTTCTTCCTGGCGGAGAAATCGAGTCAGGTGAGGATCATTTTTCAGCTTTAAAACGTGAACTCATTGAAGAATTGGGCTTTTCGGCTGAGTTAGGTTATTACTATGGACAGGCAGATGAGTATTTTTACTCTCGCCACCGTGATACATACTTTTATAATCCCGCTTATATCTACGAAGTGACACATTTTGAAGAAATTGATGCTCCTTTGGAAGACTTCAACAACCTATCTTGGTTTCCAATTGATGAAGCTATTGAAAAACTAAAACGCGGTAGCCACAAGTGGGGCGTTGAAGCTTGGAAAAAAAATCATCACTAATATCCCTTATTCTACTTTTTCACTCAAAATAGTGTTATAATAGTGGTAGAAAATCACACAGGAGGAGATCTATGAGGTTAATCAACACAACAAGTAGTCATTCTGAGCTAGTTCGTAATCAGTTGCGAAATACGGACGCCAAGCTCGTCGAGACCTACTCTGCAGGAAATACTGATGTTATTTTCACACAAGCGCCAAAACACTACGAGCTGTTGATTTCAAACAAATATCGCGCTATTAAAGATAGTGAAATTGAAGCCATTCGTGAATTTTTCCTCAAACGTAAAATCGACAAATCAATCGTTCAATTAGACCAACTAAAAACCTTGCATACAGCAAATCTAATTGAAATTTCATTCCCAACAGCTCACTAATCAGGTCTTCGCAACCTGATTTTTTGTTTGCTTTGGTATGTAAAAAACGAACTCAAAAATTTGAGTTCGTTTTTTTGTATTTGTTAAACAATAAAGTTATGTTATTTTGCTTTAACTTCAAATCCTTCTGCTAGTGCTTCTGGGAAGTTTGCTTCAACGATTTCAGCACAGTGGTCACAAATAGTAACACCGTATGAACGTTCTTTAGCTGTTGGGTCAACACGACGGCAACGGTCACAAACTTGTCCTTCAGCATGAGCTACTGTAAAGGCAACACCATCAAAGGCAACTGCATCTGCTGGAGCGGCTTCATCAGTAACAGTCAATTGTGATACGATCAACAATTGAGCAATGTCGCTATCAAGGGCAGCAAGAAGAGTTTTCACTTCTTCACCAGCGTAAATTGTCAAGTGAGCTTCCAGTGATTTACCAATAACTTTAGCGTTACGAGCTTCTTCCAAAGCTTTTTGAGCTTGGTTACGAAGTGTCATGAAGGCATCCCATTCTTCAAGAATGTTTTCTTGCCCTTCAAAAAATTCAGCGTCTGGTAATTCAGACAATTGAACAAATTCTTCTGGTTCGAATTCGAGGTATGACCAGATTTCTTCAGCAGTGTGAGGAAGAATTGGTGTCAACAATTTAGTGATTTTAACCAAGATCTCGTAGAAGACTGTTTGCATTTGACGGCGAGCAATATTATCCGCTGCTTCGATGTAAACAACGTCTTTGGCGAAGTCAAGGTAGAAGGCTGACAAATCAACTGTGATGAAGTTAACAACAGCTTTGTAAATTGTCATGAAATCATAATCTTCATAAGCTTTACGGATTGTTGCTACTAGTTGGTTGAATTTAACAGTCATGTATTTATCAACTGAACGCAAGTCTTCGTAAAATACAGCATCTTCATTTGGATTGAAATCAGTTGTATTAGCAATCAAGAAACGAAGTGTGTTACGGATTTTACGGTAAGTTTCTGAAACTTGACCAAGGATTTCCATAGAAACACGTACGTCAGCGTCAGTGTCTACTGAAGCAACCCATAAACGAAGGATTTCAGCACCGTATTGTTTTGCAACGTCGTTTGGTGAAATGATGTTACCTTTAGATTTAGACATTTTTTCACCTTTACCATCAAGAACAAAACCTTGTGAAAGCACAGCTTTGTAAGGTGCATGTCCGTTAACGGCAACTGAAGTGATTAATGATGAGTTGAACCAACCACGGTATTGGTCAGAACCTTCAAGATAAAGGTCAGCTGGATATTCCAAACATTTGCGAGCATTCATAACACCATTCCATGAAGAACCTGAGTCAAACCATACGTCCATGATATCAGTTTCTTTAGTGAATTCACCATTTGGTGAACCTGGATGAGTGAATCCTTCTGGAAGAAGGTCTTTAGCTTCACGTTGCCACCAAACGATTGAACCATGTTCAGCAAACAAATCAGCAACGTGGTCAGTCACTTCTTTCGTCATGATAGCTGTACCATCTTCAGCATAGAAGATTGGAAGTGGCACACCCCATGCACGTTGACGTGAGATAACCCAATCACCACGGTCACGAATCATGTTGTAAAGACGTGTACGACCCCATTCTGGATAGAATGTTGTGCGGTCAATTTCATCAAGAATGGCTTGACGGAATTTAGAAACTGATGCAAACCATTGTGGTACAGCACGCCAGATGATTGGTTTCTTAGTACGCCAGTCAAATGGGTATGAGTGAGTGATGACTTCGCTAGCAAGCAAAAGGTCACCAAGTTTTTCAGTAACAGTTGGAACAACTTTTTCGTAGAATTGACCTTGGAAATCTGGACCAGCATTTTCCATCATGATACCACGTTCGTCAACAGTAACAGCAACTTCAAGATTGTATTTAACACCAACATTGTAGTCATCTTCACCAAAACCAGGAGCAGTATGGACAACACCTGTACCTGAATCAAGTGTAACGTGGTCACCCAAGATAACAAGTTCATCTACTTCTGTATCCCATGGGTGTTCTGTAACGATGTATTCGAGTTCAGTACCTTTATGTTTAGCGAGAACTTCAAATGATTCCCAACCAAATTTTTCGGCTAAGCTATCCAAAAGTCCTTCTGCAACAACGAATTTTCGGTCATCATTAGCTGGTTTCACAACAACGTAATCCATATCAGGACCAACAGTCAAACCACGTGAAGCTGTTACTGTAAATGGTGTTGTTGTCCAAACAACGATATAAGTATCAGTATCAAGCACACCTTTACCATCTTTAACTTTGTTAGCATAGTAAAGTGATGTTGAATCGATATCATGGTATTCAATTTCAGCTTCAGCAAGTGCTGATTCAGATGACCATGACCAGTAAACAGGTTTTGCACCACGGTAGATGTAACCTTTATCAGCCATTGCACCAAAGACACGAATTTGAGCAGCTTCGTATTCAGGAATTAATGTGATATATGGATTTTCCCAATCAGCAGATACCCCAAGACGTTTGCAATCTTCACGTTGTTTATCAACTTGGCTAAGTGCGTATTCACGACACATTTCAAGGTATTCAGTCAAAGGAATTTCTTTGCGTTTCACACCTTTTTTAGCCAATACTTGTTCAATTGGAAGTCCGTGTGTGTCCCAACCAGGAATATAAGGAGCACGGAAACCAGACATTGATTTTGAACGAACAATAATGTCTTTTGAAATTTTATTCATGGCGTGACCAACGTGAATATTTCCGTTAGCGTACGGAGGTCCATCGTGGAGATTGAAAGAAGGTTTGCCTTCATTTAATTGTTGACGTTTAGCATAGATATCTGCTTCTTCCCATTCTTTTTGCCAATTTGGCTCTTTGTTTGGGAGGCCAGCACGCATTGGAAACGCAGTTTTCCCAAGATTAAGCGTATCTTTTAGTTTCATGACTACTCCTTATAAATAATAATATTTAACTATCATTGACATTGCCAATAACAGAAAATGACCTAACATATAAATGGTTAAACAAAAAAAGCCTTCGTCTCAAAAAGGACGAAAGCTCGTGGTACCACCTTAGTTTAGAAATTTAGTCTTTAAAATCTAAATTTCTCTCTTTAACTCGTAAGGTGAGTTTGCCCTTTCACCCTACTTGATTCAGGTAAAAATGTTAGAAAAGGATAATTGATACCCAAGTGATTGCAGGTCTCACACCATCGCCTGCTCGCTGTAAATATTGACTATCAACCGTGTTTTTCTTATTCTTCGATATTTAATTTAAATGTTTGTGTTTCGTTAAGATTGATTTCAGAATCTGCTTCGTTATCATCTACAATAGCAATTTTTTGTGTTTCTTCAAGATGTTTATTTCCTGCTTCAACACGACGTTGCAATTCTTCCATTTCTTCTGGTGTAAATTGACGTGTTGCATCCATTGACAATTCGTCATCTGTTTCTGGAACTTCTTCTTCCAAAACTTTTTCAACAACTTCACGGAAAGCAGCATCTGAGTTTTGAAGGTAAACTGCTGTTGGTTGCAACAATTCTGTCCATTCTGGTGAATTTGTTAAGCCAAGTTGTCCTTCGATAGCTGCTACCAAACGTTGGTGGAACACACGTGTTTGACGTTTCAAATCTTCTGTTTCCACAGCAACACGTTTAGCTTCGTCAGTTGCATTGCGTAAAATTTGATTAGCTTTTGATTTAGCCTTATCAATAAGATGTTGTGCATCATAGTTAGCTTTGCTAACAAGGTTAGCGGCTTCATCGTTAGCAGATGTTTTAACTTTTTCAGCTGTTTCTTGTGCAAGGATAACAGATTGACTCAATGATTCTTTCATTTCATCGAAGTAAGCTAATTTATCTTCTAAATCTTTGATTCTGTTTTCTTGTTCATGATTACGACGAACCAAGTCTTCATAATCATCTACAACAATATCAAGAAATTCATCAACTTCTTCTTCGTCGTAACCACGAAATTTTAATTTAAATGTTTTATCTTTAATATCAAGTGCTGTAAGTGCCATTGATTTCTCCTTATTTATGTATCATCTTATCTACGGTCAATTTACATTTTCCATTTTTGGTGAGACCATTTTCACTTAAAATAGAAAAGCGCCCAAATCCTCTAACACTAATCGAATCTCCAGCTTGAAGCATTTCTGAGGCTCTATCAACTATTTGATAATCAAGTTTTACTTTATCAGTTTCTATCAACTGCACTGCTTGACTTCTTGAAAGCTTCAAAACTGTTGCAAGAACTTTATCCATACGCATACTAGAAACCATGATGTCCAGTTGCCGACTATCTTTCTCACCTGCAATTAACTGTTCCAGAGGAATTTCTTTTAGTGAAACGCTAGCCTTAGCAATTTTAGTCACATTAGCTCTAAAGTAATCAGCCATATTTTGCATTACCAAAAGTTGAGCATAACCAGATTCAACTAAAATATCTCCGATAACTGTTCGTTTAATCCCAAGCTTATGAAGTAGAGTCCCCATAATCTGAGAATGTGTCAGCTGATTAAATTTTGAATTGTAATTCACCTCAAGCAAGGTTAATTCAAAATCCTCAGGATTAAACTCATAATAGTCAGGTGCCACAATAAGTCGAGCATATTCAGCTGGATAATAATCACTCGAAACAAAATAGTGCAATCCTCGATTGCCAATAACGCTTTTTGCGATATCAACTTGGCGAGGATTTAGAAAATCTGTTAAAGCATATGCATAAGTTTCTTCGACACGATGAGCAAGGTCATCAATCTTTTCAATAAAATCATACTCATCTGGTCGAAAATGCTGATATAAACCCTTTTTCATCGCCATGTTACGCAAAAATCATGATAAGAATACGACTTAAAACGTTTAGCGCAATTACTACGGCTAAAATCGTAAAGTCTAATCCCATGAATTGAAGATTAAAACGGCGAAAAGGTCTAATAACTGGTTCAACCAGTTGCCCCATGGCTCTTCCAAACCAAGTGTTGTAAGCTCCTGGGAACCATGAAAGCAAAGCATACGCAAATAACAGATAAGAGTAAAACTGAATTAGTCTTAATAGTACAATTAATACAAAAATCATATATTAGCGTCTCTTCATGTCAAAGTCAAAACCGATGTCTTGCCCGTTATTTGGAACAGCAAGTTCTTCAACATTAACAATAACGTTAGAAGGTGTCAATAAGTACATTGAACTACCAACCTTTTGAAGACTTCCATAAAGAACTTTACTTGCACCATCAATAAAGTCAAGGCAACGGCGTGCTTGTGCATCAAGCATGTATTGGAAATCAATCAATACACATTCATTAACAATCAAAAGGTCAACAATTTCTTGAGCATCCTCATATTTACGAGGAAATTTCAAAGCAATTGTCGTTGTTGCTTGATTAGCACGTACTTGCATTTGTTCTTCACGACGTTGATTTATTGAACGAACAGATTGATTTTCTTCAACTGCTCGCCTTTGTTGAGGCTGTTGTGGTACTGCTTCTGCTTGCTGTTGAACACGTGGGCGTTGAGCCTCTTCCTCAACAGTTTCTTCAACATCACTTACCTCATCAGTGTCGAAATAAGAAATTAGTTTGTCAAATTTATCTTTAAATGTCATCTTCTGTTCTCCTGTTATTTAAAGAATGATGTTCCAATTCTAACAAAAGTCGCTCCATTGCGAATCGCAATTTTGTAATCACCACTCATCCCCATACTTAATTCCGTAAAAGGCATATGAGGAAATTGGCGAGCTTGTAACTCTTGTCTAAGTTGGTTTGCTGTTCCAAAAATTTCTTCAATCTCACTTTCAGAAGCTTCTTTCGGAGCCATTGTCATCAAGCCCACGATTTCCACTTTATCAAATTCAGAGATTGTGGCTAAAGCTTCATCAATTTCCGAAACTTTAAAACCATGTTTGCTCTCTTCCTCTGAAATATTAACCTGTAAGAAACATTTGATAGTATGCTCTGCTCGTTTCTGAATCTCTGAAGCAAGTTTGACAGAATCCAAGGCATGGAAATAATCAACAAAGTTAATCACATTTTTAACTTTTCGACGTTGCAAACTTCCAATTAAATGCCAAGTCAATTTTCCATCTTTTAAGGCTTCATATTTATCAAGAAACATATCGACCCTATTTTCACCAATATGTTCAATACCTGTGTCAATAAGACGAGCAGCAACACCACTATCAACATACTTCGTCACGGCAATAACATTGACACTTTCTTTAGAACGATTGGCTTGTTGCGCAGCCTGCGCAACTTGTTCAAAAACAAGGTCTTTATTTTTTTGAAAATCTGTCATTAACGATTTTTAAAGAATGGTGGTGTTTCTAGTTCATCATCCGCATCATCATTGGCTGTAAATGTTGACATTGTCAATTTACTATCTAATTCACCTTCTGTTGGACGTGCAATATTGTCACGGCGAAGATCCCAGTTACCAAATGAATTTTCTTTTTGTTGAGATTGATTAGCTACTGGCTGTTGTGAAACTGGCATAGCATGGCTTTCACCCATATCATAGTCAAAACTTGAACGACGTTCAAATGTTGTTTGATTTGGTTGTTGTGTACGCTCTGAAGCGTATTGAGCACCTGCTGCTTGTTGTGCATTAGCTTGGGTAAATGAACGAGTTGGTTGTTGGAATCCTGCTACTTGCTCAGCGCGGTCTTGACGAACACCTGTTGCAACAACTGTTACGCGGATTTCATCCTTCATCGTATCATCAATAGATGTACCAAGCCAGATATTAACACCTTTACCTGCTGCTTGACTAATGATTTCAGAAGCTTCTTCTGCTTCTGTAAGAGTCATATCAAGTCCACCAGTAACGTTAACGATAACATCTTGCGCACCATCAATTGTAGTTTCAAGAAGTGGTGAGAAGATTGCTTTACGAGCAGCTTCTGTAATACGTTCTTCACCAGAACCAATACCAATTCCCATAAGGGCGTTACCTTTGTTTGCCATAACTGTTTTAACATCGGCAAAGTCAAGGTTGATAAGACCAGGACTTGTAATCAAGTCAGTGATACCTTGAACACCTTGACGAAGAACATTATCAGCTTCGCTAAGCGCTTCAAGAAGAGGTGTTTTCTTATCAACAATTTCAAGAAGGTTATTATTTGAAATGATAAGTAATGTATCTACTTGTTCACGAAGTTCTGCAATTCCTTCTGCTGCAAAGTTACCACGTTTGTTTCCTTCAAAACCAAATGGACGTGTTACAACAGCAACAGTAAGAGCACCTAGGCTTTTAGCAATACGTGCGATAACTGGTGCAGCACCTGTACCAGAACCACCGCCCATACCAGCAGTGATAAAGACCATATCAGCCCCTGTAAGAACTTCTGTCAACACTTCTTCACTTTCTTCGGCAGCCTTACGACCTACTTCAGGTTGTCCTCCAGCACCAAGTCCACGAGTCAATTTAGGACCTAACTGAATAACAGTTTCAGCTTTAGATAAGCTCAATGCTTGGATATCAGTGTTTGCTGCGATAAATTCAACACCAGCAACACCTTCATCAATCATACGGTTGATAGCGTTGCCACCACCACCACCAACACCGATAACTTTAATAACTGCACCTTGTACTGATGCTGTGTCAAATGAAAATGCCATTTTTATTCCTCACTTATTGTTTAGTCAAACATACTTCCAAAAATACCACGAACACGTTCACCAAGTTTTGGTCTTGATTCTTCTTGTTTTTGAACTGGTGGAACCTGAGTAGGTTGCGGTACTAGGTTATCATTTGCTGGTACAACTGGGGCGTTATTATAGACCACTCGTGGTTGTACTTGCGGTTGTGGTTCAAAATCAACTGGTTTGCGTCGAAGAAGTTCTTCACCAGAAACTGCTCGTTGCGCAATCACATCCACTTCACTCATTGTACCAACGTATTCAACAAGGCTGATGACGTTAGCAAACATTGGGTTGCGGATACCAACTTGATTTGGAACATGTAGTTTAACTGTTGTTCCAAAAATCTCTTGAGCAACTTCAACCACACCTGGCATGATTGCTCCACCACCAACAAGAACAATACCTCCTGGTAAGTCTAGCAAACGTCCACGTTCCAAATCTTGTTTAACACAATCTAGGATGTGGCGTACACGCGCAGAAATAATTTCTGACAAGTAACGCTCGCTAACTGAGATAGGTATATCACTACCAACGACATCAACTTGGACAGTTTCTGACAAACTTGCTTCCTCTAAGTTAGCTTGTCCAAAGTTAAATTTAAGGGCTTCAGCAATCTGCATAGATGTTTTCAAAACTTTTGAAATATCTTTGGTTACATATTCACCGCCCTCTGGGTAAATGTTAGTGTATTGCAATTCTTGTGCACGCATAGAAGCAACAGTCGTTTGACCGCCACCTAAATCAATTACAGTAGCACCGAATTCGCGTTCACCTTCATTAAGAACTGATTTTGCCATAGCAAGCGGTGTGATGATAATATTTTCAACACTAATACCTGCACGTTCAACTGTTTTACGAAGATTATGTAAGATAGTGCTTGGTCCAGTATAAATCAAACCACGCATCTCTAAGCGAATCCCCATCATGCCACGTGGATCACGAATTCCTTGGAAACCATCAACGATAAATTCTTCAGGAATCAATGAGATTACTTCACGTTCTGGAGTAACACTTTTTGTTAATGCTGATTTAACAACACTATCAACATCTTCATCTTTAATTTCTTTTGATTCACTAGGTACTGGAATCATCCCTTGGGTGGGTTCGATTTGAAGCAAGTTAGCTGGAAAACCTACGTTAATCTTATCAATTGTCATTCCTGCTTTTTCTTCTGCTTGCTCAACCGCTTTTTTAATCGCTTCAGCAGCAACCTCAATATCTATAATAATCCCGTCTTTTACTCCCGTACTGGGAACATTACTCACACCAATCACGTTCATTTCGCCAGAAACAAATTCTGCTACTAGAACCTTAATCGAGCTTGTTCCTATATCCAAACCTGTAAAAAAGCCATTTCTAGCCATTCACTCGACCTCACTATCTTTCCAATCATTTGCTATTCTAAAATCTGTATAAAATCAGAATTATTCAAAAAATATTATATCATAAAAAAACGTAAAATGATAACATTTTACGTTTTTTGTTATAGAAACTTAATTTTATTGTTGACCAACCTGCATACCAGATGTCATATTATTCGGAGTTTCCTCACTAGATTCTGTAGTTGATTCGGTATCGCTAGACTCTGTATTTTCATCACTTGATTCTGAGCTAGCATTTTCTTTTTCAGCGGCAGCTTCGGACTCAATAGTTTCTGTCGTTGTGTAAATACCGACTTCCATATCAACAATGCTGGCTTCTGTCAGATTTCCCTTAATTTTCGTGTAGTAAGGTAATTTCTCAACAATTTCTGACAATGGTACACGAACAGTATTGCCATCATGCATTTCCAAAAGAAGTAAATCAGCTGTCGTCGAAGAATTCGCAGAGCTAACAATTTGAATTTGACTAACCAAATCTTTATCTAGTTTTGAAAAAGCTTTTATCAATTTTTGAATATCGCTTTCAGAAGAAAGATTGATAGCCAGGAAAGTATCAGGTAATTCAGACGCCCCAACAACATCAAGGTGAGTTCCGTTTTCAAGAAGTGGTTGGTAGCCATCATCCGTCTGGGCATAAGCCACAATATCATATTCTTTCACTTTTATCGTGAATTTATTCGGAAAATGATAAACGATTTTAGCTTCTTTGACCATTTTATCGTTTTTCAAAATGCTTTTTTCATACGCTGAATGGTTAAAAATCAGCGAGAAGAAATAATCTGAGCTTTTTATGCCCGATGCAGTCAAAACAGCATCAGAAGTTGTTGTTGATGTTCCCGAAACTGTGACTGTTTTTTGCTTGCTAATAGGCGTTACCAAAAAGAGCGATATTAGCAAAACTGCACCAACAACAATAAGAACAGGATAAGCACGACGTCTCGCTTTTTGAAGTGGCGTGAGCTCCTTTTTCTCTTTTTTAGAAACAATTTCTTGTTCGTCAGCATCACCATTGGTTGTCGCTTTGTCAGCTTTCTTTTCAGACCGAGAGTCTTTTTCTTCCTCGTCGTCATCTTCTTTTTTGACATGTGGCGTGCGTTCTAAACGTAATTTTTCTTGACGTTTCTTTTCCTCAGCTTCTTCAGCTTCTTTTTTCTTCAGAAATTCAATATTGCGTTTTTGCCATTCTGTCAGCGAAAGCTTTTCGTCATTTTGAATTTTAAATTCTTTTTTATCTTGCTCTTTCTCTTTTGTCATTTACATTCCTTTTGCGGTTTTAGAGATGTCTTGCGTGATGAGATGATAAAATTCATCTTGTGATTTGATTTCATTTGAAGTCGCCATTGCTGTTTTATAACTATCTTCATGAGCAAAAAGTTGAACTAATTCTTCTTCAAGATTAATAAAGGTTAATTTTTCTTCAGCAAGCTGACGAGCATAGCCTTTTTTCTCAAAATAAGCTGCATTTTCTAATTGGTCACCACGACTGGCTTCTTTTCCAAGAGGAACAATCAAGTGTAATTTGTGCATTGCAACCAATTCAAAGATAGTATTTGAACCACCTCGTGTCACAACCACATCAGCCATATCCATCAAAGGTTGATAAAGGTCTGTGACGTAGTCAACACGATAGAGGTTTTGACTTAAACCATTCAAACGTTTATCCCCTGAAATATTGATAACATTGAAATGCTCGATTAATTCAGGAGTATTAGTGATGAAATCATTAAAAACACGTGCCCCAGCAGAACCACCAATAAACAAAAGTGTTTTCAAATTAGGGTCAAAACGATTTTTTATCTCTTCAATTTTACTGTCATCATAGTCAACTTTATTGCCGACTTTTGTAATCGCTCCAACATGTTTTGCTTTTGCTAAGCCTTCAGCTTGTTCAAAAGTTGTGTACATTGTTGTCGCAAATTTATAGGCGATTTTATTTGCCAAGCCCATAGACAAATCAGATTCATGAACAAATACAGGAACGCCTAACGTCTTAGCAGCAATGACTGGTGGAACTGACACAAATCCTCCTTTTGAAAAGAGGGCTTGTGGTCGAATTTTAGCAATAATTGCCAATGATTGTAGAATTCCAAATGATACTTTGAAAACGTCAAGCATGTTTTGCCATGAGAAATAACGTCTTAATTTTCCTGTTGCAATGGAATGGAAAGTCACATCAAGACCTGATTTGGTGATTTGTTCATGCTCAATGCCATGTTTGTCGCCAATGTAATGAACTTTCCAACCGTCTTTGATAAATTTTGGGATAAGAATAAGGTTCAACGTTACATGACCAACGGTTCCACCGCCAGTAAAGACAATTTTCTTAGCCATGTTTATTCTCCTTTAATTGCTTCAAAGGTTGCAATAAATTCGTCACCACGAACTTCAAAGCTCTTGTACATATCCCAGCTAGCATTAGCAGGGCTTAAGAGAACAACATCACCAGCTTCAGCTTTGTCATAAGCAATGCGAGCAGCGTCTGCAACGTCTTTGGCGTCAACATATGGAACATTTGCTTTGTCAGCTGCACGTTTGACACGCGGAGCTGATTCACCAAGGATAACCATTAATTTAACCCCAGTAATATCTGGGACAAGTTCGTCAAATTCATTTCCACGGTCAAGACCACCAGCGATTAAAATCACTTTTGAATTCTCAAAGCCTGAAAGGGCTTTTTGAGTTGCTAAAATATTAGTTGATTTTGAATCGTTGTAGAATTTAACACCATTAATCTCACCAAGTGCTTGAAGACGATGTTTTACGCCACCAAAATGAGTCAAGGTTTCTTTGATAGCATCATTTGCGATTCCTGATAATTTTGCTACGGCAATAGTTGCCAAAGCATTTTCTACATTATGGTTACCTGGCACACCAATTTCTGAAGCTTTCATGATAGCTTCACCTTTGAAATACAACGTATCACCATCTAAGTATGCACCGTCAACTTTTTCAGTTGTAGAAAATGGAACGACTTGGGCAGCTGTTTTTTGTGCCAATTCTTTTACCAAATCTTGGTTGAAATTAAGCACGACAAAATCAGCAGCAGTCATATTTTTTTGAATGTTCCATTTTGCTGCAACATACTCTTCAAAAGTTCTATGATAGTCAATGTGAGTTGGCATAAGGTTAGTAATAACAGCGATATGTGGGTGGAAAGTATCTGTTCCCATTAATTGGAAAGAAGACAATTCCATAACCAAAATGTCTTTATCCGTTGCTGTTTGCGCAACTTCTGAAGCAGGAAAACCGATATTTCCTGAAAGAAGCCCAGATTTACCACCGTTATTAAGTGTTTCGGCAATCATAGTTGTTGTCGTTGTTTTACCATTTGAACCAGTAATTCCAATGATTGGGGCATCTGAAATCATATAAGCTAGTTCAACTTCTGTGATAACTGGAATATTTTTTTCGATAGCACGTGCTACCATTGGATTATCGTATCGAATACCTGGGTTTTTAACCATTAATTCAAAATTTTCATCCAAAAGTTCCAACGGGTGGCTACCACAGATAACTTTGATTCCTTCTTCAAGCAGTGATTGTGCAGCAGGATTTTCATCGAATGGTTTACCGTCATTGACAGTAACGATAGCACCCAATTTTTCAAGGAGTCGTGCTGCGGCTTCACCAGATTTTGCCAAACCAAGCACCAAAACTTTTTTATTTTCAAATATTTTAATTGTTTTCATCATACATCCATTCTAACATTGCAAGTATAATAATATTCTACATTTATTTAAGGTGTTTTTCAATATTTTACGACATTTCCCGCCACAAAGCTGACCAAGATACGAAAAAAGCTGAGTATCCCTCAGCTTTTCTTGCTATAATGCTTTTTTTCATTTTTCTTAGACGGTAAGCGATAAACATCTCTTATGGCGAAGAATCCTAATGCAACCATAGCAAGTCCAAGAAAGATTTCTGGTGGTGATTGCATAATTTTGACAAAACTCATAGCTGCCAAAACGAGCAATAAAGCTATTGCTCCCACCATACCAATCATATTTAAAGTGCTGCGAATTGTTTTTGGAGCCATGAAAAAATAATACGAAACAATCAAAATAGCAACGATTAAATAAAACATTCATAACTCCTTTCTTTTACAACTCAATTTATCAGTTTTAAGCTGTTTTTACCAGTCGCTTTGTTCTCTCATTTTTAAGCGAAACTTTGATTTAACCTAACAGCTTTCCTCGCTTTTTTATTTTTAGGCTCAGACCTAAAACAGTCCTCTGGACTGTTTTACTCCTCTGCAGATTTTTTCTTCTTAGCTGCTTTAGCGCGCAAATTTTTATCAAGGATTTGTTTACGCAAGCGGATTGATTCTGGTGTTACTTCCATGTATTCGTCATCGTTCAAGAATTCAAGTGATTCTTCAAGCGTCAAGATACGTGGTGTTTTGATAACAGCAGTTTGGTCTTTCGTAGCTGAACGGACGTTAGTCATTTGTTTAGCTTTAGTGATGTTAACTGTCAAGTCGTTTTCACGTGAGTTTTCACCGATAATCATTCCTTCGTAAACTTCAGTACCTGGGTTAACGAAGATTGTACCGCGTTCTTCAACAGACATAATTGAGTATGTAGTTGCTTTACCAGTATCGATAGATACAAGAGCACCACGACGACGTCCTCCAATTTCTGCATTGATAACTGGCAAGTATTGGTCGAATGTGTGGTTCATGATACCGTAACCGTGAGTCATTGAAAGGAATTCAGTTGGGTATCCGATAAGTCCACGTGCTGGTGCCAAGAATACAAGACGTGTTTGACCATTACCAGTTGATTGCATATCAAGCATTTCACCTTTACGTTCTGATAATGATTGGATAACTGAACCTTGGTATTCTTCTGGTGTATCGATTTGAACACGTTCGAATGGTTCGCATTTCACGCCGTCAATTTCTTTGATGATAACTTCTGGACGCGATACTTGAAGTTCATATCCTTCGCGACGCATTGTTTCGATAAGAATAGACAAGTGCAATTCACCACGACCTGATACAGTCCATTTATCTGGTGAATCAGTTGCTTCAACACGAAGTGATACGTCAGTTTGCAATTCAGCAAGTAAGCGTTCTTCAACTTTACGAGATGTAACGAATTTACCTTCACGACCTGCAAATGGCGAGTTATTTGCCAAGAATGTCATTTGAAGTGTTGGTTCGTCAATGTGAAGAATTGGTAGCGGTTCAACGCAATCTGTTGGAGTGATTGTTTCACCAACGAAGATGTCTTCCATACCAGAGATAGCAATCAAATCACCAGCTTTTGCTTCTTGGATTTCACGACGTTCAAGTCCGAAGAAACCAAACAATTTAGTAACACGGAAGTTTTTAGTTGTACCGTCAAGTTTTGAAAGAGTAACTTGGTCACCAACTTTAACAGTACCGCGGAAAATACGTCCGATACCGATACGTCCAACGAAATCATTGTAATCAAGAAGCGACACTTGGAATTGAAGTGGTTCTTCTGAGTTATCAACTGGAGCTGGAATATGGTCAATGATAGTGTCAAATACTGGAGCCATTGTGTGTTCTTGATCAGCTGGGTCATCTGAAAGTGACGATGTACCGTTGATAGCTGATGCGTAAACAACTGGAAATTCTAATTGGTCATCGTCAGCACCAAGTTCGATGAAGAGTTCAAGAACTTCATCAACAACTTCTGCAGGGCGAGCTGATGGTTTATCAATTTTGTTAACAACAACGATTGGTGTTAAGTTTTGTTCAAGAGCTTTTTTCAACACGAAACGTGTTTGAGGCATAGTTCCTTCGTAAGCATCAACAACAAGCACAACACCGTCAACCATTTTCATGATACGTTCAACTTCTCCACCGAAGTCCGCGTGTCCTGGTGTGTCCATGATATTGATACGAACACCGTTGTAAGCAACTGCAGTATTTTTAGCAAGGATTGTAATACCACGTTCTTTTTCAAGATCGTTTGAGTCCATTGCACGTTCTTGCAATTCTTTACGTTCGTCAAGTGTGTGTGATTGTTTCAATAATTCATCAACAAGGGTTGTTTTCCCGTGGTCAACGTGGGCGATAATCGCCACGTTACGAATATCTTCTCTTAATTTAGTCATGATTCCTCGATTTTTTAAATTTATTCTAACTTTTGAATTATACCACAAATCCTATGAAAAAACAGCGCTAAAACAAGTGTAAATGTTTTCAGACACGGGTTTAGCTTCTACAGTATGTAAAAAGATGGGAACCACGTCCCATCTTTTGTTATGTTTTAACTGTTTCAGCATTGTCTTATTCGACATAAGCGGTGCTGACAACGCTCCAATTTATTGCTTCGAGTGTGCCTTGTTCAAGATAGCCGTCTGCATTAACACGATATAAGGCTAAACGTGTTTTTGAATCGCTGTTTTTACGGACACTAGCATAAACCAAATTGTCATCATATGCTTTGACATTTACAAAATAATTCTCTTTATCTTCATCAGATAATTGATTTTGCGAAGCATAAATGGCAAGAACCCAAGCTTCCACTTGCTCAGTCGTTAAATTTTTAGTATCAATGGCATCAGCAACAGCTGCTTGGTCGGTTGGTACTAATTTGAGATTAGTGTTTAACAAATAAGTGAATTTGCTAGAGGTTGTTGTCCAGAATTGTGGATAAATATAGCCATTTTTGACATAAATTCCCGAAGCAAATTTTGGTGTTGTTTGGTAACTACCACCGATACCACCAAAAATAAGTGCCCCGATGGCTTCACTATCACTTCCATCAGCAGGATAAAAACGATAGACACCTTGTGCCACTTCTTCATAACCAGAAACACGCTCTGTAACGATATAATTAGACTGCTTTTTAGTCATTGTGCCATCTTCACTGATTGTCAGAATAACTCCATCAAAATCAGCTGTTTTCCAATTTCCAACAAGCTCCGCAGGGACACCTTGTTTTATCGGTGAAGAGGCCTTGGTCTCGCTCGTGCTTGATAAGCTTGAAGAACTAGATGTACTTGTTGACGTAGCCGTTGTAGATGGCGACCATTCCGTCTTATTATTGGCGGTTGTTTCGCGATTGAAAGCTGTGACGAGATACAAAATAATCAGAGCCAAGAAAACTAATGGACTGATTAAAAAAATCCTGATTAAACGACGTTTCTTGCTTTCTTGCAATTTTTCGACGTAAACATTGCGTAACGCTTTTTATCATCTTCGTCTGTTACTTGGCTTAATTCCAAGTCCAATAGAAAAATCTGATTTTTGAGGTATTTTGATTTCAGGGCTTCCTTACTCTCATCGTCTTTTCTCTTTAAATTTTCTTTTTCAAATTCCATACGTTGGTGAATGATTAACTTTCTTTAACTTTTCCTGTCCAGTAGTCAAAGCCGTCTTTAAGAACATAAAGATTAGTGTAGCCTGCTTTTTTAAGTGTTCTAATAACACGTGGAAGTGCTGAACTTCTACTACTATCGTATAAAAGAACAGGCTTATCTTTACGAATAGCAGACATTGAGAGTTGAATTTGACTAGCTGGAAGATTACGAGCTCCCATGATATGTTTTGTTTTGAAAGCGCCAGCCTCACGCACATCAATCAATTGACTTGTGTGAATCATACTTTCAAACTCAGCGTTATCAATAAATTTCGCTGCACGGCGGAGACTAAAATAAGTCCAAGCCATCCAAGCAACGATAGCAACTAAAATAACTAAAACGATAATCCAGTTCATGTTGCGCCCCTTAATCTACAAATTGACTTGCAAGACTTGCTGCACCAATGATACCAGCATCATTTCCAAGTTCGGCAATTTTGATTTTTGTTGTTTTGCGCACTTGTGGGAAAGCGCAGCTGACAAAATATTTTTCAACGCGACTACGCAAGAATTCGCCTGCAGCTGAAACACCACCACCGATAACAACTGAATCTGGGTTCAAGATGTTTGCGATATTTGCTGTTGCTTGACCAAGATAGAAACCAACTTTTTCAACAACTGAATCGGCAAAATGGTCACCCGCTTCAGCAGCGACAAAGATGTCTTTACTTGTCACCGCATCACCATTGTCAATGGCAACTTTGATGCTTGAATCACCTTCGTATTCTTCAGCCAAATGACGAGCCACACGCACAACACCTGTTGCTGAAGCAACTGTTTCTAGACAACCTTTGTTACCACAAGTACATTCAAATCCATCAATTGGTTCAACATTCATGTGACCAATTTCTCCACCAGCACCAGCGACACCGTGGATAAGGTTACCGTCAGCGATAACACCACCACCAACACCAGTTCCAAGTGTTACAAAAACAACATCTGGATTGTTTGCGCCAGCACCTGCCCAACGTTCACCAAGTGCAGCTACGTTTGCATCGTTATCAATAGCAAATGGAATGCCAAGTTCACGTTCGATAACTGAACCGACTTCTTCAGTGTGTGCCAAGTTCAAGTTGAAAGCACCTGTAACTGTTTTTTTAGCGCGGTCAACAGCACCTGGAGACCCCATACCGATACCTACAAAATCATCTTTTGTCAAACCGTAAAGATTCAAACGGTGTTTGATTGATTCAACAATATCAGGGACAATGTGTTTACCATCTTCAAGGATATTCGTGTCAATTGCCCATTTTTCTTGCACTTCTCCCTCAAGTGTTAGGATACCGAATTTAATCGTTGTCCCACCAAGGTCAATCCCTAAAAGTTTTTTAGTCATTATTTTCTTTCTCCATTTCTAAACGGTGCTCACGTCGCAAAATCAATTCAGCTGTCAGGTAATCCGTCTTGTCAATCAACCCTTTTTCATACAATTTTTCTAATTCCAGTTTCATGACTTCAATATCATAAAGACGCTTACCGATATAGATATAAATACCAAATCGTTTCAACAATTGTTGCACATCATATAATGTTTTCATATGAAGCATTTTATCAAAAAAAGCAAGCATTTTCAATAAGAATATGCAGTCGGTTTCTCTGGTTTTTACATACTTTTAACATAAACTAAAAGCAGGTCATGCGACCTGCTTTGTTGTCTCTAGGCGAGTAAAAAAACGTCCAGTGGACGTTTTTTATCTATTTTGAAAATTATTTGATTCCTGGTGCTTGTCCGCGTTCGGCTTGGAGCATCCAGATTGTCTTTTCAGCGTCTGCTTGGGCAGCTGTGAAAATATCGTTAGAAGGTGCGTCACCTTCTTCGTCAGTGACATCAAGCCCAACTTGGTAAAGTGCTGACAAGTAAGTATAAACGTCAACCAAACGTGCTAAATGTTCGTCCATTGTTTTGTCAAATGAACCAGTTGTTTCATCTAACTTAGAATTTTCATCAAATTCTTTCAATGTTGAATATGGAGCACCACCGATTGTAATCAAACGTTCGCTCATTTCGTCCAATGAAGCGTTAAGACCGTCCATCAATTCATCCATTTTTGGATGCAAATAATAGAAGCCTGCTCCACGCATGTACCAGTGAACTTGGTGAACAATTGAGGCAGCTTTTGACAAATCAGCAACTGCTTGGTTAAGAACGGCTTTCGTTTTGGCATTTTTAGCAGTTGATTTTTGTGAGATATTATGTGTTACAGATGCGTAAATGTTTTCAGTGATTGTTTGAGTCATAGTAAACCTCCTCGTCAAATGACATTTTAGGATTTCTCATCCTTTACTTTACAATGCTATTTTAGAATAATTCTAAATAAAGAGCAAATAATATGCTCACTTTTTTAATTATTTTTCGAATAAACTAGTATGGACATTTTATTATTCTTTTTTCTAGGGGCTTCTATTGCTTCTTTTCTTAGTTTAATCGTTGATCGATTTCCCGAAAAATCAATCATTTTTCCTGCCAGTCATTGTGATTCTTGTGGAAAACAACTTGCCGTTCGTGATTTGATTCCCATTTTTTCTCAACTGATAAATCATTCACGTTGTCGTTTTTGCCACACCAAAATTCCTTTCTGGTATGGGCTGTTAGAGCTTTATTTTGGGAGCATTGTCGTACTTTACTATTGCGCACTTCTCTCACTCGACCAAGTTTTTATCTTGTTTTTTAGCACAACTCTTAGCCTTTATGACTTGAAACGTCAAGAGTTTCCATTGTTGGTTTGGCTCCTTCCAAGTATTTTTTTGCTTTTTGTCACGCCGATTAATGCGCTAGCTATTATTCTTTTGGCTTTTGGGATAATGGCAGAGCTGATTGATTTGAAAATCGGTAGCGGTGATTTTTTCTACCTTGCCAGTTTGAGTCTGCTTCTTGACCTTCAAACCATTTTATGGATTATCGAGCTTGCCTCTCTTTCAGGTATTATTTACTACTTTTTCCAGACAAATAAACGGATTCCCTTTGTGCCATTTTTATTTTTAGGATATCTAATTTTATTTATTTTTAACCACACTTAATTTTTTAATTAAATGCGCTTTATTTTTTAATTTTTTCTGCTATAATAGGCATTAATAAAAGATTTAGAAAAGAGGTAGTGCCTTGGAAACTTCTACACATTACCAAAAATCACTCAGTGAAGTTAATCAAAGTATTGCTGTCCCAAAAAATGCCTCATTTTGGCGTACCCTTAAAGCCTTTATTGGACCAGGAGCTCTGGTTGCCGTTGGTTATATGGATCCTGGTAACTGGATTACTAGCGTTGTCGGTGGAGCAACTTATAAATACCTGCTTTTGTCTGTTATCCTCGTCTCATCTTTGATTGCGATGCAGTTGCAACAAATGGCTGGAAAATTAGGTATCGTGACCAAATTGGATTTGGCTCAAGCAACAGCTGCACATTTGCCAAAGAAGCTCCGCTACTTACTTTTTATTGTGATTGAATTAGCATTAATGGCGACAGATTTGGCTGAAGTCATTGGTTCGGGAATCGCTCTTCATTTACTTTTTGGTTGGTCTTTGTTATTCTCGATTTTCATTACGATTTTAGATGTCTTTATTCTCTTATCTTTGATGAAAATGGGATTCCGTAAAATTGAGGCTATCGTATCGACCTTGATTGCAACGATTTTGATTATTTTCCTTTACTTGGTCATCTTATCAAAGCCGAGCCTTTCAGGAATTTTGCACGGCTATCTCCCTAATGCGTCGATTTTAGATTTAAAACAAAGTGGCGTTAATAGTAAATTGACATTAGCTTTGGGGATTATTGGAGCGACGGTTATGCCACATAATCTTTATCTCCATTCTTCTATCTCACAAACTCGAAAAGTTAATTATAAGAGTCAAGATTCCATTCAACAAGCTGTGCGTTTCATGACTTGGGATTCCAATATTCAACTCTCGCTTGCTTTTGTGGTTAATTCCCTATTGCTCATTTTAGGAGCTTCACTCTTTTATGGGCATGCTAGTGAAATCAACGCATTTTCACAAATGTATGACGCTCTTCAAAATTCTGAAATTGCAGGCAGTGTTGCTAGTGCTGCTCTATCAACTTTATTTGCTATCGCTTTGCTTGCTAGTGGGCAAAATTCAACCATTACAGGCACGCTAACTGGACAAATTGTCATGGAAGGCTTTTTGAAACTCCATTTACCACAATGGGTTATCCGTTTGGTGACACGTTTGGCTGCTCTTGCTCCCGTTGTGATTGTGGCTGTGCTCTATGGTAGTCGCGAAAGCGTCCTTGACCAACTCATTGTTTACTCACAAGTTTTTCTGTCGGTAGCTTTGCCATTTTCAATCTTTCCATTGGTTTATTTCACATCAAACCGCAAACTTATGGGAGAATTTGTCAATGCCAAATGGAACACTATTCTCGGCTATCTCGTCGCTATTGTATTAACACTGCTCAATTTAAAACTCATCATTGATTTGTTCTAAATAAAATAAATTAAAAACAGAGACTCCACATCAAAGGAATCTCTGTTTTTTGCTGAAATGAGTTTATTTTTGATAATTTGAGCCGTATTTGACGAAGTCAGCAACATCATCTGTTTTTCCTTCGTGTAAGTCTCTAACAATTTTTGTTCCGACAATAACACCATCTGATACTTTGTTAAAGCGCTCAATGTCCGCTGGAGTTGAGACACCAAAACCTGTTAAAACAGGAATGTCTGCAATGGCTTTAAGATTGGTCAAATGTTTATCCAAATCATCACGATAATTACCAGTTTTACCAGTAACACCGTTAATAGCAACGGCATAGATAAATCCTTCAGCATCTTTACATAACGTTTTCTGACGTTCAATACCTGTTGTCAGACTAACGATTGGCACAAGCACAATAGCTGTGTCGGTAAGATATGGTTTTACCATATTTTCGTGTTCGTGTGGTAAATCAGGAATAATCACCCCTTTAACAGACGTATTTTTCAAGTCAGCAATAAATTTCTCAATGCCGTATTGATAGACAGGATTGATGTAAGTCGTGATGACTGTAAATATTATCTTCAACCACGTAAACTTTTTCTGTCTTATGGTCAAAAATCAAATAAGACTCGTAAACAAAGAAATGCATATCTGGCGTTCCAATAGCATCTTCAGGAATTTCTCCGATATTTTCATAAAGGCTAATCATATCATAACCGACAAAACCAATCGCACCGCCACCAAAAGGCAGATCAGTAGCTTCTCCTTTGACCGTTACGTGATTGAGATAATCAAGTGGGTCACCAGTAATGACTTGACCATTTTCAGTTAACTCGCCATTTTCATATTTGATTTCAAAAACGGGATTGTAAGCCACGATTGAAAAACACGCATTTTCTTTTTCTCGTGGAATCGATTCAAGAATAACCTTATGCTCACCTTGAACTCGCATATAAGCAAGAATAGGTGTTAAAGTATCAGCAGTTAAAATTTTTCGCATAAAAAACCCTTTTCTATTTTTTTGACTGACTATTTACTTCTGTCTCTAACGCTATAAACGCTCCAATCATCGTTCGCCAGATAGTGTCTGCAACGCAAGGAGATAAATTTGCTGCTCGTGCACGCTCGCAACAATTTCTAATGACTTCTTCAACACGTTCTTGTGCATTTACCGCTTGAGTGTCATTTTTAGGTTTTAGGAGCCCTGCTTCTTCAACTAAACGCTGTCGTTTAGCTAAATATGTGATTAAGTGTTCGTCTATCTTATCTATTTCTTGACGAACTGCTGCTAAATCTCTCATTACCTCTTCTCCATTTTTAAACAAAAAAAACCACACAGAAAAAGTCCTGTGTGAGGGCGTCTAAAGCTAGTTAGCGCGGTGCCACCTCAATTTAACGGAAAATCATACTCCGTCATCTCTATCTCCTCTAGCAAGGAGCTGCACAATAAAGGGTACTCACCTGAAAACTATTCTTATCTTCAACAATATACCATCAGCCCAATTTCACAACCACCTGCTACCCGTTCACAGCAACCACGGGCTCCCTGTAAGCAACTCCTTGTTACTTTCTGATTGATTAACATCATACCCACCATTTTTCTCATTATCAAGAATTTTTACCAAAAATACAACATTTCTCACCAAAATGCACGTTTTTTTGCCACTAAAAGAGCTTTAATGTGAAAAAATATCTCCAAGCCACTAGTCATCCATATTTTCAGACTAAAAGCTTAGAGATAATGTTAAAAAGATTAAAATGATTCAAGTGTAACAGTCATGATTTTCTTTTCTGGGACGAGTAGGCGTTCTAAATGATTAATGAGCCTAATCAACCACGTAAATGCTAACAAGAAAGCACTCATTTCAAATGCTGTTAAGGACAAATAATGAACAACTTCAAAAGCTACTTGTAGCCCAACCAACATGCCGCCAATCACATAAGACATTACCAGAAAATCTCGGGTCACATTTGGCAAAAGCCATTTGACACTGATAATCAAGGCAATGATAATAAAAACCAAGTAACCAGCCACACGAGTATGCAAAAGATGTGAGCTGGCATTATTTGGAAAATAGCCAACAGCACCCAAATCAATCCCTAGCACGGTTAGCATCACGCGCATCAGTCGTAATTTCCAATTTCTGCCATATTTTTCACCGAGAGCGACAAAAAGATAATCAACCAAGGCAACTAAAATCAGCGCCGACAACATTAAGGTCAAATTGAATTGCCAACTGTCTTTAGCTTCTTTTGTTCCTAAAAAACTAAGATTAAAGTGCCACCATTGCAATGAACTATTGGTTGCCATGGAAATAAAGACACCACTAATCATAATAACCGTAAATACTGTCGTCAACCAAGTCGATCTAATCTGCTCTGCTATTTGCCCCAAAAGCACACTTACAGCATAAATCGAAACTCCTAAAATCAAGGTAGCTGTTAATTTATCAAAAGACGCTCCTGTAAAAATCTGCTCTAGCAGCCAGCCAAAGACTAATAAAGCTAACAACAAAATAACCGTAAAGGACATGATGATGATGGGAAGCATCCGCCAGAAAACATGCGCTTTCAGCCCACCCAGAAACAGATGACGGTTGAGAATGAAGGTAATGGTGAAAATTGCCATTCCAAGCACCCCACCAAAGCCAATCAAAAAGGTGATAATCGAGTAGTCGCCAACCAATAAAATCTGGCTCCTATTTTGCATAAAACTAATGGCAAAAAAGACCACACTCAGCAAAACAGTCGCAATAATTAATACCCAACTCGAAAGGGTACGCCGTTCAGGTTCTTCTTCTCTTTGTAGCACTAATTTATCAGCGTATAACTCGGCTTCCAGCTCCTGCCCACTAGCAAGATTCAACTGGTCAATAATGTCTTTGTTTAAAACAATATGCAATCTTTCTTTGTTCATATCATCATTATACCATCTAGTAATATTATATATTTGCTTTTCTTCCAATTCGCTAATTTTTTAATTATTTGACACATCATTACGTTTTAGCATTTGTATAAGATGAAAAACTTTCGACTATTGATGCATCTCTATCATCTAAAAAGCCGATATTAATTAGAAACTTTGGTTAAAAATCCATCCTCAACATCATCTATAAGTTCTGTAACCTTTAATCTAATATTATTCGTCATCTCACTCTTTATAACCTAATTGCTTTTTGAGATTTCTGATATCGTTTGACAAACCACTGATAAGCTAAAAAGGCTAGCAAACCACCCAAGGTATTTGTCCAAAGGTCATCAATTTCAAAAACACGATTAGCATTGTATAGCAAATCCACTACAATCTGCGTAGTTTCAATGCAAAGGCTGATAATAAACGCCAATAACGTAGCTCTTTTCCACGTTCTCAATTTCGGACATAATGCTACCACCCCTAGCATTAAGGGAAAAAGCAGAAAAATATTCATCACATTTTGCGCAATTACCCAAAAAATCTCCAAAAATCCGTCTAATTGGCTAAACCCAACAAACGTGTTAAACGGCACAAGCAAGAAACGTAAACGACCGTAATAAATGATATTTGGTGTTTCAATGCCATCAATGGTCGTTTGTGGGCTAAAGCACATCAAACAAATGGCTATGGCGTATAAAACCACAAGCACCTTTATAATCCGACGTCCCAATGGTGTTAATTCAGCAGTCTTATCCAAAAATCTTGACATCATTAGTTTGTTTTTTCAGCAACAGCTTTTTGACGGTCACGTTTCATAGTATTTGAACGCAACTGTCCACAAGCTGCATCAATATCAGTTCCGTGTTCTTGACGAACGACACAGTTAACCCCATTTTTCTTGAGAACATCGTAAAAAGCAGCTACACGTTCTTTACTTGAACGGCTGTATTGATCATGCTCTGATACGGGATTGTACGGAATCAGGTTAATATAAGACAACTTGCGGATTTTCTTCGTCAAATCAGCCAATTCTTGCGCATTTTCTGGAAAATCATTGACTTCATTTAGCATGATATACTCAAATGTCACACGACGATTTGTTGTTTCAACGTAATATTCAATCGCTGCAAAAAGTTTTTCAAGTGGGAATGAACGGTTAACACGCATGATTTGTGAACGCAATTCGTTGTTTGGCGCGTGAAGTGACACAGCAAGGTTCACTTGCAAGCTTTCGTGGGCAAAATCACGGATTTTATGTGCTAAACCTGATGTTGAAACCGTAATATGACGCGCACCAATTGCTAAACCATTGTCATCATTAATCGTACGTAGGAAGCGTAAAACATTGTTGTAATTGTCAAATGGTTCACCAATTCCCATGACAACCACGTGACTCACACGCTCATCTTGACCACGTTCATCAAAATATTTTTGTACCATCATGATTTGTGATGTAATTTCGCCACTTGTCAAATCACGCTGTTTTTTAATCAATCCGCTAGCGCAGAATGAGCACCCCATGTTACAACCAACTTGTGATGTCACACAGACTGATAAGCCATAATGTTGGCGCATCAATACTGTTTCAATCAACATGCCATCAGGCAATTCAAACAAATATTTGACTGTTCCATCAGAAGCTTCTTGAACCACACGTTGTTTCAAAGGATTCACGCAGAAGTTTTCATTCAAAACAGCAATAAAATCTTTTGAGATGTTTGTCATTTCTTCAAAAGATTGGACACGTTTACGGTAAAGCCAATTCCAAATTTGTGTCGCACGGAATTTCTTTTCCCCGTGTTCGACCGCCCATTCAATCAATTCATCACGTGTTAAACCGTAAATCGAGGGCTTCATGTCCTTAGTTTCTGTTTGCATTCTGTAAATACCAAATCCTTCCTATTTCTCTTTTCGGCGAATCACAAATTGTTTTTTTGCCGATTGAATTTCTTTTTGTTGTTCTCGTTTTTGTTGACGTTCACCACGTACTTTTGTATCTTTAGGTTTTTGGCTCTTAAAATGTTTATTTGCCGAGCGGTCAGATTTTTTAGGTTCTGATTTCTTTTTCTGTGATAAGCGTTTTTGTGATTTATGACGTTTCGTTGGCTTATCGTCGTTAGATTTAACACGACGCGGCTCTATATTTTCAAGCACAAAATAAGCACAACCAAAATTACAATATTCCTTAATGTAATCGTCTAGACGTGAGATTCGATTTATTTTCTTAACATCTCGGTCATCCTTGTAAAATCCCTTCAAACGTAACTGTTCATTTCCCCAATCACCGACAATATAATCGTATTTTAGTAAAATTTCTGAAAAACGTTGACTAAAAACAGTTGCATCAAAAGCATTCTTCTCATTTTTCAAAATTAACAATTCAATATCATCACTCTTGACACGGTCAGAGAACGCCACAAATTGCGGACCAGGAAATTTATTGTAATTGTACATTTCAGGAGAGATATCTTTTCTCATCGGTCGCCTCTCTTAATCGCTAAAATTCATATTATTTTTTAAGGTAGGTCTCTACCAGTTCACGTAGTAATTCGGGAAAAAGTAACTCTGCTTGGTGAGATTTTATGGCCTCAAAATAACGTGCAAAGTAATATTGGTCAACTAAGACTAAACTGATAGTGTCCTTTTCATTCGTAACCTTTTTATTATACACTATTTTTCCATTTTTGTAATCAAAGCCGCTAGTTAAAACCCTACCAAATTCCTTTCCGCGAAAGCCCATGCCGCGGATTTGTTGATTAGCTAACAATTCTGCTTGTGAAAAGACGTCTTGGCAAATCGTCGTTAATTCGTCAGTCGTCACTTCTAGTCTTGCCAAGCGCATTTGATGTGGTAAGGAATGGTGTAGTGTATCCTTGGTGACCTTTTTAGAAAATGGGTTCACCACTAAACCAGAATTTATCATGGCAATATCTGCATTAGCGTATTCTTTCATTGCTGCCATAACGATTTGATATGACTCATCAAGGCTTAATTCATGGTCAAAAGATTTGACTACTTCTTGGCTTAACAGTTTGCTACCATTCGCTTCAACTGTTTCTATCCATTCTTTATCACCAGGCTTACTTGGCATATGACTCGTTTCGTGGACATGAATGGTGATATCGCTCAGCTCACGGTGCTCAAAGGTCAAGTTGATTTCACCAGCAAACTGACCATATTTCCCAGCAGCCGCTAAATAAGTACCGTTAAGACAAGCACCGTCCTCAAAGACATGATGCGTGTGAGCACCAATAATCAAGTCAATTTCTGGCACTTCTGCAGTGATTTTTTCATCCAATGGCAAACCAAGATGACTCAATAAAATATGGAAATCTGCTGATTTGATCTCTGGAATTTCCAAATCACGCTTTAAGCATGTGATTGGGTCCAGCACTTGCCAACCACCTGGATGATACGTTAGGTAATAAGGAAAAGTATAGGCTAAAAAGACAATCTTTGTCCCAAGAGCTGTCTCATAAATTTTGTAAGGCTTAGCCCATGTTGGACGCCCAGCTTCATCCTCTAAATTTCCTAAAATCACATCAAAATTGGCACTTTCGTAGACTTGATTGAGCATCGTTTTAGCCAGTCCAATGCCTTCGTTATTCCCAATTGTCGCAAAATCAATGCCTAGATCATTCATCAATTGAACATTATATTTTCCTTGCGTTGCATCGGTCATCGGATGCCAACGATCAATATTGTCACCAACATCAATCTTGATAACCTCAGCATCTTGGTCAGCATAATCTTGGAAGAATCGTTTTAATCTTGGATAGGTTTCAAAATGCGAATGCCAATCATTTAAATGTAAAATCGTTAGCTTTTCTGTCATAATTTTATTATAGCATTTTCCGCGTAAATAGTGATATTCTAGCGCTTTTAAGCCATTTTTATCAAAAAAACCAGAAACTATACCAATACTGTAAGCAAAACTCACAATCGTTAAAACAAATGCTAATGCAATCGACGCATAGCCAACAACACTATCTGCTCCGCCACCCAAGACAGCTGCTCCTATCCCAAGAAAAACAAATGTCCCAATTAGTTCTGCAAAGAATTTTTAAAATATTATTTTTATTAAACTAAGCATAAAAAATGAATCAGATTCTGTAAATCCAACTCATTATCTCATATTAAATCACATGCCTATCTTCTTGTTTTCTTACTTGTTTAATATGTTTAAAAAACATATACCCCACACCCTGACACGTCCAAACAAAAGCATAACAGAGAATCCACATTGAGAACGTTAGCCATTTCATTTCCATTGTCTGATAAACACCATCGCTATTAATCGACCGAATAAATATCAACAAAGTCACATCTAAAAATATAAATAAAATGGCAAGATTAAACCAAATCACAAATCGCTTTTGCCAGTTCGTCATAGCTCCCTCCTATCTATTGTTACTAATCTACTGCTACATTTTAAGGAAATTTTACCCAATGAAGCTTAAGAAAAAATTAATTTAAAGTGAACAAAAAAACATCTCCGTATTCACAGAGATGATTTCGTTTTAATCATTGTTTCGTAGATAGTCAATTGCTTCTTGGACGGTTGTTACTGGGACGATTTTCATATCGGTATCGAGGTCTTTAGCAGCTTCGACAGCTTCTTCATAGTTCGTTTTCGCATCAGGATCTTTTTTCAATGTTTCCTCATCCACAGGGTTATTTGGGACAAAGAAAATATCCGCACCAGCTTTAGCAGCAGCAACAACTTTAAGTGCTGCGCCACCAATATCCCCGACTGAACCATCTGATTCAATCGTACCTGTACCAGCAATTTTACGACCTTTACGCAAATCTTCACTATTTAATTGGTCATAAATATCAAGCGTAAACATCAAACCAGCACTTGGACCACCGACACCACTCGTATAAAAATCAACATCAACATCTGATGACACCGACGTATGATCTACCAAACCGATTCCGATACCATTTTTTCCATTTGACAATTCAATAATTTTTCCTGTGGCTTCTTTTGCTTCGCCGTCTGATGTATATTGAACTGTTACCTCAGACCCTAAATCCAAATCAGCCACATAGGCCATTAATTCTGCCGAGCTGTTAAATGTCTGACCGTTAACCCCAGTTACCGTATCAGCGATATTCAAAATCCCTTTAAACGTCGAATTATCACTAACATTTAAAACATAAACCCCTTGATAATCAAGCGTCGCTTCCTTTCCTGCTAAGGTTAGGGCTTGATAAGTCGCTGTATTTTGAGAGGTTTCCATATAATACTCATTGATACGAAGATAATCAGCATTGCTATAACCACCAGTCACATCTGCAGCTGTCGAAATTTCCGTGTAGGGAGTTAACCAAGCATAAACCAATTGTGCCAAGGTCACCTGACTAACCGTGACAGCCACAAAATTATAAGAGCCATCTTCGTCATCTTCCTTATTATCAACCGTTAAAACGCTACGAATATCATAAGCACCACCAGGCATTTCAATATAGTAATCAAGCGGATACAACAAGCTAAATAGTAAGAAAACAATGCCTACAACACCTAACATCCACCACTTAAAGCGATATAAAATACGACCCAACTTTTTCAAAATCTCTTTAAATCTTTTTAAGATTGCCATATTTTTCCTCCACTTTTTTGACAACACTTGTTGGCACAAAATCTGAAATATCTGAATGGAAATAAATCAATTCACGGATGCGACTTGATGAGACATGAACCAAATCAGGAGAGCTCAATAAAAAAACACTCTCAATCTCTGACGCCAGATAATGATTATAAAACGCTAAATCAGCCTCGTACTCTAAATCTTTCCCATTACGGAGACCACGCACGAGATAAGCAACTTCTAAACGCTTGGCAATATCCACCACCAAAGAATCACGCGCCGTAATCACTTTTACGTTCGGAAATTCTTGCAGTGCTTCTTCTAACATCTGCCGTCTCTCTTCAACGCTAAAGAAGCCATTCTTATCTTTATTGTAAAAAATGCCCACAAAAAGTGTATCAAACAACTTACTTGCACGCGCTATGATATCAAGATGCCCATTTGTCACAGGATCAAAAGACCCCGTAAATAAACCAATTTTAGCCATATCGCCTCCATTAGTGATAAAATCACTCAATTCTACCTAACATATACCGTAACCTTACTAATGCCATATGTTTTTTGTTTCCAGATGCCAAAATTTGAAATTTCTTCTGGTAAATCAACATCCTTATCCGTCTCACAAACCAGCATGACATCCTCAGACAAAAGCCCTGCTTCTTCTAATTCCGTAATATTTTTGACAATTTCTTCCTTAGCGTATGGTGGGTCTAAAAGCACCAAATCAAACTGTCCACTAACAACGCCAATTGCCTTATTAGCATCCATTTTTAACAAGTGAAATTGCTGCTCAGACTTTGTCATTTTGATATTTTCTAAAACAATAGCTTGCGCTTGACGGTTGCGTTCAACCAGCACAGCTTCATCCATTCCGCGTGAAATAGCTTCAATCGCTAGACTTCCACTACCAGAAAACAAGTCTAAAACACGTCCACCATCAAAAAATGGACCAATCATATTAAAAATAGCACCTTTAACCTTGTCTGTTGTCGGGCGCGTAATTTTTCCATCTAGCGTCTTTAAAGGACGCCCACCAAATTTTCCTGCTACAACTCTCATAACAACCATTATAGCAAAATTCAAATAAAATAACTTAAAAAATGAACAAGTCATCTTTACACTAAAAATGAGATTCGATATGATTGTTGTGATAATTTTAATTGTCAAAGTTTTTTAGGATAAAGGAGTTATGATGAATTTTAAAACATTCTTTAAAGACAAGAAAAATCTTGCCATTACCATTTTATCGGTATTATTGATTGCTAGTTTTTCTAGTCAAGGTAACCAAAGTGCAGCAGGTCTTCCTTGGTAAGCAATTTAAATAATTTTACAAAAGTTGTTAGAAAATCGCTCTAACAACTTTTTCTATTCGCAAAATCAAAAAGCCGACTAGTTGTCTGAACAGCTCCCTGTCAAGTAGACAGTGAAATAATAAAATGATTCTTTTTTAATAGCTGTTATAATTTTCAAAAGTTTTCTAAAAAAGGTTTTTTTGACCAAATATTATTCTTTATCATTCGTTTTGCGTAGTAACATCAAGAAAATGAAAGATAAAATGATTACCGCCAAGCCAACGAATAAATAATTAATTACATAGTCTGGGCGCAATATGATTGTAAAAATAGTTGTTCCAAGAGGCATAAAGAGCACCGCTATTGTAAAAACAATTCCCAAAACACGCCTCAAATAATCGCATAAATTAACCGTGTATTATCACTGATAAATGACAAGGCTATACAAGCTAGACCACTTAAAAAATCGCTCAAAATGATGATTTTCTTTCAACGAAAACGGTCAGCAAACACCACCAAAAAGATTAAAAAGGACTCCCATAATGTTTTCAAGTGCTTGATATACCCCAACTAACACCATTGAATTCATATTCAAACTAGCTAAAAGCGAATTGTTAACATAATCAAATAAAACATCTCCAATTTTTGAAATGGCGCTACTTGAAACAAGCAAACTAGTATTTTTTCTGTTCTACTTTTTTCATATAATAAATCTCCCCCGTTTTTAAAAGTATACACTTTCAAAGTATTTTTTGCGATATTCTTTCAATTTTTTAAATAGAACACAAAAAATCTTGCACTTTCGCACAAGATTTTACGATTTTATGTTCGAATCAATCAAGGTAATTAATTCTTTTGTCATACGGCGTGGTCCACGAATGTTAGTGACACCACATTCTTTCAGCACGGCGATTGGAAATTGGCTATCCGAAAAAGTTTGCAATAGCTCAATTTTCATTAGTTTTTTAATTGATTTTTCTTCTCGATAACCGCTATTTGGAATGTCGGATTCTAAGACACGGCAAAGGTAGCGAAGGGCGCGTGTTGGTGCCGTAATATAAATGGCAGCATAATCACCCGCTTTAATACTGGCTTTTTGTGTCCAATTAATAATCGAATTTGCAGCAAATTCCGCATCGATATCGTAATATTTCAGATTGGCAGGGATAATCCAATAATCAGGTCCAGATAAGCTCCCAAGACTTTTCCCTGCAACTAAAGCTCTGCTATTTTCCACCAAAGAAAAAAGCAAATCATCCGAAACCGTCTCGTCCAGCACTAGCGACACCCACGATTTCTTGCTCATATGGTAAGACGGGTAAATGCCTCTTATTTCAAGCAATCGGGGCAAGTCTTTGGGGGTAACTTTGATATTGATAATCTCGATTTTCTGTTCCAATGCCTCTTTTGACCACGTTTCATCGCCCAAATCTAACTTTCCACGCGCAACCGTCATAATCAACGCATACCACTTATGATTCTGCGGGTAACGGTAAGACGAAAACTCAGGATATTTTTCAAAAGGATGGTCATACATGTCGCCATATGTCGCTTGCAAGTAGTGTACGAGACGATTGGTTTGTGGATTGAGAAATGGCAGAGCTTCAAAGCAAGCTGCCGCCACACGTTCAAGCACCGCAAGATAAGCTTCTCTGACTTGCCCAACAAAATTTCCTATTGCTTGCACCACATGAATGGCAAGATATTCCTCGTTCAAATCAGTATCAATCACATGAGTTGACACCTCCCCATCTGCCGCCACATGGACACGCACTTCAAAAGCGCCGTCCAAAATAGTTTCGCGGAACTCATAACCATTTGTCGATTTGACAAAGCCAAAAGGTAACAGTTTTTCAAAACGGATTCGTTTTTTTGCAAATATAGAAGAACACAAATCACTTCCTCCTTTCACTTATAGCTATTATAACAAAAAAGGAAGTCAGAATAGATTTCTTAACTTCCTTTTCTTTTTAAATAAGACGGTACTTTTGCAAAAGTTTTTCAATATCTGTACCTTCTGTCTTACGAAGAGCTTGTTTGATGATAAATTTTTCGACAAAGTTCAACTTCATATCAGTAATAGTCTTGCCATCGCGCAGTGCAACTGTCGCATGAAGCAAGTCACGCACATCATAGGTGCTACCCCAAACTTCTGGGACGCCACGGTCAATATCCAAGAGCGTGTAAACAGCTTCCATACCCGTACGAATGGAGTATTCAGTGGTAAAGATGGTATCACGCTGTGTTTCGGCAAATTGTCCTAAAAAAGCAAAGTTCACAGCGCCATCAGGTATGACATTCGGACGATCTCCTTTTTCACGTGGCATGAAAAAGGCTGTTATATAGGGCATCATACAAGGAACAGTTTTGGCACTTTGACGCGATAAATTATCAATGTCTGATATAGGCACTCCCATATGATAAAGCCATTCAGCACAAATTTCTTGACCAGTACAATCACGCATTGGTTTCTTGATATAATCTCCTTCTTTATCAGAAAATAGTCCGTAAACCCAAACTACTAATTCATTTTTAGCTTGATTTCTGAATTGTGGTTGACGATTGACAGTCCAGCTCATTAGCCAACTTGAATCCTTAACAGTGACAATTCCACCTGTAACAACCTTGCCTGAAAATGGATCACGCTTACAAATTTTTTGAATATAAGCTGGTATCTTATCATCAGTTGTGGTTACTGTGGCACTCATCCAGTTTGATTTTTCTGGATCATAGCAGAATTTATCAGGATGACCAAAGCTAGCATCCTGTGCCGCAATCTTACGCCACATGTCCCAGCCGCCACCTGGATGAATCGTCTTGTTAAAGCTAGCAGGTTTATCCTGGCTACCATAACTTGAATTTTCAACACAGCCGCCATTAGTGATAAAGACCAAATCATTTTCAGTTAGGTCAATGCTATCTTCCTTCCCCTCACGCACAAGCTCAATAGTCTTAGCCATCTTCTTATTTTTTTGACACTTAAAGAGAACATTGAGCACTTTGGTATTATAATGGAAAACAACGCCAAAAGATTCCAGATACTTGACCATAGGCAAGATCATAGATTCGTATTGATTGTAGCGGGTAAAACGCAGAGCTGTGAAATCAGGCAAACCACTGATATGATGGATAAAGCGCTTGATATAAAGTTTCATCTCCAGAGCAGAATGCCAATTTTCAAAAGCAAACATAGTTCGCCAATAAAGCCAGAAATTCGAATCAAAAACTTCATCATCAAAAACTTCATTAATCCGCTTATTGTAAAGTTTTTCATCAGGTGTGAAGAAAAGCTTCATAATTTTCATAGCAGCCTTGTCAGACAAACCAAACTTCTTATCTGTATGAGCATCCTGACCTTGTTTTTCAGTCGCACGGCAGAGTGAATAGTTAGGGTCTGCTTTATTGAGCCAATAATATTCGTCTAAGACGCTGACACCCTCAGTTTCAATGGAAGGAATAGAGCGAAAAAGATCCCACATACATTCAAAATGATTGTCCATCTCACGACCGCCCCGCATGACATAGCCAATATCACTGTATTGATAACCATCACAGGCCCCGCCAGGAATCGGATCTTTTTCTAAGATATGGACTTGCTTACCAGGCATTTGCCCATCACGAACAAGAAAACATGCTGCTGAAAGAGCGGCTAAGCCAGAACCTATGATATAGGCCGATTTGTGATCAACACCAGCTGGTTTTTTAGGACGAGCAAAAGCTTCATAATTACCGCTAGAATAATACATCTTGATACCTCTCATCTTTTTTACTTATCTTCATTGTAAAACCCTCCCTGCCTAAGAACAATAAACAAAAAAACTTAAATGATAACTTTTTTATCATTTAAGCATATTTGATAAAAAGCAGAGCTATCGCCCTTTAGTATCATAATATTGCAGAGCAGCTACGATATTACCATGCACTAAGATAGCCAAACGGTTGACCAAATCTTGTGGGTCTTCTTTCATATCCTTTTTAATCCAATCTAACATCAGCCCCACCAAGGCATACTTGTAAAAATCTGCTATAAAGTTTTTATCTTCGGCACTGATGCGTAAACCAACTGCCTTTTCCTCAACCACATCAATCATGAGCTGATAGGTCAACTGATAAAGATAGGTTTCGATCTGCTCCCGACTCACCGAATGATAAACATTGAGGATAAAAGGCTTATTTTCCCTGACTGCTTTAAAAATATCCAGCAGCCCTTTCTCCCAGCTATCATAATGTCGATTTTCACCAAGAACCTTTTGCGCTTCCTCGATACAAGCCCACTCCACCAAATCATAAATATCCTTGAAGTGGTAATAAAAAGTCATTCGACTAATCCCACAATCATCCGTAAGATCCTGAATCGTAATCTTAGGCAGAGGCTTTTGCAGCAACAAGTGCTTCAAAGACGCTTCCAAAGCTTTTTTAGTTATTTGTGCCATAGTTTCCTCATTTCAATGCTTTTATTATACCAAAAATTAAATAAAGCACCCACTGAAATAGCAGGGCTGAAAAGTTTGAGAAAGAAAACACTCATTTTGACTGATAGAGGTTCTCCCTACTCACCAAAACATCAATACAGGCAAATACTTCCGCATCAATTCAAATGATGACCTTTGTCACGGTAACAGTCACTAAAACCATGACTTGAAGACATAATAAAATGAACTAACTGATATTGTCAGCTAGTTCAGGAGATTTTGACGATATCTCGGGTCTAACTTAAAAAGGGGGCACAATCTGCGCTCATATCAAACAAGACCATCTTTTTACCCCAACTTCTCCATCTCTTTAATCCGTTCCACTGTTGCGTCGTATTTGGCTTGGTAATCGACTTGTTTGTCGCGTTCTTTTTGGACAACTTCTGGTTTCGCGTTAGCGATGAATTTTTCGTTGCCAAGTTTGCGTGCGACCATGTCCAATTCTTTTTGCCATTTAGCAAGTTCTTTGTCAAGACGTGCCAATTCTTCTTCAACGTTAAGAAGGTCAGCAAGTGGCAAGAAGATTTCAGCACCTGTGATAACGCTAGACATTGCCAATTCTGGTGCTTCAATGTCAGAAGAAATTTCTAGTTTTTCAGGATTTGTGAAGCGCTTGATATAGTTCACATTGCTGTTAAAGAAGTCTTCCAATTCTTTATCACTTGTTTTCACAAGAAGTGTGATTGGTTTACTTGGAGCAACATTCACTTCGCTACGTGCGTTACGGACAGCACGGATAAGGTCTTTAAGACTTTCAACACCTTTATGCGCAGCTTCATTTTCAAATGCTGGATTAACTGTTGGGTATTCAGCTGTTACGATTGAACCTTCAGAAATTTGTTCAAAGATTTCTTCAGTAACAAATGGCATGATTGGGTGAAGCAAACGAAGAATCTTATCAAGGGTGTAAAGAAGAACTGAACGAGTGATAACTTTTTCATCTTCATTGTCACTGTAAAGCACTTCTTTTGTCAATTCAACGTACCAGTCAGCAAATTCATCCCAGATGAAGTTGTAAAGGATATGACCAGCCACACCAAATTCAAATTTATCAAAGTCTTCAGTAACTTTGGCAATTGTTTCATTCAAGTTGTGAAGAATCCAACGGTCAGTTACGTTACCAGCTGTACCAGCAGCAACTTTTTCAACGTTGGCGCTAGCTTGTTCAAGTGTAAGATCTTCATTGTTCATCAAAATGTAACGAGAAATGTTCCAGATTTTGTTAATGAAATTCCAAGCAGCATCCATTTTTTCGTAAGAGAAACGAACGTCTTGACCTGGTGCAGAACCATTTGACAAGAACCAACGAAGGGCATCAGCACCGTATTTTTCGATAACGTCCATTGGGTCAATACCGTTACCAAGTGATTTAGACATTTTACGTCCTTGTTCGTCACGGATAAGACCATGGATAAGCACGTTTTCAAATGGACGGCGTCCTGTGAATTCCAATGATTGGAAAATCATACGTGATACCCAGAAGAAGATGATATCATAACCAGTTACCAATGTTGAAGTTGGGAAGTAACGTTTGAAGTCTTCTGCTTCTGTGTCAGGCCACCCCATTGTTGAGAATGGCCATAGCGCTGAACTGAACCAAGTATCAAGAACGTCTTCGTCTTGAGTCCATCCGTCACCTTCTGGAGCTTCTTCACCGACGTACATTTCACCTTCAGCATTGTACCATGCTGGGATTTGGTGACCCCACCATAATTGACGAGAAATAACCCAATCGTGAACATTTTCCATCCATTGAAGGAAGGTATCGTTGAAACGTGGTGGATAGAATTTCACTTCGTCATCAGTGTCTTGGTTAGCAATGGCATTTTTAGCCAATTGGTCCATTTTAACGAACCATTGTGTTGACAAACGTGGTTCAACTGGCACACCAGTACGTTCTGAGTGACCAACGCTGTGAACCATTTTTTCGATTTCAACAAGCGCACCGATTTCTTCCAATTTTTTAACGACAGCTTTACGTGCTTCAAAACGATCCATACCAGCAAATTCACCAGCAAATTCGTTCATTGTACCATCGTCGTTCATAACGTTAATTTGTGGCAAATTGTGACGTTGACCAACTAGGAAGTCGTTAGGGTCATGTGCAGGAGTGATTTTAACCACACCAGTACCGAATTCTGGGTCAGCGTGTTCGTCACCAACGATTGGAATAGCTTTGTTAACGATTGGAAGGATAACATTTTGACCAATCAAAGCTTTGTAACGGTCATCATTTGGGTTAACCGCAACGGCAACGTCACCAAACATTGTTTCAGGACGAGTTGTTGCCACTTCAAGGATACGTGAACCATCTTCCAACATGTAGTTCATGTGGTAGAATGCACCTTCGACATCTTTGTGGATAACTTCGATATCAGACAGGGCTGTACGAGCTTTTGGATCCCAGTTGATGATAAATTCACCACGGTAAATCCAACCTTTTTTGTAAAGTTGAACAAAGACTTTACGAACCGCTTTTGACAATCCTTCATCAAGGGTGAAACGTTCACGTGAATAGTCAACAGAAATACCCATTTTACCCCATTGTTGTTTGATTGTTGATGCGTATTCATCTTTCCATTCCCAGACTTTATCAAGGAATTTTTCACGACCAAGGTCGTAACGTGAGATACCATCTGCAGCAAGACGTGCCTCAACTTTTGCCTGTGTTGCAATCCCCGCATGGTCCATACCAGGAAGCCATAAAGTATCAAAACCTTGCATACGTTTTTGACGGATAATAATATCTTGCAAAGTAGTATCCCAAGCGTGACCAAGGTGAAGTTTACCAGTTACGTTTGGTGGTGGAATGACAATTGAATAGGGCTTAGCCTCCGCATCGCCTGACGGCTTAAAGACATCTTGGTCCAACCAAGCTTGGTAACGACCAGCCTCAACCTCGGCTGGATTGTATTTTGGTGAAAGTTCTTTTGACATAATGTGTCCTTTCTACATTTTTTCAATAAGTCAATCAATTCAATTTATCAGGTGCTGCTGACAGCTTCTCCCACTCACTTTTTAACAATCTGTAACGCAATAAATCGCAACGTTTTCCTTGTACGTCTTTGCGGTCACGGATACGTGATTCCAGAGTGAAGCCAAGCTTTTCAGTAATACGCTGGCTTGCTTTGTTGTAACCATAACATTCAATTTCGATTTTGTGGAGATTGAGTAGGGGTGAACCCAACTTCCAACAGCGCACGCGCAGCTTCTGTCACAATCCCTTGCCCCCAATAATCTGGGTGAAGCAAATAGCCCATTTCAAGAACATCATCAGCATGGCGATTATTAAAATCAATCGAGCCAATGACTTCATCTGTTCCCTTCAAGCAGATACCATAACCAGACGGTATTTTTTGCTCAATCCAGCGCTTTGGCATAATGTTTTCGAGATAATTTTCCTCTTCTTCCACGCTTTCTGCAGGTGGAAAACCAGCTGGCCAAGTTACTTCTGGCAAGCTGGCATAAGCAAAAATATCCTCAGCATCTGAGACTAGACGTTGGCGCAAATACAGCCGTTCTGTCTCAATCTCAGGAAGTTTACTGTCCTTAATCTGACCTAAAATTTTAATCATAAGTTCTCTCCCATTTTGGTGATAAAAAATCACCCCTGTCTTTCGACAGGGACGAACTTTTTATAAATCCGCGGTACCACCCACATTCGAGTGACTAGCACTCGCAACTTGATTATTCAGTTACAACGTTCAGCAACCAGCCTTAACATTTGTACGGATTTCTCAACCACACCGCTTTCTGTAACAAATGGTCTTTAAGACACCTCTGAATGTTTTCATTTTAACAGATTTAGTCAGCTAACGCAAATAGATTAAGCTTTGAAAGCTACGCCATTTTCTTTCAATTTATTAACAGTTGCTGGACCAATTCCTTTAAAGGTCAAAACGTCTTTTTCAGTGAAGTTTTTGAAATCAGAAACTGATTTAATCCCTTCATTGTAAAGTGTTTCAATAAGTTTTGGTCGAATGCCTTCTACAGCAGAAATCGATGAAAATTCTTCCAAACTAAGAGTCGCTTTTGAAACAACATTAGTAGCTACTTTAGCAGTTGCTGTTGCAGCTGTTTTGATAATGCCTGCGCGTTTCAATTTCAATAAGTACTCTTTTTTTCGATTCTTTTTCTTTGCCATTTTAGTAATTTCTCTCCCCTAAAAGATTATCTGGTAATTCGTGGAAACCTTTTCCGGCTTTATAATTAGCAAATTTGCCTTGGATAAATTTGTAAGCATCTAACTTACTTTCATAACGGATGTAAGCATCAGCTGCGCGTTCATCCTTATCTTCTTCCACAATCTTACGACTAGCTTCCATCGCCATTTCGTTGATTGCGATTTGTGAATCTACCCAAGCTTCAAATTCTTTTAAAAATTCTTGTTCGTAAGTCATAAACACCTCTCGTCTGATTTCCTAGATCATATTATAACACAAACATAGGCAAAAAGAGAAGTTTGTAAAGAATTTGTAACATGATTTCCACGAATCATTTCTTTTTACAGGGAAATTTTCAGAAAAACCATCATTTTTAGTGAATTATCTTGTTTTTCCAGAGTTTTTAAGTAAAATGTTAAAAATATTTTGAAATTCAAGGAGGATGTGTTGGCATGATTTTATCACTATTTGACCATCAGCAAACGGCGATTATTAACCCAGGGGATGTCATCCAAGCTTTGCCAAATTTTCCAAAGACAGCTGTGACCTGTTTTGCAAGAGAAACTTTCGCACGAATCTTAGCTGAATTTCCTCACCGTGAAATCGCAAAAACAAGTGTCGCAAATTTGGAAATTTCAATCTATGAGCTAAATTTTCAGGGTCAAAAAATTGCTTTTTTTCAACTCCTATGTTGGGGCAAGTGGCTGTGTTGCTATTTTAGAGGATATTATTGCTATGGGTGCTGAAAATCTCCTTATTTTTGGTACGTGTGGTGTTCTAGACAGCAATATCAAAGAAACGTCAATCATCATTCCTACAAGCGCTATTCGCGACGAAGTCACAAGCTATCACTACGCTCCGCCAGCAAGTAAAATTGCGCTCAATCACACCTATCGCAAACAGTTTAAACAGTTTCTTGACGCGCAAAATATCTCCTATACAGAAGGAAAGGTTTGGACAACTGACGGCATTTACCGTGAAACCCATCAAAAGACGGCAAATCGAAAGACACAAGGTGCTTCGCCGTTGATATGGAATGCTCTGCGATTGCCGCATTTGCCAACTTCCGCAAGATTAATCATTTTCAATTCTTTTATTCGGCTGACAATCTAGACGCTGAAACTTGGGAACCTCGAACTTTGGCTAACGATGCTGACCTTGAAACCAAAGACCGTATTGCAAACATTGCTTTAAGTTTTGCCGTTGAATTATTCCGTTAAAATCATTATAGTAGTGATAACTTTTTTCCAAAAAGAGGGGAAACATGAACCTTCAATATTAAATCATTTACGGACGAAGATACCGCTCAAGCCATTGCGATTTGGAAGCAAGTCGTGACCGACGGAGTAGCCTTTCCACAAACTGAAACCTTAACCCTTGAGACAGAAAAAGCATTTTTCAAAGCCCAAACTTACACAGGCGTTGCCTACCAAGCAGATACTGGACAAATTGTCGGTTTATATATTCTTCACCCAAACAATGTGGGACGTTGTGAACATATTTGCAACACCAGCTACGCTGTTGATAGTCATTTTCGTGGACAACATATCGGTGAAAAACTCGTCCGCCATTCTATGGTGACTGCTAAAAAATTAGGATTTAGAATTCTTCAATTCAATGCCGTTGTCAAATCAAACCAAGCCGCACTCGCCCTCTATCAACAAAAACTAGGCTTCCACCAACTTGGAACGATTCCTGCAGGATTTCTCAATAAAAACAATGAGTACGAGGGCATTATTCCACACTATTACGACTTAACCAAACTGCCTGATTAAGCAGATTCACATCAATAAAAAGCATTCTGATATTACCTTTATGGTAACCTAGCAGGAGGCTTTTTGTTATTTTGTTCAAGCTATCTGTTCAGATAAAAGTAATCAGTATAGCACAAAAATAATAATTTTCAAGTCTTGCAAAACACAAAATATAGTGCTAAGATTTTATACAGAACACAAGATATCGTGTTTAATATGCAGTTTCAACAAGAACGATTTCTTGCCACTACATAGATAATACTTAAAGGAAGGAGGCTATCTTCTTATTTCCACAATACCGTAACTCCCACCAAACATTTACTACCATTTTCTAAATAGATGCTCAAATCTATTTTCATAACTATTCTCACTTACATTAGCATATTGGAGGTGCATTACCATCGTGATTATTCTAGCAGGAATGATAGGAGTTGGAAAAACTACCTACACTTCTCTTTTAGCCAAAGAATTAGGCACAACAGCTTTCTTTGAACCTGTTGATAACAATCCTATTTTAGATAAATATTATGAAGACCCTGAAAAATACGGCTTTGCTTTGCAGATTTATTTTCTAAATAAACGCTTTAAAGCCATTAAAAAAGCTTATGATACTGATAATAATGTCTTAGACCGTTCCATCTACGAAGATGGTCTCTTTACATATATCAATACCCTTCAAGGCAGTATCAGCGAACAAGAATATAAGATTTACCTAGAATTGTTAGATAACATGATGGAGGAGATTGACGGACTTCCTAAAAAATCCCCTGATTTGCTCATTTACCTCGAAGGCAGTTTTGACCACATCATGAACAACATCAAAAAACGTGGACGTGATTTTGAACAGCCTGATAATGCTAACGGGCTCACTGATTACTACAAACTCCTTCACACACACTACAACAGCTGGTATGAAAACTACCAATACAGTCCTAAAATGAAAATCAACACCGACCATATTGATGTTACAAAATCGGAGGACTGGGCAAAAGTTTATCAAATGATCCGTCAAGAAATGAAATCAATTGGAATTGGAGATTAACATTTTTTGAAAAAATAATTATCACTTAAAAATTCTTTCAACCTTGCATGGAATCGTCTAAACACTAAAGAAAAACTGTTTGGCATTATCGCTTTTCTGGCATCACTTAGCTTTACCCTCTATGGCATGTTACCGACACTAGTCACAGGTGATTTTACCGCCTTAAATACTCTCTCAATTATCATGTCAATCTTTGGCTTTATCGGAACATGGACTTTGGCGCTCCAATGGCAGCAAACCTTTAAGGCAAATGGGATTCAAAACATCGCTGGGATTTTAGTTGCTGGAATGCAAGGCATTTACGGTGATATGTTTATAAGTTTTTATTATCTCGTAACCGAATTTGTCAGGCATTACAGTTGGAAAAAACGCTGTAATGATAATGGTGAACTTGTTGTCGATAAAAAATTCGGAGCCAAAGACGTCTTTCTCGCTATCTTCTTTTGGACAATTGGACTTGGCTTTCTGTCTTACTGGATGGGTGGATAAAAAATTGTCCTCGATGCTTTGACAAACGGACTATCATTCACCGCCCAACAACGACAAGTAAAAGGGCACCTTGATGGCTACTACATTTGGCTTTTGTTTGACTTTCTTAGTTTCATGCTATTTATTTCCATTGGAAACCAAATCGTCGCTTTCAGCTACCTCAGCATGTTTGCTCAAGGATTGGTTGGGATTATGATTTGGAAGAAAGGCAAAGGACAAGCTTAAATTTCCACTAAAAAAAGCCTCAAGCGAGGCTTCCAAACTATCTTTGCCGCCACCGAGAATTGAACTCGGAACGGAGCATTACCATTGCTCTATTATACCATTTAACTATAGCGGCTACCTACTTATAGTAACATGAAATCACTTTCCTAGCAAGAAAAAGTTATCAAATTCATTCTTATCAAACTACTCCACTAAACCTGCATTTCATGTTTATAAATAAAAGTTTAACTCAGAATATGAGTTAAGCTTTTTGTATAACTTCATGAATTGATCTGACAGGTTTTACATGGTTATCGTGCTCACCTAACATTTTTTTCCATCCAAATCATATCATACCAATGGTTAAATTTATAGCCAGACTGGTGAAATTTTCCGACTAACTGGTAACCAAGGGCACGGTGGAATTTTTCACTGCCATTTGTCAAATAAGCATCTTCTGTCTCAGTTGAAGCAATGCAAGCATTGAGATTCAAAATTCCCATTTTTATCAAGTATTCTTCCAAAGCACAGTAAATTTGACGTCCTACACCTTTTCCACGCGCAGCCTTGTCCAAATACACCGTTGCCACAGCCGACCAAGCATAGGCAGCTCTTGGATGAAAAGATGACGCATAAGCATAACCCAAAATCTGCCCTGCCTCTTCTGCTACCAAATACGGATAAAAAGCCATAATAGAGCGCATTCGTTCCTGAAATTCCTCTAAACTTGGCACCTCATACTCAAAAGTAATAGCCATCTTTTCAACATAATAACGATAAATAGCAAGTAAATCTTTGGCATCCTCTAAGCGAGCCCAACGAATGATAACTGTCATATTTCCCAAAATCCCCTCTCGAACGTAATTTTTCACCAGTATATCGAGAAAATCCTTTACTGTCAAAAATAAAGTGATATCTTTCGTTAGCTATTTTCTACTCTTAAAACGTTATTTACTATGTTCGAATAACCAATCACGCATCAACTTGTCATTGCTTCTGTCCATATTTGCTATATGTGAATTTATCCAATAAATGATTTCAGACTATTACCTAAAAACAAGACTACAACTGAAATTACTTACGCACTAATTTCACTACCGCTTCTGTCCGTGCGGTATGCGGAAACATATCCACCGACTGAATGTAATGAACGTCGTAAACTTTACTCAACTTGACCAAATCTCGAGCTAACGTTGCGGTATTACATGACACATAAACCATTTTAGCAGGCTGATATTTCAAAATAGTATCCAAAAGCTTATCATCAAGTCCCGTACGTGGTGGGTCAACAATCAAAGCATCCGCGCGGTAACCTTCCTTGTACCACTTAGGAATAATATCCTCTGCGCGCCCAGCTTCGTAGTGAGTATTCTTAAAGCCCATACGCTGCGCATTTTTCTTGGCATCAGCAATCGCCTCTGGGATAATATCCATACCGCGAACGCTCTTCACCTTAGCTGCAAATGCAAAACCAATTGTCCCAACACCACAATAAGCATCAATAACATGGTCATTTTCTGAAACTTCAAGCGCTGCAACAGCTTGTCCATACAACACTTCTGTTTGCTGTGGATTCAACTGGTAAAAAGCTCGTGGCGAAAGCGAAAACTGATAATCTAAAACTTCCTCGGAAATATCAGCATTCCCCCAGATAACTTCAGTTTTTTCACCATAAATCTCACTTGATTTAGAACGGTTAACATTAACAGCAATTCCCTTAATCATGTCAAATTCAGCCGTTAATTGCTTAATGACAGGGGCTAAAAAAACATCTCGACTAGTGATAAAAATCAGCTGCACTTGATTAGTCGCAATAGCTTTACGAATCATAACCGTACGCACCCCAGCAATTTTACGTTCATCGTAAATTGGAATGTGGTGCTTTTCTAAAAGTTCAGTCACACGATTAATAATCGCTTGCGTCAATTCATCTTGCACCAAGCAATCTCTAATATCAACCAAACGATGACTACCTTCTTCAAAAAGACCAGATTTTACACTTCCTTTAAATGAACGTGTTTGAAATTGCAACTTTGCACGATAATGATATGGCACCTCCATACCAAGCGTATGGCGAATATCATAATTCTCATAGCCAGCAGGCTTAAATTTTTTCAACGACTGAGCAATCAAATCATCCTTAAACTCTAACTGCTTATCATAACGAAGATGCATGATTTGACAACCACCACATTTTCGATAAATCGGACACGCGGGCTCCACACGAAATTTCGATTTTTTATTAATGGTTATCAGTCTTGCTTGTGCAAAATTACGTTTAACCGCTGTAATCTGACAAAAAATATCCTCACCCTTCAAAGCACCTGGGACAAACACCAAGGTTTTCTTATAAAATCCAATCCCTTCACCATTGATTCCCATACGCTTAATTTTCAAAGGAATTTTTTGTTTTACTTTTAAATTCATTAGTGACTAAATATGACTCCTATATCTTTTAATTTTTCTATCGTAACTTTTCCAATTTTCGGCAAATCCAAAATCTCTTCTTCAGACCATACTTTAAAATCATTGATGCTATAAATACTATTCTCTTCAAAGACATCAAGCTGCGCTGTCGTCAAAAAATCAAGCTCATCCAACAGTATATCCATTACCGTATCCAAACAATAACTGCTCAAATACCCCAAAAGATAACTTGCTGCTCTCTCCACCAACGGCAAAACAAGACGAAACGCCGCATAAACAACCTCAATATCATTTTCAGCATACTCAAGTTTTAAACCAGAATCATCTTCTGCCAAAACCTTGCTCAATGACAAATCTGAACGTAAACAAAAGTCCTCAAATCCCTCAACTTCATCAAATAATCGTTTGAGCAATTCATGAGCAGTAAAATCATCATCCGCAAGAATCGCACCAATCAAAAGAAGGGTTTGTAGCAAATAATCATGTTCATAAGAAACACAATTCTCACAAAAAGCCTTAGCTGATGCATAATCCGACATCAAAATATAAAGTGACACAATTTCATAATGACAACCATGGTCACCATTTTCATCACATTTATTTAACTCCTCAAACTGTGTTAAAGCCTTTTGATAAAGTCCATTTACCTTATAAAGCGATGCTAATCTCAATTTTTCACTAAACATTTGTTCAGAATTCCCAGCCAAAGAATCGAGCATCTCTTCAAGAACCTTGATATCAAAATATAAATCATCCGACAACCGAACACCTCTAGGCACAACTTGTTCATCTCTTTTGCTAGCAAAATCAAGCACATCATCGTCAAACATGAAATCATCCAAATTCCAAAAATCTTCCCCTGCTAACTCAGAAAGCTCTTTTTTCTGAAGAATTGTCTCCCAATCAATTATTTTATTCTTATCACCTTTCATCATCTCATCCTCCCATCTCTACACTTTAATTCTAATCCCTTCTATTTTAACATTTTTGTTATAATGAATATATGAAAATCACTAAAATTGAAAAGAAAAAACAACTTTATCTTTTAGAAATCGACGCTGATGATAAACTTTACGTTACAGAAGACACTATTGTTCACTTCATGTTAAGTAAAAATATGGAACTTGACGAAGCAACACTCAAAGACATTCAAAAGTTTGCTCAGTTTTCTTATGGCAAAAATCTAGCGCTTTATCACATTTCTTTTAAACAACGCACAGCTGCCGAAGTTAAAAAATACCTTGAACAGCATGATATTGACAGCCTTTATATCCCTAAAATTCTTGAAAATCTCAAAAAAGAAAACTGGATTAACGACGAGCAGTACGTTGAGACGTATTTATCACAAAATCTCAATACAGGTGACAAAGGTGCCTACGTTTTAAAACAAAAACTCATTCAAAAAGGAATTAATTCCCAACTCATTGACCAAAAATTAGCCAATTTAGACTTCTCACCTCTCTCCGAAAAAGTAGCTCAAAAACTTCTCCGAAAATATCAGCATAAACTCTCAACAAAAACACTTAAAGATAAAATCATTCAAAATATGATGAATAAAGGTTTTTCCTACTCAGAAGCCAAAATAGCTTTTGAAAACCTTGAAGTTGAAAAAGATAACGAACAAGAATTTGAATTACTTTATAAAGAACTCGATAAACAATACCGAAAATATAGTAAAAAATATGACGGCTACGAATTAAAACAACGACTAACCCGGTCACTCGCACGAAAAGGATTCAATTTTGATGACATAGCTAGCGCCCTCAGAGACTATTTATAGAAATAAATAACATTTCTAAGTGTCTTTTTTCAGAAAATTATGATAAACTATAACAGATAAGTTTAATTGTAGAAAGTTGGTAAGGCATGAAATTACCTAAGGAAGGCGACTTTATTACAATTCAAAGTTATAAGCATGATGGTAGTTTGCACCGTACATGGCGCGACACTATGGTACTAAAAACAACAGATAATGCTGTTATAGGAGTTAACGATCATACACTAGTCACAGAAGGTGATGGGCGACGTTGGGTTACGCGAGAACCGGCTATCCTTTATTTTCATAAAAAATACTGGTTTAACATTATTGCTATGATAAGAGATAACGGTGTTTCATACTACTGCAATCTTGCCAGTCCATACGTTATGGATGAGGAGGCTCTTAAGTATATTGACTATGATTTAGACGTCAAAGTTTTTGCAGATGGAGAAAAAAGACTACTTGACGTCGATGAGTACGAATTACATAAGCAAGAAATGGGCTACTCTCAAGACATCGATTTTATTCTAAAAGAGAATGTCAAAATTCTCGTTGACTGGATTAATAATGGCAAAGGACCGTTTTCACAAGCCTATATTAATATTTGGTACAAACGTTATCTTGAACTGAAGAATCGTTAAAAGTTGCAAGCACTCCTTTTTGGAGTGCTTTTACACTACTTGAAAGGAGTAACTCACAATGGCATTTGAAAAAACCAAAGAACGTTACGCAAGCTTTGGCGTCGCTACTAGCTTACCACATGAAATTATAGATACATTTTGGGATTTATTAGACCACTACCTAAAAAATGTTGTCCCACTTGACCCAATTTTAACATTTAGACTAGCCAATAATCACAACAAAGTAACGTTTGAATATCACGACAGCAAACGAAAAATCTTCATTGGTTTTGATTACAACTTCCCGTTTGATCCCTTTTTCCCAGAAATCGTACACATCATTGACCAAGCAGGCGTAGAAACACTCCTACTCCCACACGAACTTGATTAATTAATAAAACTCTCTACTATACTAATTGAACTACACCCCAATCGTTAGATTTTATGCCTAACTTTTGGATTCAGGACAAATTGTGTAGAGAGTTTTTATATATCTAAAACAAAATAGTTTTTGTCCGCCTGCGTTAGCATTGTTTTGGAACCATTCGAAACAGCACAGCTCAAAAAAGCTCTGTAACTTTTAAGTAGAATCCCAACTACTAAAAATCGAAACAAAACCAAAAAAGAAGACCAAGTAGTCTTCCTCAACCTTTTTAAAAAATAAATAAAATAGTCCGTACGGGATTCGAACCCGTGTTACCGCCGTGAAAAGGCGGTGTCTTAACCCCTTGACCAACGGACCATATTTCTAATGGGCACAAGTGGACTCGAACCACCGACCTCACGCTTATCAGGCGTGCGCTCTAACCAGCTGAGCTATGCGCCCGAACGCTATTAATTACAAAAGATTATGCCGGCTACATGACTTGAACACGCGACCCTCTGATTACAAATCAGATGCTCTACCAACTGAGCTAAGCCGGCTACTTTCTTATTAATGCGGGTTAAGGGACTTGAACCCCCACGCCGTTAAGCGCCAGATCCTAAATCTGGTGCGTCTGCCAATTCCGCCAAACCCGCATATTTATATGACCCGTACTGGGCTCGAACCAGTGACCCTCTGATTAAAAGTCAGATGCTCTACCAACTGAGCTAACGAGTCTAACGGTCCCGACGGGAATCGAACCCGCGATCTTCGCCGTGACAGGGCGACGTGATAACCGCTACACCACGGGACCTTTGGTATATTTACCTTCTTAATGGGAGTTAACGGGATCGAACCGCTGACCCTCTGCTTGTAAGGCAGAT
>ERZ1034847.65-NODE-65-length-63350-cov-59.084667_pt1 | contig 63350 bp, 82 predicted proteins | sample MGYA00520633_ERZ1034847 | MGnify/ENA primary metagenome ERZ1034847 (study PRJEB33766, sample SAMN09781732) | gut metagenome | biome: gut microbiome | host: Homo sapiens | place: Madagascar | study: EMG produced TPA metagenomics assembly of the PRJNA485056 data set... | reverse complement strand
TGTTTTTATTGTTTAGAATTTTCTCTTGACTTTTTATATAGAATGTCTCCTTTATTTCGTCCTATCATTATAACACATTTTTCCTGCCATACGGTGAGTTTTATACCAATTTTTATCATCAGAAAGCGTCCAAGAAATACGAATACCAACTGTAGCATTTCGTTGTATCTTAGGAAGATAATTGCCAATCACGATAAAAACAATCGCTAGAAAAGTTGTGACAAGTGTTGGACCACTCTTAATAAAACCAAGTGCGTTAGCATAGATTGATCCTTGAATAATCAAACTCAAAACTGGAATCAACCAAGTATAAAATCTTCTCATTTTTGCTGGAATATTGACTTTTACAGATTCTTTTTCAAAAGATGCCAGACAAATAATTTGAAAAAGAAGAAACAAAGCTGGAAAAGCAAAAAGCGTAAAAAGCTTGCTGCTATAACCATCTACTTGACCATCAATTCCAAAATGAGTCGGGATTTTTTTAGGAAGTTGATTCCAGAAAATTGCTCTGAAATCTCACCAGCTGTCAATGATTTTTTCTTTAATAAATTCAGAATTTCTCTTCGGATTGGATGCGACAAAGCTTTAAATGTTTCAGCAAATGCCATAATGTTCCTCCAAAGTTTAGGTATTTAGATTTTTTTCTAAATAGATTGTGCCACTTTTTCAAAAATGATCTAACCAAAAGCATTAGAATCGCAAGCATTCTCTTTTTTTGCTAAAATAGAAACTAACGATTAAACTTTTAGAAAGAAGAGACTTCTCAAAAGAAGTCTGGTAAGCTATTATGAAACTCATTTCATGGAATATTGATTCGCTCAACGCAGCACTCACAAGTGATTCTGCACGCGCCGTTCTCTCACGCGCTGTTATTGATACCTTGGTTACTGAAAATGCTGACATCATTGCCATTCAAGAAACAAAATTGTCAGCCAAAGGTCCGACCAAAAAGCATTTGCAAATTTTGCAAGATTACTTTCCTGAATACGAGGTCTCTTGGCGTTCATCTGTTGAACCTGCCAGAAAAGGCTATGCTGGTACCATGTTTCTCTACAAAAGTAGCTTGACACCAAGCATTTCATATCCTGAAATCGGTGCTCCTGACACCATGGATAGTGAAGGGCGCATTATCACCCTTGAATTTGACAAATTTTTCGTCACACAAGTTTACACCCCAAACGCTGGTGACGGTTTAAAACGTTTGGCTGAACGTCAAATCTGGGACGAAAAATATGCGGATTACTTGGCAGAATTAGACCAAGTAAAACCAGTCTTGGCAACAGGTGACTACAACGTCGCTCACAAAGAAATTGACTTGGCACACCCAAGCTCAAACCGTCGTTCTCCTGGCTTTACCGACGAAGAACGTGCAGGATTCACCAACTTACTAGCAAAAGGTTTTACCGACACTTTCCGCTACATCCATGGCGATATTCCTGATGTTTATAGCTGGTGGGCGCAACGTAGCAAAACAAGCAAAATCAACAATAGTGGCTGGCGTATTGACTACTGGCTCACATCAAGTCGTATCGCAGACAAAATCACAAAATCAGAAATGATTGACTCAGGCGCACGCCAAGATCACACACCAATTGTCTTGGAAATTGATTTATAAACATATAAATCATCTAAGTTTGGACTACACCCCAAAAGTTAAACAAAAAATTTAACAATTGGGGTGTTTTTTATATGAAATTAACTTATGACGACAAACTAATGATTTATAACCTAAAGAAAAATGGTTTATCATGGTTTCAACTTAACTAAAAATATATGGTTGATTTTATTTTTCTAATAATCCAGCATACGATTTTCGATGCCCTAGTTGTAGCACTTTATCATCTTTAACTAAAACTGGGCGCTTAATCAACATACCATCTGAAGCCAAGTGGCTTGCCGCCTCATCAATTGACAAACTATCGATTTTATCTTTTAAACCAAGTGCACGGTAGACTTGTCCGCTAGTGTTGAAAAAATTTTTGATAGTATATGTTGAATTTTCAATCCATTCTTTCAATTGTTCTGCCTTTGGGGTATCGACTGCAATATCGACAGCTACAAAATCAACACCTAATTCTTGCAATTCCGCCTTAGCGCGGCGACACGTACTACATTTTGGATATTCATAAAAAGTAAACATTTCTTTCTCCTTCTAAAAATTAGCTTTCTCATGTTCCAATAGCCAACACTTTCGCTCTACTCCGCCAGCATAGCCTGTTAATTGCCCTTGATTTCCTAAAACACGGTGACAAGGAACAATGATAGACAAGGGATTTTTACCAACAGCCCTACCAACGGCTTGCGCCGAACCACAGTTAATTTTTTCGGCAATTTCTCCATAGGTCATTGTCTCCCCATAAGGAATTTGCGCTAAGACTTTCCAAACCTTCCTCTGAAAAGCCGTACCATAAGGTACCAAGGTCAATCGACTCGGGTCGGGATTTTTACCAGCAAAATAATCATCCAACCAAACTTTTGCCTCATCTAAAAAAATGGTCGTTTCTTCAATAATTTTTTCGCGTTCATAATCATATTCAAAATACTTTTGTCCTAGAAAATAGCAACCTAAGAGCCCTTTTTCATTAGCTAATACTGTTATTTCTCCTAAATCAGACTGATAAACCAACTTTCTTAACATTTTATCACTCCCACTTAATCCATATGCCTAATAGAAAAAGCAAGCTCTGCTTCCTTATCTATAACTGATGGTTCTGCCATTCTGTATTAATCTTAGGTGTCCCATCCGCATTAATTAAAGGTGTTATCCCCGAAGGAACACCTAGACCAGCCGTCACTCCAAGATATTCTACTCCAGTTTCACGATTAACTAACAGAACCAAATTTTGTTTTTTTATTATCAAATTGAACACTGAAAAATCGTTCTCTTAACTGTTTTTGGTATTCTTTTAGTTACTTTTTATCCATAAACTATCTCCCTCCCCTAATTTTGAAATCGCTTTGACCATTATAGCAAAAAAAGAAAAAAAGAGCTGAGAAATACTCCCAACTCTTCCAATCTCTATTGTTATTTTTTCGTAATTAAACGTACACGAACGATATTATCGCTAGCTTCAAAATTAGCAACTAAGTGATCAATTTTCGCCTTATCAGTTTCATCAAGGTCAAATAGCGTATAAGCATAGTCACCTTTTGAACGATTGATGATATTATCAATATTAATACCTAAGTCAGATACCGCTGTTGAAATTTTAGCAACGATATTTGGCACATTTTTATTAATCAATGTGATACGATACGGTGCAGTCAATGCTTGATGAACATTTGGAAAGTTAACAGAGTTAGTAATCTCACCTGTTTCCATAAATTGACGAATTGTCTTACCAGCCATAATCGCACAATTAAGTTCAGCTTCAGCCGTTGAACCACCTACGTGAGGGAAAACTGTGATTTTATCTTTGTTAAGCAACTCTTCTGTACCAAAATCGGTAATGTAACGTTTCACAACACCAGCTTCAATAGCTTCAAAAAGTGCCACATTGTCAACCAATTCACCACGCGCAAAATTGATAACAACCGTTCCTTTTTGCATCAAACCAAACGCTTCACTATCAAATGTATGGCGTGTTTCATCAGTCAAAGGCACATGAACAGTGATATAATCAGAATTCGCAAAGATTTCTTTAACATCAGCCACACGTTTGACGTGATGAGAAATATTCCAAGCTGTTTCAATAGAAACATATGGGTCATACCCTAGAACATTCATACCAAGACGTTGTGCATAGTTAGCAATACGATCACCGATAGCACCAAGTCCGATAACGCCTAGCGTTTTACCAGAAATTTCATTACCAGCAAATTGTTTCTTACCAGCTTCGACTTGTTTTGGAACATCATCACCAGAAAGGGTCTTTACCCACGCATTAGCAGCAATGTAGTCACGCGCTGACATCAAGATAGAAGCAAGAACCGCTTCTTTTACAGCATTAGCATTTGCACCAGGCGTATTAAAGACAACAATCCCTGCTGCCGTTGCTTCATCAATCGGAATATTATTTGTTCCTGCACCTGCACGCGCAATCACTTTTAAATTTTCTGGAAATATTGTTCCAAGCAAATTTTGACTACGAAGAATATAGGCATCTGGATTTTCCGCTAAATCACCATCAATTTGGAAATGATTTCCTAATTCTTTAAGCCCTACTTGATTAATATTATTAAATATTGCCCTGTACCAGCCGATAGAGCTTGGTCGAAGAATCTATAGCGAAATAATTTTGGAAATTAAATAACCTTATTAGGCTGATTGTTTTCCTCTAACTTTTGTTCTTTTAATTGATTATCAGCATATGTCAAAACTTTCTTTTGACGAGGTGTTTTGAGTTCGTTGTATATAGAAATAATTTCTAAATCTTTTGATTTACTTTCTTGTATATCATCCCAACCCATCAAGAATGACGGAGTAGTATTCAAGACTTTTGCAATACCCTTTAAAACATCAGGGCCGACTTTTTCTATATCACCTTTTTCGTATCTGAAAATAGTAGAACGAGACACACCTACACGTTCAGCAAGTTGGTCAGCACTCATTTTCATGCTTTTTCTTCGTTGTTTAATTCTTTTGCCGACGGTCATGCGTTTTTCTCCTTTATCTTTTATTTACATATATTATTATACTTTTTGTGTTGCAAAAACGCAATAAGAGGTTACGACAACGCAATAAAAAGTAGCGATAATGCGATTTTTGTATTGACATTTATTTTTTGTGCTGTATAATAAAATTATGAAGTCGCAGAAGTGCGACAAAAAGAAAGGAGTTCAACGTGATTGATGTCCAAAAATTAAAAGGTAAAATCAGGGAACGTGGTACTACTCAAGAAGCGCTGGCAAAAGCGCTTGAAATTGATAGAAGCACGTTTTATCGCAAAATGCGACAAGGTGGTAATTTTACTATCAAAGAAGTGAATTTAATTGTTTTAGCGTTGCATTTAAACAAAAATGAAGCAATATCCATTTTTTTCGCAGATTTGCAACACAAAAAAGGCGTTCTTGGTTGGTAGACCAAAAAACGCACATAACAAATAAAACTAGTTAAATTGTACCACAAAATGGACGAGTTTAACAGTACGCATTTGATAGAAAGGAAATTAAATGATTGTCTTAACCATTAAACGTTTTAACACTATATACCATTTATTTTACACAAAGGCTACAAAAAGCCTTCCTTTTCCGTTATTGTTAATAACTATGGTGATCATCCTCATCAACTTCTTGATAGAGAGCATTCTCATCCTTAGTTTTAATTTTTTGATAAGCTAGACGTTCACCATCAATTGGAACTTTTCCACAATAGACATAACCAAGTTTCTCAAAAATGTGTTGCATGGCACCATTCTTTTCATGGGTGTCACAACGGAAATCATGTCCATCAGTTCCTTCAATCAATCCTTGAAGAAATGTTTGAGCAACCTTTCGACCAGTCACGCTAGACAAAACAGCAACACGGTGAAATGTGATGTAACGGTGATTATTGTGTTTCCACTGACCATCGTAAATCTTGTCATAAGCAGGGTCACCATCAGTGATAACAGCTGCATAGGCTACAATTTCCCCATCTAATAAGGCTACATACCCTTGACCAGTCAAAACGTCATCATAAATCGTATCCTCATCAGGATATTCCCCTTGCCATTGATTACTACCGCTTGCTGCCAATTGTTTTCGTGCGTCCTCAATAACGAGCATGATTTGGTCGACTTCATTGGGAAAAGCTTGTCTAATTTCCATATTATTACCTCTTCTAATGATTATGAATCTATTTTATAACAAATTCGATGCGAAAGTGGTAATAAAACAATTATTTATTTTCAGCTTCAAATTTTTTCATGAATTCAATCAAATCAAGTACCCCTTGACGTGGGAATGCATTGTAAAGACTAGCACGCATACCACCCACAGAGCGGTGACCTTTGATATTTTAAAATCCAAGCGGTGTTGCTTCAGCAACAAATTTAGCATCAAGTTCTTTACTTGGTGTTACAAATGGAATATTAGCTACTGAACGTTCTGCTGGATTTTTAACAGGGTTTGTATAGAAGTCAGATTGGTCAATGAAATCGTACAACAAACCTGATTTTTCGCGGTTAGCAGCTTCCATTTTATCAACACCACCGAAAGCTTTCACCCATTCAAAAACAAGTTTTGCAATATAGATGTTATATGCAGGCGGTGTATTGTAAAGTGAACCCGCTTCTGCTTGGATACGGTAATCAAGCATAGCAGAAAGCGTTGGTTCATCATTCAAGAAATCTTCACGGACGATTACAACTGTAACCCTGCAGGACCGATGTTCTTTTGGGCACCTGCATAAATCAAAGCAAAATCTTCAACGTTGTAACGTACAGCCAGAATATTTGAAGACATATCCGCTACAATTGGCACACCATTTGTATCAGGAAGATCATAAATAGACGTTCCTTCAATTGTATTGTTTGTTGTGAGGTGAACATAAGCAGCTTCTGGGGCAATATCTTTTAAATCAAAAGTAGGGATATGATCATATACTGTATCTTCAGATGATGCTAGTAGCAATGGTTCAAAAGGAACAGTTTGGGACAATTTAACAGCTTCTGATAAGCTTTTTTACCCCACGAACCACCAACTAGATAATATGCCTTACGTCCCTTAGCAAGGTTTAAAGGAAGCATTGTAAATTGCGTAGATGCACCAACTTGAAGGAACATCACTTTATAATTATCTGGAATAGCCATTAATTCACGCAATAATTGTTCTGCTTCTTTAATGATATTATCAAACTCTTTGGAACGGTGGGACATTTCTAAAACACTCATGCCGCTACCTTGGTAGTCAAGCATTTCACGCTGTGCTTGTTCAAGCACTGGTTTCGGTAACACTGCAGGACCTGCAGAGAAATTGTAAATTGTCATAAAAATACCTCCGTATAATGGTATAAATTACAACACAATTTTCTGAATTTTGTAAAGATTTTTGAGATTTTTTACTCAAAATATTTATAAATAATCATGATATAATGATAAGTAGTAAATAATTAAGGAGTCCAAATGATTATCAAAGAATTTTGTGCTGAAAATACAACACTTCTCAATCAACTCGATCAGTCTGTTAAACGTGTTGAACTTTGTGATAATTTAGCCGTTGGAGGTACAACGCCATCTTATGGTGTTATCAAAGAAGCGGCACGCTACCTGCATGAAAAAGACATCGCACTAGCAACAATGATTCGCCCTCGTGGTGGTAACTTTATCTATAATGATAGCGAACTTCGCATTATGGAAGACGATATTCTTCATGCCGTTGAACTTGAAAGTGACAGTTTAGTTTTGGGATTATTAACAAAAGATAATCACATCGACCAAGACGGTATCGAACAACTTCTTCCTGCTACACAAGGATTGCCACTTGTTTTTCACATGGCTTTTGACCACATTCCGCTTGAAGAGCAAAAAGAAGCACTCGACCAATTGGTTGAATTAGGCTTTACACGTATTTTGACACACGGGTCTGCTCAAAATAATGACATTTTTGAAAACATTGCTCACCTTAAAGACCTTGTTGATCACGCTGACGATCGTATCGAAATCATGATTGGTGGCGGTGTCACAGCTGATAATTACCAAGAACTTATTGAAAAAACAGGTGCCCAAGCTGCGCACGGAACAAAAATTAATTGCGTCTTGTAAACAATAACTATATAAACAAAGAAGCTGGACAGTTTTGTCTCAGCTTTTTTATACCAAAAGCCCGAATCCTTTAAGAATTCAGGTTTTCTACCACTATTTTTGCTTGACTAAACTTCGGAGATTTTAAAACTCAAACAGCATCACCACCTCGTTCTCCTGTTCGAATACGAACAACTTCTTCAATCGGAAGAATGAAGATTTTACCATCTCCAACTTCACCTGTACGAACAGCTTTGCAGATGATATCCACAATTTCATCAACCGCCGCATCATGGGTCACAATTTCAACTTTTACTTTCGCAAGCAATGTTGGCACAATCTTTTGACCACGAACATATTCTGCAAAACCGCGTTGGTTTCCATAACCAAGTACTTGACTGACTGTCATTCCCTTGGTAAATCCTGCTTTAGACAAGGCATCTTTGAGATCTTCCAAACGGTCTGAACGGATAATCGCCTCTATTTTTTTTCATAATACACTCTCTTTCTAAACGTTTCTATTTAGCTCAGATTTCTAACTATCCTTTAATTATGAATCAAGCCCCATAAATGTTGGGTAAGCTGTTTCTTCATGCTCACTATCATCAAGACCAATAGCTTCCGCACGTTCTTCAACACGAATACTTGTGAAGATTGAAATCACTTTAATAACAAAAGTTGCTACCGCTGACCAAACAATTGTAAAAATGATAGCTGCTATTGTTACTAGGAATAAATGCGCATTACCATAGATTAAGCCGATATTATTTCCGTCAAGAGCGAGTTCTGGTGTAGTGAAAAGTCCTGTTACCAAACCACCAAAGATCCCTCCGATACCATGAAAACCAAAGACATCTAAAGCATCATCATAGCCGAATTTACTCTTAAGAACTGAAATCGCAAAATAACAAACCGGGCTAACGCAAAGACCGATGAGAAGAGAGCTTCAAGTTGAAACAAAACCTGCTCCTGGCGTGATAGCGACAAGCCCTGCTACCAATCCTGTTGAAGCACCAACAAGTGAGAATTTTCCAGTTAACACTTTTTCAACAATCAACCAAGACAACATTGCTGCCGCTACTGAAATGTGTGTTGTGACAAAGGCATGTCCTGCAAGCCTGTCTGCTGCAAGGGCAGAACCAGCATTGAATCCAAACCAACCAAACCAGAAAAGACCTGCACCAAGGAAAACAAATGGTACGTTATGCGGACGGTACTCTAAACGCTTATAATCTCGACGTTTTCCAAGTACCAATGCCAAAACCAAACCTGAAACCCCAGAGGTAATATGAACGACATCACCACCAGCAAAGTCAATTGTTCCCCATTGAGCCAAAAGCCCTTCATCCCAGACCATATGAGCAAATGGAAAATAAACCAAGAGAAAACAGAAAATGATGAAAATAATCAAAGGTGTAAAATGAATACGTCCTGTTGCCGCTCCTGTTAAAATGGCAACCGTAATGATTGGAAACATCATTTGAAACGCTGCGAATAACGCATCAGGAATTTCTAAACCACATGTGCTAGCTGTTTCGCTAACACCGTTGAAAAAGAGATGCGAGAAATTACCAATTAGGCTTCCATCACCACCAAATGAAAGGGAATAGCCACAAATCATCCACATTACTGAAGCAACAGCAATCGGAATCACACACATCATCATTGTATTAATGACATTTTTACGTCTCCCTAAACCACCATAGAAGAATGCTAAACCTGGTGTCATCAAAAAGACTAGGCTAGCACAGATAATCATAAAAGCTATGCTTCCTGCATCCATATCAAAAACTCCTTTTATATTTTAAGACTTTAAACCTTAAAGTCAATTTTCTAAAATACTACAACAAGCGTTGCGAGATTTTATGTTAGATAATATAAAATTGTTTTTTGGTGAAGCAAAGCATTTTTTGTGAATTTTCTAAATTTTATGTATTTATTACATAAAACGTTAGCCATTTTCGGCATTTAAAAACTTTCTTCTTCCCTTGATAATACTATTTTTATCAATTATATGGTTTGACATAGAAATGTTAGTTAAATCGCTATTTTCGATATAAGTATTAATGTTATGTTTTCTAACGTAAAATTGTAAAAACTAAGCAAAAAAGCTTTGAAGACAAAAACCACCGATGATAATTCCATAATCATCGGTGGTTGTCTCAACTGATTAATAATCTTTAAAGTTGATGATAAGCATTGTAAACTTCTTGGCGGTTTAAACCATAAGTTTTAGCTATTTTTTTAATGGCTTGATTTGGTTTGTCACCAGCTTCGACTAACCGAGCAACAAGTTCAGCAGGATTGACATCTTCTGGCATCTCTTCTGATGTCACTGTCTCGTCTTGACCAGATACAACGATTAAACATTCTCCTTTTAAAGGATTTTGGGCAATGTATTCCAAAATTTCTGAGATATATCCGCGCTGATATTCTTCATAAAGTTTTGTTAACTCACGAACCAAAACAATTTTTCTGTCACCATATACTGCTAACATATTGTCCAATGTATCTGCGACACGATAAGGTGACTCATAAAAAATTTGTGTTTCAGGATACTGTTTCTTAGCTTCAAAAAATTCCTTCTGCTGCTTAGCTTTTCTTGGCAAGAAACCGTAAAAAATATGCGGTTGCGGTGCTAAGCCACTCGCAATAAGCGCCGTAATCCCAGCAGAAGCCCCTGGGATAGCAACGACAGGAATCTCTTCAGCGATAGCTGCTTTTACTAAATCATGACCTGGATCAGAAATAGAAGGCATCCCAGCATCAGACACTTGTGCCAAAATTTTTCCTTCTTTCATCAGAGCAATCAATTCAGGAATTTTTTCATAGGCATTGTGCTCATGAAAGCTAATCTGCTTGGCTGAAATATCAAAATGTTTCAGCAAAAGCCCTGTATTGCGAGTGTCTTCTGCACAGACAAAATCAGCATTTTTTAGCATTTCCACGGCACGATAAGTCATGTCTTGCATATTGCCAATTGGTGTTGGAACAAGATACAACTTGCCGTAGGTTGGCTGATTTTTAAAACTTTTTTGTACTTTCATAGGCAGTTACTCCCTATCTAAAACTTCCATACAGAACATACATTCTTCATCGTTTTCACGACGTTGACCATAGTAGTCATTGCAAATATGGAAACCATCATGGTAAATGCCTTCGATATATCGTTTTCCTTGCTTAGAAGATTTAGCTGGCGTATCTTGCTCAAGTTGAGCTAGGCGCGTGCGAATTTTATCATTTTCAAGACGCAAAGCTGTATTTTCCTCTAGGAGTGATTGCACTTGTTTTTTCATGGCTTCAATTTCAGCCAAGGTAATCATTAAATTTTGTGAAAAACCATCAAAGGCATCAAATAATTCTTTTTTATCCACGTACTTTGACCTCCTCTAAAGCATAGGTTAAAAGCGTGTGTTTTTCTGGTAAACGAACTTTGATGGTATCAGAAAACACATCAATCCCCACAATAACTCCCAAGCCATCAGCTGTTTCAATCTCCGTTCCCACATCAGGGAATTTCTCCTTAGAGGTTTTATAAAAGTCATCTTCAAAACTCAAACAACACATCAAACGTCCACAGATACCTGCTGTTTTTCCTGTGCTGAGTGACATTCCTTGATTTTTGACCATTTTAATAGATACAGGTGGAAATTCTCCCAAGAAGCTTGAGCAGCAAAGGGAACGACCACACGGTCCAACACCACCATAAACCTTAGCTTCTTCGCGACTATTGATTTGGCGAAGTTCAATTCTTATTTTGAAATGACCTGCTAAGTCACGTAGCAATTGACGAAAATCAACACGTTCTTCTGCTGAAAACGTGATAAGCACATAGCTTCTTTCCAACGGGAAAATAATATCAATCACTTTCATTTTTAGGTCATTGGCTAAAATCAGCTCATTAACCGTTGAAAACGAATGCTTCGCTAAGTCAATATTTTCTTGGAAAGCTTGTTTATCTTTTTCGTTGGCAAGACGCGTCACAGAATCCATCTCAGCAGGTAATTTGACCTCATCGATGACTTCGTTGCTAGTGACAACCTGCGCCAAACGACACCCTTTCTTATTTTTGACGACGACGTAATCCCCGAGTTTATATTTTTTATTTGGTAAAACATAGACAATACTGCCTGTTTCTTCGTATTTTACGCTCAATACTTCTGTCATGAAATCACCATATATTCTAGCGCATTTTGGAAGCTTACATTGCTTTTCCACATTTGTTGCGCCTTATAACTTTTTTCTAAATAAACCAAACTTTCTTTTTGATTAAATTGCTTTGCTAAAAATAGCGGCAAGAGTTGAAAAACAAGTTCTTGGTCAGATTTTTCTAAAGCAACTTGAACCAAACGCCCTATTTCTAAATAAGCTAGCATTTTTTCCTTAAACAGAACCGTGACAAAACGCTCACAAGTTTGAATGACATCCAATATTTTTTTATCTTGCATCAATTCATCAAGATGCTTCGGTGTTTTTGCCAATTCTGCTAATATTTCTGCTTGTGTTTTCAAAACTCCAGCTTTTTCAGCTTGCTCAATCAACAGCGGCTTATTTTTCGGAAAACGGAAAATCTGTGTTCGACTTTTAATCGTCGGCAAAACCTTATTTTCATCACTAGTCAACAAAATCATGTAGGAAGAACTTTGCGGTTCTTCAATGAATTTCAAAAGGCTATTTGCAGCATTAACATGCATTTTTTCACAATCTTGAATGATGAAAACTTGTGATTTGCCTTCAAAACCTGAACGTGAGAAATCGCGCATCAATTCACGAATCGTATCAGTTTTGATAACTTGCCCGCTTGGTTTGACAATCTTAACATCTGAAAATTCATTTTCAGCAATTAACTGACACTCACGGCATTCTCCACATGGCAAACCATCTTGGAGATTTTCGCAAAAACGACTTTTAGCAAGGTAAAGAGCAAAATCAAAGCTCGCAAAATCCCCTGAAAAAAGATAGGCGTGGTTCATCCTATCTGATTTCAAAATTTGATTAAACTCTTTAAAAAGTTGGGGTTGCAAGTGCTCTAATTCCATCTAAATCCCTCTACTCATTTTTTGCTAACTGTTCAAGAATGGTATGAAGTGTCTCTAACACAACATCTGCCAATTCACGTGACGCATCAATAGTCACAATACGTTTTTCTTGTTCAGTCAAGGCTAAATAACCTTCTCGAACACGCTTGTGCATGTCTAATTTTTCCAAATCAAGTCGGTTAACTTCACGCTCAGCATTTTTAGCAATTCTGGCTAAACCAATTTTTGATTCAACATCAAAATAAAGCGTCAAGTCTGGTTTTCTACCGTCTGTTGCAAAGTCATTTAATCTCGTAATGATATCTTTATCCAAGCCACGTCCAGCGCCTTGGTAAGCGATTGAACTATCAATAAAACGGTCAATCAAAACCACTTTACCAGCCTCTAAAGCTGGCAGAACCTTCTCAACATAATGTTGACGTCTTGCTGCCATATACAAGAGCAACTCTGTCTTACTATCCATAGCAACGTGATTGACATCTAAGATGACATCACGAATACGCTCTGCAATTTCAACACCACCAGGTTCACGTGTGGTTACAATATCATAGCCCTTTTCTTGCAAAACTGGAAGAACGTGTTCTAAAACTGTGGTTTTTCCAGCTCCATCTGGACCTTCAAATGAAATAATTATACCGTTTTTCATGAAAATTCCTTAAAATTCTTTCTATGTTTCTATTTTAACAAAAAACAAGCAAAAATAACACTAGCAAATTCGCTAACTTATTGGATTCAAGCATAAAAAGTTAATAAACATGACTTTACATCTCGTCGCTCAAAAAAAAAACAGAACCTAGTTTGAAACTAAATTCTGCTCTCTCAGTTAGATTACCAATCAATCCAATGATTTTGCTTCTGTTAATTCAATCGCATCAACTTGAATGCCTTGATTAAGCAATTTTTCACGCAAATTTGCAACGTCAGCTTTACCATCGATTTGAATTTCAATAGCAACTTTTCCAGATTTACGAGTGGCAACAACGGTACGTTTGATATTGAGGTTGTCGTTTGAAATCGTATCTACAATTTTTGCCAAAGTTCCAACCGTATCATCAGTCGAAATAGCCACGCGAATGCCTTCTTCGCCATAACCAGAAATTTCAAGAAAAGCTTTGAAGACATCTTTATCTGTGATGACACCATAGACTTGACCGCTTTCGACAACAGGAACAATTCCAACACGATTTTTCATCATGGTATAAATCGCATCTTCTAGACTTGCGTACGGTGAAACCGTCACAACATCGCGAATCATCACGTCACGAATTTTAGTTTTATTAAGCAAATAATTCATCTCATAAATTGACAAAGTCGTTGCTTTTGAAGGACTAGCTTCTGCCATTGTTCTTTCGGTAACAATCCCGACAAGCTTATCATTTTCGATAACAGGCAAGCGACGCAAGCCTTGTTCCCTCATCATATCAGCCGCATGTGCTACTGTTGTATCAGGAGACACATAAACAACTTTTTTAGTCATAAAATCTTTTACTGCCATAACAATTCTCCGCATTATTTTCTTGTTATTATTATACCACAAACCGCAAACGGTTTCACCAAAGATTGAAAAAATAATGAAAATAAAGCAGAAGGGAATGTTGTTAATAATAAAAAAGTCTAGGATAACAGCTATCCTAGGCTTGGTTAAATACTAAATTCAGTTAACGGTTTGTTAGCCACCGAGGTAAGCCTTGCGAACTTCTTCTGATTCTAACAATTCTTTACCTGTTCCTGAAAGAACAATTTTTCCTGTTTCTAAAACATAACCGCGGTCAGCAATCGCTAACGCTTTATTGGCATTTTGTTCAATCAACAAGACAGTTGTTCCTTGTTTTTGAATATCTTGAATGATGTCAAAGATTTCTTGGATAAAAATTGGCGAAAGCCCCATTGACGGCTCATCAAGAAGAAGTAATTTGGGCTGACTCATCAAAGCACGTCCCATAGCAAGCATTTGTTGCTCACCACCTGAAAGTGTGGCTGCATCCTGCGATTTACGCTCTTCAAGTCGTGGGAAACGTTCAAAAACTTTCTTCAAATTCTTTTGATTTTCTTCACGGTCACTACGCAAGAAAGCCCCCAATTCAAGGTTTTCAAGCACAGTTAAGCCTGGGAAAACGTGGCGCCCCTCAGGAACTTGTGACAAACCACTAGCAACGATTTTTCGAGCGGGTTCTTTTTGAATCTCTTGTCCTAAAAATTCGATTTTACCAGCACCTGGACGAACTAAACCAGAAATCGTACGAAGAATAGAAGTTTTACCAGCACCATTGGCACCGATAAGTGTGACAACTTCTCCTTCATTGACTTCAAAAGAAACATCTTTTACAGCTTGGATAACGCCGTAATAGACTGATAAATTATCAACTTTTAACATTGTCATTATCCTTCACCTCCAAGATAAGCTTCAATAACACGTTGATTATTTTTGATTTCATCAGGTGTACCGTGAGCAATTAAACGTCCATATTCAAGAACGTAAATACGTTCTGTCACTTCCATTACAAGGCTCATATCGTGTTCGATAAGCATAATGGTAATGTCAAATTCTTCTTTGATTTGACGAATTAACTGTGTCAATTCTGCTGTTTCTTGTGGGTTCATCCCAGCAGCAGGTTCATCCAAAAAGAGAATTTTTGGTTCAGTTGCAAGGGCACGCACAATTTCCAAACGACGTTGCTGACCGTAAGGAAGATTTTTAGCTAGGATATCTGTATCCCCATCCAAATTAAAGATAGCTAACAAATCCATAGCTTTTTGGCGCAACTCTTCCTCGCTTTGATAGAATTTTGGCAAACGAAGAAAACTTGCAAAGACATGTGATTTATTTTGATTAGCCATGCCAACAAGTACATTTTCCAAAACGGTCATATCTTTAAAGAGACGGACATTTTGGAAAGTACGTGAAAGACCAAGTGATGCGATTTTATAAGGTTTCTTGCTATTTAACAATGTGCCGTCTAAAGAAACTGAACCTTCACTTGGTTCATAGACACCTGTTAAAAGGTTGAAAAGCGTTGTTTTACCAGCACCGTTTGGACCAATAAGACCAACTAATTCTCCCTCATTTAGATGCATTGTGACATCACCAACGGCTGTCAAACCACCGAAATTTTTGATTAAATTTTTAACATCAAGAAGTGCCATTAATGATTGCCCCCCTTAGTTTTATTAAAGAAACGTGATAATGTGAATTCTTTTGTTCCTAAAAGTCCTCCTGGACGGAAAATCATTACCAAGATTAATGCCAATGAATAGATAATCATACGGAGGTTTGAAACGTTTTGCAAGAACATGTTAAGAATTCCTAAAACAATGGCTGCTAGAATAGTTCCTGTGATAGAACCAAGCCCACCAAGAACGGCAATAATCAAGTAATCAATTGATTTCATGATAGTAAAGTCTTTTGGTACAACTGTTCCGATGTAACCAACGTAAAGTGAGCCAGCAATAGCTGAAATGATAGCTCCCATTACAAAAATCAAGACTTTCATTCTTGTGACGTTGACACCCATTGCTTCTGCTGCAATCTCATCTTCACGAACAGAAATAACTTGACGTCCAATAGATGAACGTAGGAAATTTAAAATCAAAATCGTAATTGCAACGACAAAGATAAAGATAACTGGCCATGTTGTGTATGGCAAAATTCCTGTCAAACCAGCCGCACCGTTGGTTAAATCGCCACCATTAACAATAACAATACGGATAATTTCAGCCATACCAAGCGTTGCAATCGCAAGGTAGTCACCTTTCAAACGAAGTGTTGGAATACCAAAGACAAGCGCCACAAGAACAGCAATCACAATCCCAACAAGCATTGAGAAATAGAAACCACCGTAAGTTGGATTTTGTTGTGTGATAATCGCTGTTGCATAAGCACCGATTGCCATAAAACCAGCTTGTCCAAGTGTGAATTGTCCTGAGAAACCGAGCACAAGGTTAGTACCAAGTCCCATTAAAATACTAATCCCAAGCCCCATGAGAATTTGAATGTAGTAAAGGTTCAAAATATTAGTTGTTGCTAGAAATTCTAAGATTCCAAAAAGAACAACAATCAAAGCAAGCCAAGAAAGATTGATTTTTAGATTCTTTTTCATTTTCTACACCTTCTCTTTCACGTTTTTGCCAAGAATACCAGCAGGTCTTACCAAAAGAATGATAATTAAGACACCGTAAACAATGGCATCACGATAACTTGAAAGGTTGAGCGAAATTGATAAAGTTTCCAAAACACCAATAACAAATCCACCTAAAGCTGCCCCTGGAATAATGCCGATACCACCAAGAACAGCGGCAACGAATGCTTTAATACCAGGTGTCATCCCCATTAATGGTTCAATTGAGTTATAGTAAAGACCGATTAACACACCTGCGGCACCTGCAAGTGCTGAACCAAGCGCAAATGTGAAACTAATTGTTGAATTGACGTTAATTCCCATTAATTCAGCTGCATCGCTATCAACAGATACAGCACGCATTGCTTTCCCCATTTTTGTTTTCTTAACGATTAATTGCAACGCAACCATCAAAACAAGGGAAACAATCAAAATCAACAATTGAATGTTTGTCACCGTTACAGAGCCAATCTTGTAGCTGACAATGTCGATAGCTTGCGGGAATGAACGTGTATTTGCGCCGACCAAGAAAACCATGCCATATTCAAGGAAGAATGACACACCAATCGCCGTAATCAAAGCAGCAATACGCGTAGAATGACGTAATGGACGATAAGCCAAAAACTCAATAATCATTCCCAGACAAGCTGTTGTAATCATTGTAAAAACGAGTGCAATCCAGAAATTCATGTGAAGGCTACTAATAGCATAGTAACCGATAAATGCACCTAGCATATAAATATCGCCATGAGCAAAATTAATTAATTTAATAATCCCATAAACCATGGTATAACCGAGAGCAAGTAACGCATAGATACTTCCTAGAATAATACCATTAACCAGTTGTTGGGGGAGCTGTTCTAAAAACATATAATACCAAACTTTCTAGTTATGTGATATAAAGCTAAAGGAAAATGACCTCTAGTTATCTCTTGTAATTTCAACGGCTTCGGCTGAATCTTCAACACCATCTTTCATCTTAACCATCAGGGCTGTCTTGATTGGGTTATGATTTTCATCGATAGTCATTGTACCAGTAACACCTTCAAAATCTGTCAGATTTGCTAAGTTATTAGCAATATCAATAGAAGTCTCTGCGCCTTCTGCTGCTTTTGCAATCATATAAACAGAGTCATAAGCAAGTGCTGCAAACATATTTGGTTCTGAACCGTATTTTTTTTTATATGCTGCAATAAATTCTGTTGCTTTATCTGAAAGTGCTGTTTTCGTTGAATAACCTGATACGTAATAAACATCATGCGTATTTGCTGTACTAGCCAAGTCAGCAAAGCTATCATCATTGAATCCATCAGGTCCCAAAATTGGAATTTCGATACCCATATCACGCGCTTGTTTTGTAATGATACCAGTTTCTGTATAATAACCTGGCATTACAATCGCATCATAATCCAAGTTTTTGAATTTTGTCAAGGCTGATTGGAAATCTTTATCCCCTGAAGCAAATGTCGCTGTTGCAACAATCTCTCCTTGATATTTTTCTTGGAATTCCTCAGCAATCCCTTTAGCATAGTCGCTTGAGTTATCATAATAAAGAACAACCTTTTTAGCATTCAAATTGCTATAAGCGTACTGTGCTAAAACTTGACCTTGGAAGCTGTCTTGGAAAGTCGTACGGAAAACGTACTTTTTAACGCCATCACTATCCACTGTCAAATCATCCTGTGTGCCACTTGGAGTCAACAACGGAACACCTGTTTTCTGAGCATTCAAACTAGCGGCAGAAACCGCACCAGAAGTGGCTGGACCAATCATGGCATTAACTTGACTTTGAATAGCCAAGTTAGTCGCTGCGGTAGAAGCTTCCGCGTTTTCAGATTTATTATCTTTCGTAACGAGTTCGATTTTTTTACCATCAACACCGCCAGCTTTATTAATCTCTTCAACGGCAAGTTTAATACCGTCATTTTCTGCATTACCATAAGCAGCTACTGCACCAGTCAATTCAAGGTTAACACCAATTTTCAAGGTGTCACCAATCGTTGTTCCTGTGGCATTTGCAGTGACGTCTGGTGACTTACTACAAGCTGCTAAAGCAATTGAGGCTAAAAAAGTTAGCGCTGTAAGCGCAATCTTTTTATGCATAAGAATTTCTCTCCTTAAATTTCTAATAAAAAGTTACTTTAAAGAATACTGAATTATCAGAAAATTGTCAATATTCTTTGCGCACTTCTTCGTCATACAAGATTATATTATATCAAAAACGAGCTAAATTGCCTACAAAATTTTTATCGATATTATCAAACTGTGATAATGATACTTCTTTTACAAATTTCAATTCTGAAATTTCTTTTGCAATATCTTCTGCTTCTTCTTTATTCACATACAAGACCTGATATCGCATTTTACGCGAATGGTATAAAACATCACCATATTTATTTAATTTTCGAGCATCACGATTATAGTATAAATAAACAATAATCCCCTGACGTTTCTGTTTTTTAAACATGTTTTTTCCGTCCTCCTTTACTACAATTCCCATGGTGTGATTTATGTGGTGCCAAAGGCAAACCTGTATCTACAAAAATATCAGATGAAATAGCTGATGAGATTTTTTGTGATAGTTCTGCTAAAATCTTTTGAACAGCAACTTCACTTTGTCGCAATTGACTCACTTTTTCGTTGATGTCAATGGCTCTTTTTTCCTTAAAAAGTTGATGACGCATTTCAGCAACTTCTGGTCGAAAAGCTGCATACGGCTTAGCATCTTCATAGCTTTGTTTCAAGGCTTGAAAATGCATAATTTTTTCCTGAAGCATAGTATCTGTCAAGAAAACCTCACGTGCTTTCCGATAGTCTTTGACACTTTCCAACTCAAGAAAGGATGCGACAACCTCATCAATAGCCTCATCAATAGCAAATAATTGTTCATCAATTGTCAACATAAAACGATTATACCACAATTAACGTTAAATGTATCCTCGGTCAGCTCAGAACAAAAACCCACCAAAGGTGGGCTTAATATAGTATTATCTTCAATTAGTTTAATTCGTTATTTACCATGATTTCGTCGATGAAGCCGTATTCGAGGGTTTCTTGTGCGCTCATCCAGTTATCACGTTCAGCGTCAGCATGAACTTTTTCCAATGTCTGACCAGAGTTGTCAGCCAAAATTTGTTCCAAGTTTTGACGTGTTTTCAAAAGGTGTTCGGCAGCAATTGCCATATCTGTTTGTTGTGTACCGCCACCAGTACCACCCATTGGTTGGTGAATCATGTATTCAGCATTTGGCAACATGAAACGTTTACCTCTTGCACCTGATGACGCAATAACAGTCCCCATTGAAGCTGCCATACCCATAACAATTGTTTGAACATTTGATTTAATGAAATTCATTGTATCAACAATGGCAAGCCCTGCTGATACTGAACCACCAGGAGTATTAACATAAAGGTAAATATCTTTAGTGTTATCTTGTGCATCAAGGAACAACAATTGGGCAATGATAGAGTTAGCCATATTATCTTCAACTGGTCCAGTCAACATGATAATACGGTCTTTCAAAAGGCGTGAATAAATATCGTATGAGCGTTCGCCACGGCTCGTTTGTTCAATAACTACAGGAATCATATATTTTCTCCTTTATTAAGATACACGGACAAATTGAAATGGTGATTAACCACCTTTTAGTCCATGTCTGGTTTTAATAATCAATCTGAAACTATTATAGTCAATTGGTCAAAAAAGGTCAAATAAAAAACGTTAATAATTGACTTTTTCCTGAAGTAAAATGGATTGCTTGTCTTTTTTAGGCTGATAAGTCACTAAAAGCACACCGATAAAAATCAAAACAGTTTCCAAATAAGCTAAACCGCTCAGCCATTCTCCAAAAAATAAGAGGGCAAAAAAGGCTGTAAAAATAGCTTCTAGTGAAAACATAAAACTAGTAAATTCTGCGCTAACATAAGCTTGAACAATGTTTTGCATCACCCAACCATAAGCTGAACAAATCAATACTAAACCAAGGACAGCTGCCCAAACTCATTGCATCTACTCGCTCAACTAAATATTTAGAGAGAATGATATAGATAGCATATAAAGCTGTAGCCATTAGACACATAATCGCGCCGAAATTAAATTGCGATAAATCGGCACCAATCAATAAAAAAGCCCTGATAAAACAATCAGAATTGCTGCTATTGTCTTTAAATCTGGTATTTTCGTGTCATCATAGCTTGAATGATAGGAACAACAACTACCGTAGTAGAAGCCAGCAATCCGAAATCTCACTGGCTGATTTAGCTCAGACAGAGTTAATTCTACTTGATGAAGGTGACCACAGTTTGACACGCACTGCCTTTGTTAAGGAAAATATCGTGCCGACCTTTACCTATGAAATTTATGACAACTATACGATTTTGGAGATGATTCGACAAGGATTGGGAGTCAGTTTGCTTTATGAAAATTTCCTTGATGGCTTATCTCTTGAGGATTTAGCTGTTCGTCAGATTAGCGAAAATCCTTTCAGAACCGTTGTTCTTGCATGGAAAAATTGGCAGACACTTCCCTTAGCAGCGCAACAATTTGCCAAAAATATTTCTAGCACTATCCACGACTAACAAAAAGTTTGCGTTCATTATAGAACACAAACTTTTTTATTATTAGTTAAGCAATCAACTTAATCTTATTTTGTACCGAATAGGCGGTCACCAGCATCACCAAGACCTGGAACGATGTAACCATGTTCGTTAAGTTTTTCGTCAAGAGTGGCTGTGTAAATGTCGATATCTGGGTGTGCCTCTTGGAGAGCTTTAACACCTTCTGGTGCAGATACGAGACAAACAAATTTAATGTTAGCTGCGCCACGTTTTTTAAGAGAATCAACGGCTAAAATAGCTGAACCACCTGTTGCAAGCATTGGGTCAACCACAAAAATTTGACGTTGGTCAATATCTTCTGGTAATTTCACAAGGTATTCAACAGGTTGCAATGTTTCTTCATCACGATACATTCCGATATGACCAACTTTAGCAGCTGGAACTAAGCTAAGGAAACCGTCAACCATACCGATACCAGCACGTAAAATAGGAACAATTGCTAATTTTTTACCAGCTAATTGTTTTTGAGTTGTTTTTGTAATCGGTGTTTCGATTTCAACATCTTCAAGTGGAAGGTCGCGCAATACTTCATAACCCATAAGCATTGCAATTTCGTTAACTAATTCACGAAAATCTTTAGTTGAAGTTGTTGTGCGACGCAAGATTGATAATTTGTGTTGGATAAGCGGGTGTGAGATAACTTGGAATTTTCCCATGATGTACTCCTTTTATACTGAATTTAGTTTAACTTTATCAATTATAGCAGAAAATGGCAAAATATGCTCACTAATTATGACGAATGTCATACTTTTTTAAAATTAGTCATTATTCTCAGTTTTATGAAAAAAACATCAGCCAATTGGACTGATGTCTTTACTTTCCAAAGACGCTAGCGATGCGTTTGCTGGCTTCTTTTACAGTTTCTAGTGGTGCAGCAACGTTTAGACGAGCAAAACTTTTGCCTTCTTTTCCGAAATGTGCGCCGTCATTTAACACCACTTTTGCTTCTTTTTGAAGTTTTTCATCTAATTGTGGTTGTTCAATGCCATAGGCTGAAAAGTCAAGCCACACAAGGTAAGTTCCCTCAGGCTTCATGACCTTAATCTTGGTATTTTCTTCAAAATAATCCACAACGTAATTAATATTTTCTTCGATAACTTTTTTTAATTCTTCCAACCATGGCTTGCCATAAGTAAAGGCAGTTTCTGTCATAATCATTCCCAGAGTCGGAACTTCGTGTTGATTATTAGCCAATTGGACACGTTTAAATTGCTTACGAAGTTTCGGATTTTGAATAATCGCAAAGCTGTTTTTCGTACCAGCAATGTTAAATGTTTTCGTAGCTGATGACAGAATAAGTGTAAATTCTTTAAAACGGTCATCAACCGTATTGAAAGAATGGTGTTTATTGCCAAAAAGCGCTAAGTCTTGATGAATTTCATCTGAAACCAAGATAACGCCATGGTTTTCACAAAGCTCACCGATTTTTTGCAATTCTTGTGCTGACCAGATACGCCCGCCAGGGTTGTGTGGGCTACAAAAAACATAAAGTTTTACCTGATTATCAACGATATCTTTCTCAAGTTGGTCAAAGTCAATTTCAAAATGCCCATTCTTAATAACCAAAGAATTTTCCACTAATTTACGGTCATTTAGACGAATTGTCCGTGCAAAAGGATAATAAACTGGCGAATTAATCAGCACCGCATCGCCTTTTTCAGTAAAGGCCTGAATAGCAACTGAAATGGCAGGAACAACACCGTCAATGAAAGAAATGTCATCTTTAGTGATGTTGTAGCCGTGTTCTTTTCTTTCCCAATCAATCACTGATTGATAAAGAGAATCCTTAAAATAATTATAGCCAAAGATGTGTTCTTGTCCATAATCGATAATCGCTTCTTTAATTTCTGGAACAGGCAAAAAATCCATATCAGCAACCCAAAGTTGAAGCAAATCAGGGTCATTTTCAGACGTCTGCCATTTATATGTGAAATGTGTTAGGCGATTTGGTCTCGTTGTAAAATCATATGTTCCCATACTAAGCATCCAATGCGTGTTTTAGGTCATCAATTAAATCTTCAACATCTTCGATTCCAATAGATAAGCGCAATAAATCATTGGTTAATCCGTAAGATAAACGAACCTCTTCAGGAATGTCTGCGTGTGTTTGGGTTCTTGGGTAAGTGATTAAACTTTCCACGCCACCAAGACTTTCTGCAAATGTAATGATGTCAAGGCTATTGATAATATCTGGAATCTTACTTTCATCAACCACTCTGAAAGAAATCATGCCACCTTTACCCGTATAAAGCACTTCTTTAACAGCAGGTAACTTTTCCAAAAATGCAACAATATCATGCGCACTTTCAGTTGATTTTTCCATGCGAAGTTTAAGGGTTTTTAGCCCACGCATCAACATATAAGAATCAAATGGTGATAAGGTTGGACCAGTCGTATTGAGATTGTAGAAAAGTTGGTCATATGTCTCTTTGTCGTTTGTAATCACAACGCCTGCTAAGACATCATTATGTCCTGCCAAATATTTTGTGGCTGAATGCACAACAATATCAGCTCCAAGTGGAATTGGATTTTGATAAATTGGGCTGTAAAAACTATTGTCCACAATAAGCTTAGCGCCCTTAGCATGAGCCGCATTCGTCACTTTTTCAATGTCAAATTCAACCATTAGTGGGTTCGTTGGGGTCTCAATGTAAACAATATCCGTGTCATCAGAAATCGCTGCTAAAAGCTCTGATTCTGTATTGGTGTATTCAAACGAAAAACGCCCTTCTTTTTCTTTATCATTGAACCAACAGAAAAAGCCACCATATAAATCACGTGCGGCAACTACTTTGGCTCCAACAGGAAAAATTTCAAAGGCTAAAACGATAGCACTCATACCAGATGACGTTGCAAGTGCATAATCCGCTTTTTCAATCGCTGCAAGTGTCTTTTCAAGTGTTGCGCGTGTTGGATTTTTCGTTCTTGTGTAATCAAAACCTGTTGATTTTCCAAACTCTGGGTGTTGATAAGTTGTGGAAAAATGAATAGGTGCTGCTAACGCTCCTGTCGCTTCATCTGATTTTATTCCTGCATGTGCTAAAATAGTTGCCAATCTACAATCACTTTTCATGGTGCCACCCCCTCAAAACATATCACTACCAGCTATACTGGTCTATTAAAATTTATAAACTATTCTATCATTTATTTGTTGAAATGCATGACTTTTTCGCTATTCTATTTCTTGATAATCAGCTATAAGTAAAAACTATAACTAAAAAACAGTCCAGTGGACTGTTTTTTCACGATCCCAGAAATAAAGAAGCGAGTCAGTCCTGTGGACTTTTCATGAGCTTAGAAACAAGAAAGCGATTTTTTCATCATTCTAAATGTAGTTTTTGGCGGAGTGCTTTTGCTCTGCCACCAATTAATTTATCAAGCAGACGAGTTACCAAAGCAAGGAATCCGTAAAGAAGCACACCTAAGGCACCTACAAGCACAATATAAACAACACTACCGACACGTGTCGTTGGGCTAACAATAAAATGAAGTCCAACGGTTGCTATGGCAACAATAACACCCATAATAACTGTTAAAATACTAACGAGAAGAATTCCTCGCCACAAAGCTTTACGGTTAAAGCGTGTCGCTTCATGAATGCGCTTATACATCAGAATAATTGGTATTGTTAAACCAATGGCTGTGGATAAAAGTGGGCCATAAGCGTGGAAGAAATAGATAAACGGAATTTGCAAAACAATCTTAATAATTAAACCGTAACCAAAATATCGAATAGCTTTGCGATTTTCAAATAAGGCTTGAAGCATAGGCGCTAAAAGACTATAAAGTGCTAAGAAAATTACTTGCACCAAGGCACCTACAAATAACCAAAGGGCTGTGCTATTTGGCGCACCGTAGAAAAGCGTATAGACTGGCTGTGCTAAAATAATCGTCCCAAGCATTGCTGGGAAAAGCACCATACACAGCATTTGCAAACTATTAATGACCAAATGCGCTGCTGCTTTTTTGTCTTTATTAACAAAGTTTTCTGTCAAAAGAGGAATACCAGCTCCACCGATGGCAGTAGCTAAAGAAATCAAAATCATCGTTACTTTATTTGGATTACTTGACAAATAAGCATATAAAATTTGCAATTCTTTGGTCGTGTGCGACGTAAACAACTTCATTGTGTTGATAAATGACAACTGGTCAACAATCTGGAAGAGTTGAATCGCTGCTCCTGTAATGATAAACGGAATAGCTTCTTTTATCGTTTCAATGATAATCGCATTGGCATCAATATCAACATCATTATTTCCTGCAGAGAAAATAGCTTGCAATTTACCCTCGCGCCAAAGGAAGAAAAGGAGAACGAGGACACTAGCAATCATTCCGATAAAAGCAGCAAACGTTGATTGAACAACAGCTGAAACATAATCACCAGAGCCAATTTTCATAATCATGAAAGCTGTTAAAAGCATCCAGATAACACGGATAATTTGCTCTGCAATTTGGCTCATGGCATAGGGTTTTAAATTATTAAATCCTTGGAAAAAGCCACGTAGAACACTCATTGACGGGAAAAGCAAGAGTGCCCAAGATAGACTTTTCATAACACGAACCAAATCAGCTCCGCCACCACTCCAAGCAGCTAGAATTGGTGAGCCAATGTACATAATCGCCGCAAAAATAAGCCCCAATACCAAGGTCAATCTTAAAATTTTACGTAATAAATAATAACTAGTATCTTCTTGACCTAACGTATTATACTTCGAAACCTGTTTAGCAATGGCAACAGGAATTCCCGCGGTTGAGATGAGTAGGAAAACGGCGTAAATATTATAGCCCATTCCAAAAAGTGCATTGGCTTGCTCACCGTGAGTCCCCATCCAAGCATACCAAGGGATAATGTAGAAAGCACCCAAAAGGCGACTAATAAAGTTTGACGCTGTCAACCATGCCGCCCCGCGCACCATCTGTTGCTGCTGTGTCATATTTGTTTTGTTTTCAGACATAGTACTCTTCCTAATTTTTAAAATAAGCGTTACTTTTTATTATAAACTTTTGATTGTGACTTGTAAAACAAAGACATTAAGTCTAAAATAGAGAGTATGATTACACTTGAAAAAACCCTCGACATTCTGAAAAATGACCATAATCTTCGCGAAATTATTTTCCATAATCACTATTCTTTAGATTGGAAAGAAAATCCAAGTTTTTCTAAGATTAGTTTTGATAGTCGCGAAGCAGACAAATCAACACTTTTCTTTGCCAAAGGTGCGACCTTTAAACAAGAGTATCTTGAGCAAGCAATTGAAAATGGCTTGACTTTCTATGTTAGCCAAGTTGATTATGAGCTTGATATTCCAGCGATTATCGTTACTGATATCAAAAAAGCCATGAGCTTAATCGCCATGGAATTTTATGGTCATCCAGAAAATGATTTGAAAATCATTGCTTTTACGGGAACAAAAGGGAAAACAACTACTGCTTATTTTGCCTACAATATCTTGAAACAAACCCACAGACCTGCGATGCTTTCAACCATGAACACAACTTTGGACGGCAAAACTTTCTTTAAATCAAAATTAACAACACCTGAAAGTCTTGACCTTTTCAAAATGATGGCAACAGCTGTCCAAAATGGCATGACACACCTTATCATGGAGGTTTCTAGTCAAGCTTATCTGGTTGAACGTGTTTATGGCTTGACTTTTGATGTCGGAGCATTTCTCAACATCAGCCCAGACCATATTGGACCGATTGAACACCCAACATTTGAAGATTATTTCTACCACAAACGTCTTTTAATGGCAAATAGCAAAGCTGTGGTTGTCAATGCAGGAATGGATTACTTTGACGTTGTTGCACAACAAGTTGCCAATACTCCTCATGATTTTTACGGCAAGGGTTCTGATAATACGATTGAAAATGGCAGAGCTTTTGACTTTGATGTGACTGGCAAACTAGCAGGACATTATGATATTCAGCTCATTGGCTCATTTAACCAAGAAAATGCGGTTGCTGCTGGTCTTGCTTGTCTGCGTTTGGGAACAAGTCTAGCTGACATTCAAAAAGGAATTGCCCAAACAAGTGTTCCTGGTCGCATGGAAGTCATTACGCAAACTAATGGTGCTAAAGTCTTTGTCGATTATGCACACAATGGTGACAGTCTTGAAAAACTGTTATCTGTCGTTGAGGAACACCAAAAAGGTGACCTTCACCTGATTCTTGGTGCAACTGGTAATAAGGGAGAAAGCCGTCGTGCTGACTTTGCTCGTGTCATCAATGCTCACCCAAATCTTCACGTTATCTTAACAGCTGATGACCCTAATTACGAAGACCCACAAGCTATTGCCGAAGAAATTGCTAGTCAAGTGACACGTCCACTTGACATTCAAGTTGACCGTGAAAAGGCTATTTCACAAGCTATGGCACGAACTAATAATGAGACAGATGCCGTTATTATCGCTGGTAAAGGAGCTGACGCTTATCAAATCGTAAACGGTGAACGCACAGCTTATGCTGGTGATTTGAACATCGCCAAAAACTACCTTAATTAGAACAATTTTAAGTATTATTTTGAATGATTCTAATCACTAAAATGTAATAAAAATATTTAAACAAAAGGCTTTTCAGAGGCCTTTTTTCTTGTTACAATAAGAAAACAACTCTCGATTTAGGGACTTGTTTTTGGGAAGCAAAATTCCCCTAAAATCATTTTGAAAGGAGGTCGATTATGTCAGATATTTACGCTGAAAACATCTCAGTAGCTTACGATGATAAAGTGATTATCAATGACTTATCTGTCACCATAGCAAAACAAAAAATCACGACAATTATCGGTGCCAATGGTTGTGGTAAATCAACTTTATTAAAAGCTTTAACACGCATTCATGCCCTTAAAGCTGGTCAAGTATTTGTTGACGGAGAAGCAATTGCTCATTTACCAACTAAAGAAATTGCCAAAAAGTTAGCACTACTCCCCCAAATACTTGAAGTGACTGAAGGGATTTCAGTTTATGAGCTTGTCTCATACGGTCGCTTTCCACATCAAAACTATTTGGGATGTTTGAGCGACATAGACAAGGAAAAAATCAACTGGGCAATGGAAATAACCAAAGTTGTTGAATTTGCCAATGAAAAAGTTGATTCGCTTTCAGGTGGTCAACGTCAACGTGTTTGGATTGCTATGGCTTTAGCTCAAGACACAGATACTATTTTTTTAGACGAGCCAACAACTTATCTAGATATGAACCACCAGCTGGAAATCTTGGAATTACTCCAAAAACTTAACCAAGATACCCAGAAAACTATTATTATGGTTTTGCACGATTTGAACTTATCAGCACGTTTTTCTGACGAATTGATTGCCATGAAAGCTGGCGCGATTAAATATCACGGTATGGTTCAAGACATCATGACAGCAGACATTTTACGTGATATTTTTAATATCGAAGCCCACATCGTTCAAGACCCTATCCACAATCATCCTATTTTGCTGACTTATCAGCTAACATAGATTTTTATTAGGAGAATAGACATGAAAAAGTTTTTCGCCGTTTTAACGACTTTTCTAGCAACATTTTTACTCGTTGCTTGCCATAATACATCATCAACTTCAGATAATACCGAGTTATCTAGCATGCCTAAAATTACTGGATTTTCTTATGAAGGAGATATTCCTAAAAATCCTCAAAAGGTCATTAATTTTGCCTACTCATACACAGGTTATTTATTAGAACTCGGTGTCAATGTTTCAAGTTGTTCACTTGATTTAGAAAAAAATAGCCCTGCTTTTGGTGATCAATTAGCTGACGCTGTCCAATTAACATCAGATGATACCGAAGCTATTGCTGCCCAAAAACCAGACCTTATCATCGCTTTTTCAACAGATGAAAATCTTGATGATTTGAAAACAATTGCTCCTGTTTTAGTCATTGAATACGGTAAAAGTGATTATTTGGAAATGATGACTAATCTCGGAAAAGTTTTTGATAAAGAAGATGAAGCCCAAGAATGGCTTAATAACTGGGAGACTAAAACTGCTGAAGCTAAAGAAGACCTGAGTCAATACATTGATTCATCAACAACTTTTACGGTTATGGATTTTTACGACAAAGATATCTACCTTTATGGTAATAACTGGGGACGTGGTGGTGAGTTGATTTATGATTCGCTTGGTTATGCTGCACCACAAAAAGTCCAAGATGATGTTTTCCCTGCTGGCTGGTTTGGCATTTCACAAGAAGTTCTTGGAGATTATATCGGAGACTACGTTGTTCTTAATGTTAGTGACGACACTAAAGAAGCGGCAGCTTCCCTAAAAGAAAGCGATGTTTGGAACAATATTTCTGCTGTGAAAAATAATCACGTTTTAGAAGTTGATGAAAGCCTCTTCTACTTCTCAGACCCAATGTCGCTTGATAAACAACTGGATGCTTTTGTATCAGCAATCAAGCAAGCTAATAGTTAAACTCACTTACCAGCTGAGAACTGCCTGCAATCCATACGCTAGGTAGTTTTCACTGATTTCTCTGAAAGGGAAAGACAATGAAACAACTGTACCTTCTTTTTCAAAAAAATAAACGTTTAAGAGTGTGGCTTCTTTTTTTCAGCCTATGTTTTCTTTTTATCCTTGGTTGGTATTTAAGCCTTCGCTTTGGTGCGGTAGCTTATTCTAATGCTCAATTAATGAGTGTTTTTAGACACCCTTTAACTGATTCTAACTTACAAGATGTGATTTTTGATTTGCGGTTTCCAAGAACCATTGCTGCTATTTTAGTTGGGGCTGCCATGGCACAAGCTGGTAGCATTATTCAAGGCGTTACTCGTAATCCTATTGCTGACCCTGGTTTGCTTGGCATTAATGCTGGCGCTGGTTTAGCCTTGATTGTAGGTTATGCCATTTTTGGTAGTATGCATTACAGTTTGATTTTAATCATTTGTCTGTTTGGTGCGATTTTAGCTGCTATTTTAGTATTTGGAATAGCTTATCATCTTCTAAAAGGATACCAACAACTTCGACTCATTTTAGCAGGTGCTATGATTTCAACCCTATTTTCATCACTTGGTCAGGCAATAACGCTGTATTTTGATTTGTCAAAAGCAGTTATCGGTTGGCAATCTGGTGGCTTAGCACAAATAAATTGGAAAATGTTGGGAATTATTGCGCCTTTTATTATCCTTGGCTTGCTATTAGCGCAGTTTTTTGCGCGTCAATTAACCATTCTAAGTCTTGATGAAACAGTTGCTAAAGCTCTGGGGCAACGAACTTTTGCCATGACCATGACTTTCCTTGCTATTGTGGTTATCTTATCGGCTGCCGCCGTGGCTCTTGTTGGCAGCATTGCATTTGTCGGGCTTATCATTCCTCATTTTATCAAAATGTTTGTGGCGAAAGATTATCGGATTATCCTTCCTTTAACAGCATTTGCTGGGAGCACTTTTATGCTTTGGGTCGATTTGATTTGCCGTACAATCAATCCGCCAGCAGAAACGCCAGTTAGTTCGGTTGTTAGTATTGTTGGCTTACCATGCTTTCTGTGGTTGGTGCGAAAGGGGGAAAATTTATGACATCTGGAAAGAAAGTAGCTTGCCATGTCAGCGTTCTCATTTTTCTGTTATGTCTTATTTTCCTGCTATCCTTATCTCTAGGATATGCTAATTCCTCACTTCTAGAGGTTTGCAAGGTCTTTTTAGGAAAATCAGATGCAACCATGTATTTCATTGTCACGCAAATCAGACTGCCACGCATTTTGGCTTGTGTGCTCGGTGGCGGTTCGCTTGCCATGTCAGGTGTGTTGCTTCAAACACTCACTAAAAATCCCTTAGCCGATTCAGGTATTTTAGGAATAAATGCAGGAGCTGGGCTCGTGATTGCGATTATAGTTGGGCTTTTGGATGTTACCAATTCCATGATGATTGCGCTTATGCCATTTTTAGCCATGTTAGGTGGTATTCTGACCATTTGTACTGTTTATTTTGTTTCACGTCAGAAAAATCAGCCGATTAGTCCGACACGCCTTATCATTACAGGTGTTGGGATTTCTAGCTTGCTTTCAGGTATCATGATTTCAATCATTACTAACCTTGATACGAGTAAGACGGATTATATCGTCTCATGGCTAAGCGGAAAAGTAAGTGGTGGCAATTGGCAGACATTGATGATTTTAGCACCGTTGCTATTAGTCACTTGGCTACTAACTTACAGTCAAAGTTATGCACTAAATATTATGAGCCTTAACGAAGAAACAGCTATCGCTTTAGGTTTAAATCTAAAACGAGAACGTCTCTACACACTAATACTCTCGACTGCCTTGGCGGCGCTTAGTGTTGTTCTTGTGGGCAATATTACATTTATCGGTCTGCTTGCTGGTCACATCACGCGCCAATTATTAGGAAGCGACCACCGCATCAGCCTTCCGTCTAGTCTGCTCATCGGAATGATTATCTTTTTAATCGCCGATACGATTGGACGTGTTTGCTTAGTTGGCACAGGAATTCCAACAGGACTTGTCGTTGCCGTTATCGGAGCTCCTTATTTTCTTTATCTAATGATAAAAACAACGTGAATTGTCCAATGGACCTAACTCGCTTTTTTGTTTTCAGGCTCATGAAAAAACAGTTCGCTGGACTTAACTCGCTTTTCTATTTTCAAGCTCGTGAAAAAACAGTCCACTGGACTGTTTTTTTAAGCTTTACTGGTAAAAATCAAGTTTTCTTTGTCAAAAAGCATGTTCAATTCGTACTTGCCTTGGTCATTTTTTCGGATATAATCCAATTTTTCCAACGTTTCTACAAAAATATCTGGGCGTTTTTGGGCAACTTCGTCCTTACGACCAAATTTTAACAAAAATGTTGTCATATATTTCAAAGCGTATTGTGGATTGACGTCTCCAAGCAAGTCATACAAAGGTGCTTGCGCTTTAGACATTGGTAAATTATCTGCTAATTTGAAGAAATAATTTGACAAGGTTAACTCACTACGAGCGATACTTGTTTTTTCAACAAGCACCAAATCATTAGCCTCATTTGTCAAACGTGTTTCAAAAGTCAGAGCCATCAAATCCTCATAGATAGCACTTTGGTCATCTACAAAAAGTTGACTGTCTAAACTAACATTTTCTAGGCTATCAAGCAAGTCAAAAACAATCGTATAGCGTTTATTGTCACGAATAATGTAGCCTGCTTGCACGTATTCCTCAATCAAACGGTCAATTTTGGGAACTTCTGGAAAGTTTGCCTGGATTTGGCGTAAGGTCACATCATCTGTTTGATAAAGAAAATTAATCAAGTCTTGAAAAAAAGCTTGTCTGGTTAATTTATCTGGATTAAAAATGTTAATCATGTAATTCTCCTAAATACTGCAAATGCTCGGACTGGGCCAATTGACTAGGGTTAGTCCCAGATTGATTTAGCGGAACAGCCACTCCAAGCTCATCATAATATTGCTGCCAAAACTCAGAAATCGTATGCTTATCATCACCAAACTGCATGGGAATCGTTTCAAAAATCGGCAAAATATCCGCAATATATTGTGAGCAATAATAAGAACCATTATCTGGATAGAAACTGTGATTGTAAGGTCTGCTCAGCAAATGCTCCGCCGCTGCCTGAACCTGCTCAGCCTTAATCCTAGGATAACGGTAAACAAAAATCCTATGCTGCTTCGTTTTCAAAAATTCCCTTAACTGCTGTTTAATGACACCTTTATCCTTGGTCGCATGATAAATCATCGAATCAAAATAAATAGCAACGTGGCTATATTGTCCAGTTGCTTTCTGGATAGCTTGCGACATATCGGAAATTCCGTACATAAAAAGCAAATCGCCAGCTCGCAATTCTTGAATATTCATAGCTTTATTGTAACAAAAAACAAGAACGACTGCTATAAGAAGATAAGCTTCACTTTTTAATAAGTTTTTATCTTTGAAGAATTTTTGAGGTCTATGCTATAATGCCAGTATGAAAATATTAATTCCTAATGCCAAAGAATTACATACCAATCAAGATGCTTTTCCAAGCCAACCATTATCTGCCAAGAGCCAAGCAGTGCTCAAAGCCTTACAAAAATACTCCATCGAAAGTTTGGCTAATTTTTACAAAATCAATTCAAGTAAAGCTGACCAAGAATGGACACGTTGGCAACGTCTAGCGGATAAACAAGCCAAAACCTATCCCGCATGGCTATTATATGACGGTCTCATGTATCGGTATATGAAACGAACTCAGATAACCGAAGCGGAGCGACATTATCTTGATAACCACCTTCGTATCGCTACTGCCTTATACGGTTTAATCAGTCCCATGACGTTAATCGCACCACATCGCCTTGATTTTCAAGGAAATCTCAAGATTGACAACACGTCATTAAAACAATTTTGGAGACAACAATACGACGAAGAAGCCCAAGATGACGAACTCATCATTTCATTACTGTCATCAGAATTTGAGCAAGTTTTCTCTCCAAATATCCGCAAACGCATGATTAAAATTGTCTTTATGGAAAATAGAAACGGAAAGCCAAAAGTTCATTCAACCATTTCTAAAAAAGGACGTGGTCGTTTGGTCTCACTAATGGCTGAAAAGCAAATTGAAACCATCGAGCAGATAAAATCACTAACTTTTGACGGATTCCGATTCTCACCAGAATTATCCCAAGACCAAACTCTCACCTTTATCCGTGAGCAAGAATAACATTCCAAAAATAAAAAGCAAACCAATCAAACCAATGATTCGTTTGCTTTTGTTATGTTATTCTCTATAATAATATGCTTCTGCAGGAAAGTCAATAAATTGTTGCCCAGCAATCAACCTTGGTTGGGAAGAATCCGAATGATCTCCTTTGGGATTTTTGACACCAATAGGGTAAACTTCAATAGCAAATCCACCGGGTGCACCATTAGCTGCACCACATGCTAAGATAACTGTTCCATAAGAACTTTCTCGTGGCGAACTAATATTCATTCCTTCAAGCATTCCTTCATCACTAAATTCAAAAGTTTGCCCTCTACCATTTTTCCATGTTCCAGCTAATGATGTATAATCTCCATTAAGTATCTGGTCAATATTTAAATCACCTGAAAAAGTCTGTTCTGATGCCAAAGGTTGCCAATCCAAAATACTAAAATCAAACTCTTTTTTCCCCTTGATGTCAAAGTAATCCGACAACTCTACATCTCTCCCAATAGGTACATTAGCATTTTTTATTACATCAACACCACTATTATCTCTTCTTAATTGATACTGGGTATCTTCCATTTGAGTTCCTGTTGACATCCACTTAGCTGTAATAACCGTTCCATCTGTATAGATATTTGCAGCTTCTCGATAACCACCAGCTGACGCAACATAACTTTGTGCTAAATAATCAGCAACACCGTTATTATCATAATAAAGAGCCGCAAATTCAACTGTTCCCGTAGACTCCCAGTACCGTCCAGAAAATAGTTCATCCTGACCATTCCCATCGATATCATAATAAGCGTAATGCGTCGCTGGAGTATCACTTGTATCATTTCTAAGTTTCTCTAGGACAACATCATAAATACTATTATTACTTATTACTTTCTCATTACTTTCTGTCTGTGATACAGTTGAACTGCTAGAACTAATCGTCTCACTCGAGTTTGTGTACCAACTACCACTTACACTTTGACTATCACTCTTTTTAGAACACCCTGACAATAATAAAATCATAGTACCTAGTAAAACAAGCTTTTTCATAATAATCCCTCTTTTTTCTTTCGCTTTATACTCATTATATCATAACAAATGCTCCTCTGAATAAATTATAGTAACTTTCTAAAAACGTTAAAAATTATGGGACAAACCCAGAAAAAAAGTGAGATACAATAATTATCTCACTTTAGTTTTAATATAAAATCCTAAGATTTTTAGACGACTCACGTTGCCTTTTTATTATCCCTTATTAATTAAGCGTTGAAGCTTTCTGTTAATTGTGGGACAACTTGTTTTTTACGTGAAACAGCACCTGCAAGGAATGCGTGGTTGTTTTCAAGTTTGAAGTTGAATGCTGCTTCAACTTTATCCATGTTAGCACCAAGTGCCAAGATTTCAGAGTTTGAGTTAAGGATATCAGTAATCATAAGAACAAAGTCAGAGTATCCGTTAGCTTGGATAGCAGCTGTCATTGCAGCTTCGATTTCTGCTTGACGTTTAAGAACTTCGTTGATATCAACTGTATTAACTTGTGCAACACGAACTTGGTTTCCGTTAAGTTCGAATGATTTTGCATCGATGTCAATCAATTCTTCAGCAGATTTTGTTGCCAAGTTTGTACCAGCTTTAAGCAATGCCAAACCATATTCTTCAAGGTTTACACCTGCGATTTCTGCCAAGTCAGCAGCAACAGCTGGGTCAGTTGCGTGAGTTGTTGGTGATTTAAGAAGAAGTGTATCTGAAATCAAACCAGACAAAAGCAAACCAGCCATTTCTTTAGGAATAACAACGTTATTTTCTTTGTATAGGCGGTAAACGATTGATGAAGCTGAACCAACTGGTTCTAAACGCATGTAAAGCGGGTTAGCTGTTTCAAAGTTTGCAACACGGTGGTGATCAACAACTTCGATAACTTCAACGTCACGAATATCAGAGATTGATTGTTGGAATTCGTTGTGGTCTGTCAAAATAACTTGGTCAGCCCCTTCAGCTTTTGCTGATTCAACAACACGTGGTGCTTCTACACCAAAGTAATTCAAAGCAAAAGTTGTTTCTTCATTAGGTATTCCAAGAGCAACAGCTTCAGCATCAACACCAAGTTCACGTTTCAAATATGCATAAGCAACTGATGAACCGATAGCATCAGAGTCTGGATTTTGGTGACCAAAAACTAAAATTTTAGACATGTTTTCTACCTCATAATAATTATCTATTCTTATTTTAGCAAAATTTAAGGGAGATAGCAAAGTCAGCAGCTGCTTTTATCGCAATAATAGCACAAAAAGAGCACCTTTATCACTAATTATTGTTAATTACTGATAAAAATGCTTCTATTTTAGTCTTTTTCTGTTGTGTTTTGTGTGGAATCAATGTTGGTTGCTTTGACATCAGGTGTTTCATTATCAGAAGAATCGTCCTTGGCAGCTTCTGCTTTTGCCGTTTTTTCTTGCTCTAAGGCTAAGCGCAACAAGCGTTCTTCCTCCTCGCGATTTTCTTGATTACGGATAGCTTCTTGTTCTTTGCGATAAGCCATGTACTTTCGGCTATTATCCACAATGTGCAATCCCTTCACACCTTTGGCTAGCAAACGCCAAATAAAGGTAATAAGTGATTCAATCAAGAGTAAGATTTCAATCGCAATGACACCAAGTAAACTCCAAGCCATAAAAAGTGTCACCAATAATTGAGAAAAAATCTTTTTCAGATTACCTAGGTCATTGTTATGGATAGACAATGTTTCAAGGAAAAGGTTCAAGATACCTTGTAAGAGCCCAGAATTTACAGACTTGTCGTCGTTTAAATTCAAAGCTGCCTCATCTTGATTTGGCAAAACAAGGACAATGTCCCTGTCTTGAATATAATCAACCTTATCTCCCAGTTTTATGTCAAAATCAAATAAATCACGCGCAAGCTTTTTTATTTTTCCGTCTTGCGTCAAATAAACGAATTCGTCGTCAAATTTTAAAATTTTGTAACTGTTCATAGATTCTACCTTATGCTAGAGCTTACCAAAGTTTCAAGCTAATGTCAATATTTTTACTGATGAATTCGTTTCATGTACTCGGTGTAAGATTCTGTATGCATCAAGTCTTTGGCATTTTGCACACGCTCTTTCGTTGGAGGTTTAACACCTTCCAAAGTATATGGAATGCCGAGCTCATGCCACTTAAATTCACCCAAGGTGTGATAAGGAAGAATTTCAAATTTATCCACATTTTTCAACGTTGCGACAAATTTGCCAAGTTCAATCAAATCATCATCAAAATCAGTTAAGCCAGGTACCAAAACGTGACGAATCCAAACAGGAATACCCTTGTCAGATAAATAACGCGCAAATGCCAAAATATTAGTATTTGGCTGGCGTGTCACAACAATATGTTGTTTAGGATTAATTTCTTTCAAATCTAAAAGAACCAAATCTGTTACTGCTAACAATTTATCCACAATTTCATGGTATTCTGGTGTGTCACGAAAAGCAAAACCACAAGTATCTAACGTGCAATGAATGCCCAATTCTTTTGCTTTTGTGAAAAGTGCTGTGACAAATTCAATCTGTAACATGGCTTCACCACCTGATACGGTAATGCCACCATTGTTTCCCCAGAAATGCTTGTAACGCAAAGCCTCAGCCAACACATCATCAACTGTGCGTTCTTGCGATTGATTGGTTTCCATAGCCCAAGTGTCTGGATTGTGGCAATATTGACAGCGCATCTTGCAGCCCTGCATAAAAATTACAAACCGAATCCCTGGACCGTCCACAGAGCCAAAACTTTCTGTTGAGTGAATCATCCCAGTTACTTTTCCGTAATCAATTTCAGTCATTTTTTTCTTCCTTTGTAACCGTTTTGCCTGCTTTCATTATAACATTTTCTAAAGGAAAAAGACTAAGATTAGCTTAGTCTTCTTCAATACTCTGTTCTATATCAGAAAAAATAACTTTCAGTTTTGTAACACGTCCGTCTTTAACTTTATCATTTGTCAAAGCAAGGTGTTTTTCTTTCGTATCCACTTCAAACGTTTCACGACTATCTTGGTCCGGAATATTTCCCACACCAGTTAGGTAGTAACCAGCAATAGTATCCACATCATCACTTTCAAGATCGACGTCAAAATAGTCATTAAATTCGTTGATGGTCATTGTCCCAAGAACAATATAAGTATGTTCACCAATTTCACGGACAAATTGCTCTGCTTTATCTGTTTCGTCGTCGATTTCTCCGACGATTTCTTCAAGCAAATCCTCAAGTGTGACAATACCTGCAACGCCACCATATTCGTCTAACAAAATTGCCATTTGATTTTGGGTATTTCTCAATTGGCGTAACAAATCGTCCACAAAAATCGTTTCTGGAACAAAGAGCGATTCTTGCAAAATCTTACGCAAGACAATATTGTCAAAACCATCACGGAAACCAGCGTCCAGCAGGCGTTTGGTGTGAAGTACACCAATAATCTTATCCTTATCATCATCATAGACAGGAATACGTGAAAAATTCTGTTTGAGAATTTCTTGAATATTTTCTTGTGTATCATCATTGATGTCAATCATGAAAGCATCTGTTCTTGGAACCATAACTTCACGCGCCATTAATTCGTCAAGCGAAAAGATACCTTGTAACATCTCAATTTCTTCAGCATCTAGCGTTTCTTCACTATTTGACAGCATGTATTCAATTTCATCACGGGTCATTTTTTCGTCCGCATCATCAAATTGCATTGGCGTAATACGTGAGAGAAGATTGGTTGACGCTGATAAGAGCCAAACAAAAGGACTAACAATTTTTCCAAGAAAAATGATAACAGGGGCAGAGATAACAGCCAGATTTTCCTTGAGATTCATGGCAATACGTTTTGGATAAAGCTCACCAAGAACAATGGAAATATAGGTCAAAAAGACAAGGGAAATAACACTACCTACTGTCTGAGCCCAAACAAAATCTCCAAACCAAGAAGCAATAACACCTCCAAGAGAGGCGGATAAGCTAGCCCCTTGTAAGAGACTGATAAAGGTGATACCAACTTGAATCGTTGATAAAAAATTATTAGGATTTTCCAAAACAGACAATAGACGAATGAATTTCTTATCGCCTTCTTCTGCTTTTTGTTCAACACGTGAACGATTAAGGGAAACTAATGCCATCTCAGAAGCTGAGAAAAAAGCATTTAGCAAGGTCAAAATTAATAATAAAACAAATTGCAAAACTAAATTCTGACTGGGGTCTTCCATATCAATTCTACTCCTATTCTTCAAATATCTATTATGGTAAGATTTTATTCTCCACGACAAAATAGTACAGTGATTACATTATAGCATATTTTTGCATTTATGTAATAGGCAAACAGCCTTATCAACCATATTTTAGAATGCTAAACTAAAATATCAAAATTTTCAGAAAAATGATATAATAACTATTAAAAACACATGGAGGTCTCCAGATGTTACAAGTAAAACTTAAAAATGTCAGCTTAGAACGTCAACATAAATTATTATTATTAAAAAATCTTAACTTGGGTTAACAAGGGGGAACATTGGGCTATTTTAGGGCTTAACGGTTCTGGTAAGACAACACTTTTAAAGCTTATCATGGCTGAATATTGGAAAACAGACGGTGAGGTGGAAGTCTTAGGAACACCATTTGGTGGTACTGATATTAGCGATATTCGTACCAAAATTGGTATCGTTGGCTCATTTATTGCTGAGCGACTTCCAGCCAATATGCTTGCTGAAAAAATCGTTTTGACTGGGAAATACAGATCAAGCATTCTTTACAAAGAATACGGTGAAAAAGAACTTGATGAAGCACGACAAATGCTGATTTCAATTGGTGGCAAACATCTGCTTGGACGTATTTATGCTAGTCTGTCACAAGGTGAAAAACAACTGCTCCTTATCGCACGTAGTTTAATGGAAAATCCTGAAATTTTAATTTTAGATGAGGCTACAAGCGGACTTGATTTGTTTGCGCGCGAAAAACTATTGACACAGATTGAGCAAATCACAAGTCTTCCTAATGCTCCAACAATTCTCTACGTGACACACCATGCTGAAGAAATCACACAATCAATGACTCATGTCTTGTTGCTGAAGAAAGGAGAAATCATTGCCCAAGGTCCTAAAAATGATGTTTTGACTGAGGACATTTTAACCGATTTCTATGACCAAACCATCTCAATCATCCCACTAGGCGACGAACGTATTTACATCAAACCTGAATTTAAATCATAACAGTAAAACCCCTAGGACATTTTCGTTCTAGGGGTCATTTTATAATAAAGTAATTATATGGTAGTATTCTATAGTCATCTTTTAACGAATAACTTTCGAGTTTATTGATATTGCGGCGTAGGAAGGTTACATAGCTTGGTGTGATGTCACCACGCATTTCATATTCAGCAATCACTTACCAGTCACATAACCAACTGTCAGCATTGTTATCAAAACAGTTGGCAAAATCAGATAAGCCACAATCGACTTGTATTTGACAAAGGTCGTCACATCACTTTCTTGCCCCTCTCTAAAATTAAGCAGTGCAATTACCACAGCCAGAAATAGCTCTGAATTTAAAGTGAGTGTCGTCTCTTTTGCTAAAACACCCACCAAAATTCCCAAAACAATTTAGATAAAAGGTAAAGGCAATTTAGGATAAAGACAATTAATGACGTTGGAAACAATGAGCATTAATAAAAATGCTATAACAAGGATAGAACTCTCGATAAACCGTCACTCCTTATCGTTGTTTTTGGCGGCAATAAACAGTAAAGCGTTCTTTTTGCTTGGCAATTTTTTGATCAATAGCCGTAACATCTTTACGATCACGAAGTCGTACGCAGCGTTATTTTTCAAGACTGGCTAACTTTTTCTTGATTGTCAAGATTTTCTATGCATCTTCTTCTGACAGCTTGGCACACGGTTTAGTGTTTGCGTCATCTAAATATTTTTGATGCATTTGATGTCATTTTTCACGAACCGTTACGGTTTGCATAATGCTTAACTCTCTTTTGACTGTTTTAATTTTTCAATCATCACTAAAAATGGTGGTTGATTAATTTGGTTTAAAGGTTGATACAGCATGGCAGTAAAAAGCCTTTGGTCTAGCTGATTGACATATTCTAGCACAGCATCTTTTTCCATGTCGCCACCTTCATGTCCATAGTAAATCATGATAGCTAAGCGACCACCAACCTCAAGCTTTTCTAAAATTTTCTCCACAGCAATCAAGGTTGTGTCAGGTTTAGTGATAACCGTTTTATCAGCGCTTGGCAAATACCCTAGATTGAAAATAGCTGCGCGAATTGGTTGATTCACATAATAGTCAATATGTTGATGCCCATCCAAAATTAAATGAGCGTTGTGAATTTCTTGTTTTTCTAAACGTTCTTTCGTGCTTTGCAAAGCTTGTTCTTGCACATCAAAAGCATAAACCTCTTTAGCATGTTGGGCAAGAAAAGCTGTGTCATTGCCATTTCCCATGGTCGCATCAACTGCGATAGCTTGTTCATCCAAAACTTCAGCTAAAAAATCATGAGATAAATGCAAAGGACGTTTTATCATAACACGACCTCCTTATTTTCTAGCTTACACCCTTGATAAGAACCACGGCGTTCCATTTCTTGATCAATGGCATTTAAGACTTCCCATTTTTTAAGACTCCACATTGGACCAATGAGCATATCGCGCGGAGCATCACCTGTAATACGATGAATAATGATATTTGGGGGAATAATCTCCAGTTGATCACAGATGATATTGACATATTCTTCCATGCCCAGCAATTTTAAACGCCTTTCATGGTAATCACGTTGCATTTTCGTACTTGTCATCAAATGCAATAAATGAAGCTTAATCCCGTCAATGTCATTATCTGTCACACAACGTCTGACATTTTCAATCATCATGTCATGCGTTTCATCAGGCAGACCATTAATCAAATGTGAAACAATCTCAACTTTCGGCGCTAACTGACGCAGGCGTTTAACTGTTTCAACGTAAAGATCATAAGTATGCGCACGATTAATGATTTTGGACGTTTCATCATAAGTTGTTTGCAAACCAAGCTCAACCGTTACATGCATACGCTCAGAAAGCTCAGCAATATAAGTAATCGTCTCATCTGGCAAGCAATCTGGACGTGTCCCAATATTGATACCAACCACCCCAGGTTCATTAATGGCTTGCTCATAACGCTCACGAATAACATCTACGGTATCATGCGTATTTGTGAAATTTTGAAAATAAACCAAGTATTTCTTAACATCTGGCCATTTGCGGTGCATGAAATCAATTTCTTTGTAAAATTGGTCACGAATTGGTGCATCAGGAGCAACAATCGCATCTCCTGAACCAGATACAGTGCAAAATGTACAGCCTCCATGTGCGACCGTACCATCTCGATTTGGACAATCAAAGCCTGCATCGATAGGAACTTTAAAAATCTTCTCCCCAAAAATCTGACGATAATAATCATTTAAAGTATTATAACGCTTTTTCATAGCTTATATTATAACACTTTCCCCAAAACAAACAAACTCTTATCACTTGTCGTAAACGTATTCTTAGCTATAAAAAAGCTGGGAGGACCCCAGCTCATTTTTCAATTACTCTTGTTTTCCTTGGAAACGCCATTCAAAGCGTTTTTTATCATAAAATGGATAGGTTGCGGCTGCGATAGCAAATGCTAGTAACCAACCTCCCAAAATGTCAGACGGATAATGAACCCCTAGGTAAATTCTTGAAAGTGCTGTTGTCAAAGCGATAACCACAACTAAAACCTGCAAGCAACGTTTGAGTGTCGTCTTGGTTAAATGTTGTTCCATAATCACAACCAAGCTCAAAGCAACAACCATGGTCGCCGCAGCATGCCAGCTCGGAAATGACGGTCCCATTGGCTTTGGAATGAGGTACTGAATACTTGGACGCGGACGATTATAAAGGTATTTAAAACCTGTTGAAAAAATGCCCATTAACACTAAATTCCCAGCTAGCAAAATAGCTTCTGCTTTCCACTTTTTCCAGAAATAAAATACAAAAGCGATGGCAAAGACATAAACAAAGATAAAAACTTCATGTCCAAAATTCGTTACGATTTTAAAGAAAGCTGTCGCATTGGCAGGAAGGTCGCCACGAACACTTGTTTGAATGCTTGAGTCAATTCCAACCAAAGTCTCAGGAAAGAATTTGACCAAATAGCCTAACATCATAAAAATGACAAGGAAAAATGAATATCCTACAAGGTAATTTTGTTTATGTTTCATATTACAATACCTTTCTATCAAAATGTCGTAAGTCTATTATACCTTAGTTAGTTTTCAAATCCCAGATAAATCCTCGAAAAATCTGTGGCAAAATTGTCGGAATTTATCATTCTAAACAGTTTACAAAATCATCAAAAGGCTTCCAACCACAATCAGAAAACAACCAAGCATTGACTTTAAAGTTAGCTGCTCATTTAGAAAAATGAAGGCTAAAATCAAGGTGATGACAACACTTAATTTATCTATCGAAGCTACTTTTGAAGCGTCGCCCATTTGTAAAGCACGATAATAAAATAACCAAGAAGCACCCGTAGCAAGCCCAGACAATATCAAAAACAACCAACTTTTTCGGCTAATATCACGAATACCACTCTGAGCATTTGTGATGAAGACTATTCCCCAAGCCATAAAAACCACGACAACTGTTCTGATAGCTGCCGCTAAATTTGAATTGACACCACTTATCCCAATTTTAGCTAAGATAGACGTTTACGCAGCAAATACCGCCGATAAAATCGCAAATAAAACCCACATCTATTTTCCCTCACTCCAATTAAAATTTACTTAAACTATACCATTTTTAAGTATAAAGCAAGGGAGTGGGACAGAAATCGGTAATTTCGAAGAAATTCGATTTCGTCGTCCCACCCCAGCAAGGTTGAGTAGGGTTGTAAAAGCTGATTTATCAGCGCATTAGAACCCACTCAACTACTGCGCCTTGTAAATAATAACTATATAAATAAAGAAGCTGAGTACTTTTGTCACAGCCTTTTTCAACTTAATCTATTTTTAAAATTGGTTTAAGGCAACTATATAAAATAAAGAATGTCACCGAAAAGATAATCCCTTCAATTAGGTTAAATGGAATGACTATGGCAAAGAGATAGTTTCCCAAACCTAAAATAGCAGAAATATCAAAATTCGCAAATTTGGCATAAAGTGGCACAGCGTAAACATAATTAAGCACAAACATTGCCACGGTTAAGCCAAGCGTTCCCACGACTGATGCCAGTAGGTAATTTTTCAAGCTTGGTTTTTGGTTCCAAAGAATAGCTAGCGATACTACAAAAACACCTAGAGCAACGACATTCATTGGCAAACCAATAATCGTTGAAATACCACCGTTATTTAGCAAAAGCTTTAGCAGAGTACGAAGAATTAAAATTCCCAAAGCACTCTTCAAATCAAACATCACAAGCCCAACTAAAACAGGCAAAACCGAAAAATCAAACTGTAAAAAACTAGCTGACGAAATCAGTGGAAACTGAAGATACATCAGCAAAAAAGAAAGTGTTGATAAAATCGCAATATGAGCAATTTTACGCGTATTAGTCATTGTTTCAGGCATAAAAAAGTTCCTCCAATTTTCTCAAATTGAAAGAAGGCGTTCGAGTATGTGGTAGCATAACAAAAACAGCATAGCCAAACTCTTGGTCTTCTCCCATCCAGACTATACTGTCGGTTCTGGAATCGCACCAGATCAGCTGTCCTGCAGCTCGCGGACTTTAAATCACCCTCGTTCGTTTTCTAAACTAACTAAGTTGTTTAATCTTTTGCTTTCAGTCTAGGCGACAACCCACAGACACAACTGACCTTAGGCAAGGGAAGTCAACGACGAATAAAAGCAAAAGGCAGACAACTAGAGGCAACACCGCCGGTCGGGAATTACACCCTGCCCTGAAGACAATTCTAGAATAGCAAAAAAACAGCATTCGTGCAATATTTTTCGCACAAAAACCTTGCTATTATCAAAAAAACAGCCATTTTGACTGCTTTCATATAATTTAGGGAACTATATACCAGTTTACACTAGACACAATATATAGTGCTTACGAGAATATCAAAAATACAATATGTTGTTGGTGGTGTAAACTGGTATATAGTTCCCATAATTTATTTTAATTTATCGTGTGCGTAAGTATGACTTAATTCTAAATTCGGAAAAGCTTGCTGACGAAGAGCTTCATAAACAACCATACAAACAGTATTTGATAAGTTTAGGCTACGAACGTGTTCATCATTCATCGGAATGCGAAGAGCTTTTTGAGGATTAGCTCGCATAAATTCTTCCGGCAAACCTTTATCTTCACGCCCAAAAAGGAAATAGTGTTGCTTCCCGTCGTTATAATTTTCATCAGAATACACTTTGTTGGCAAATTTACTAATCAAATGAACCTCACCATCGCATTTTTCCATAAATTCATCCAAACTATCATAAAATGTCACATCAAGTTTGTCCCAATAATCCAACCCAGCGCGTTTCATTTTACGGTCATCAATTGGGAATCCCATTGGACGAATAATGTGCAAAGGAGCGTTTGTCGCAGCGCAAGTTCTGGCAATATTTCCTGTATTTTGTGGAATTTGTGGTTGAAAAAGAACAATATGATCCATCGCTTTATTCGGTTCTTCGTGATAGTCAAGCTCTTCAATATTCATAACTTACCCTTTCATTTCGACATAAAAATAAACCACACTGCTCGGAGTCAAGCTCAGCAAACAATGTGGTTGGCGGCGATTCATTAACTTAAATCATAACAGGTTTGATTTAAACTAACGAATTCTTGATATTTATTATAACACTTTAAAACCTAAAGTCAACGCCTTTGACATGATTTTGTGACGTTTTTGCGTATTTTTTCAATATTTTTTGATTCTTTTCCTAATTCTAGCGCTAAGCCTTCTGTAAATGAGCTAACATAAAACTTACTAGCGCAATAAGTAACTGCATCAGGTACCATCATATAGTCACCTCTAGAAGAAACATTAATAAGTTGATCACCTTCACAGTCCTTATAATCCCTTACATATAAGCTAGATAGTATTGTCAATGCCTCAATATTTAAGTGTAACATTTCTAAAACTTTTTTTAGATTTTGATATTCTACACTATCATAGTTCCCAAAGCCAGCATTATTTATCCACGTTTTTATGTGATACGATTTTAAATCTTCGTAAAGTTTAAAAACATTATGACTTTTAGAAAGATCAATAACCTTAATAATCACATCTAATTCTGGAAAATGTGACAAAATAGTCTCGCGTAATTCTTCTAATTTTTCTTGACGTCTAGCAACTAAGATAAGGTTACTTCCTAGCTTTGCAAATTGTTTTGCTGTTTCTGCTCCAATACCAGAACTTGCACCAGTAATGCAAGTATAATCTTTTAGAATTTCCATTATTTTCATCCTCTCTGTACTTTTTTACTAAATATCATTGATAGTTTTTATGTCATAACTTCACCACCTTACGCTCAGATTGAATCAAATCTCTTTGATGTAAAGTATTTTACATAGTAAAGTTAACTTTATGTCAAGGATGAATAATATTTTTTTATTAATGTGGTAGAATAGTCAAAAATATCAGAAAAGAAGAAATATATGACTCACTATTCTATTGGAGAATTCGCTAAAAAGACAGGGTTGCCTATATCTACACTTCGTTACTACGAACAAGAAAAACTTATTTACTCTCATAGAGAAAAAAATAATCGGAGATATTATAAAGAATCTGATATTGCATGGACTCAATTTATTATCAGATTTTAAAAAGCGGGGATGTCAGTAAAAAATATGCAAGAATATGCGAAGTTAAGATACCAAGGCGGCTCTACTATTCCTAAACGACTAGAACTCTTATTTTTACAACTTGATGAACTACACAGCCAACAGTCCGAAATTAACCAACATATCAATTTTCTTGAAAATAAAATAAAAACCTATTTAGGTATCAAGACTGATTAATCATTTAAGATAAAAAGCCCTAAAATTCAGGGCTTTATGCATTTATTTTTTCAAATGATAGGAATAAGTTGCGATGATAATATCTTCATACCAGCGTAGGTGAGCACATAATCGCAAGCTCATTTGGTTGTGAAGAACATTTTGCCAACTGTGTTTTGGAATAAATTTTGGAATAATCACCGTCATGGTGTGATTGTTTTTCTTGGCTTCCTGATTCATTTTTTGAACGAATGACATTGTTGGTTTCACAATATCACGGTAGTTTGATTCGATATTAACAAACGTTACGTCTGGGAAATAGGTCTTGAATTCTTGTTCAATTTCCAAATCTTTTTCACGGGTTTCTAACGTTGAGACGTGCATAGCAACAACGGTTTGACCAATACTTTTGGCATAATTAATGGCACGAATACTTGCTTGTGTGATATTCCCAACCAAAATCAAAACCGTATTGCCATCGTAATGAATATTTTTGACATCATCTGTTAAACGCAACTAAATGGCAACATTATTATAATGGTTCTTAATTGAATAAAATAGTATCATCAAGACCACGATAATTGGGAAGAATGGCCAGATTTCACCGATTCTAAAAATCAATAAAATCAAGATAATCAGATAACAAATGATTGCTCCTAAAATATTAGCAACTGAATATTTCAAATACCCTTTGCCAAATTTGCGTTTCCAGTGAATGACCATACCAGTTTGTGAAAGCGCAAATGGAATGAAAACACCAATTGTATAAAGTGGGATAAGGCGTTCTGTTGAACCATTGAAAATACAAAGCAAAACAATTGCTCCAACTGCCAAGGTAATAATCCCATTAGAATAGCCTAAATGAGCTCCTTTTTCCATGAAAAGGTGTGGCATATATTTATTTTTAGCCATGTTAAAAGACAACATTAGAAAGGCTGAAAAGCCAGTATTGGCTGCCACAGCTAAGATAAGAGCTGTTGATAACTGGAAAATATAGAAAAGCGCATTTCCGATTGCTGAATCGCCAAAGATTTTTTGAGCAATTTGCGCCAAGACAGTCACATGTGCTGACGGTAAAATGCCCAACCAATAGTTCAAGAAAGTGATCATGGCACCTAAAATGATTGACATGATAGCAAGCGTGCCAGCAGCATTTTTTTCCTTAGGCTTTTTGAAAAACGGCACCGCATTTGAAATAGCTTCAACACCAGTAAGGGAAGCCGAACCGCTTGTGAAAGCCCTTAGTAAAAGAATCAAAGATACTCCAGGAACAACTTTACCAACATGTGCTGTTGCACTATAAGCAAGGTGACCCGTTGCAATTTGAATACCACCATAACCAATTAAAAAAAGGATACTAACAATGAAAAGGTAAACTGGAATCATCAGAGATGTCGCTGATTCACGCAAACCACGCAAATTCATAAACATCAAAATCAAAACCAATACAATGGAAATTTCCAGATTAAATTCTTTAATAGCAGGAAAAGCTGATGTAATCGCATCAGCACCAGATGATACGGATACTGCTACCGTCAACATGTAATCAACCAAAAGACTACCACCAGCTATCAATCCCATACTTGGCGATAAATTTTCAGTTGAAACCATATACGCTCCGCCACCTTTTGGATAGGCGTGAATAACTTGTTGGTAAGAAATTGTCAAACTAGCTAACAATAGCAAAACCAATAATCCAATCGGTAGAGACCACCAAATAGCTGCCGCAGAAATCGTTGTTAAAACTAAGATAACTTGTTCTGGTCCATAGGCAATAGATGAAAGAGCATCGCTAACGCTTGTGATTTAGACAATAAATGTTCTTCATCAGACTCGCCAGCTGATTTTAATGGGTTACCGATAAAAGCATTTCTTAACTTTTCAAGCATTGAAATTCTCCCCTTCTCATTTAGCAAGTATTTTGTAAAAATGTTATATAATTTTAACAATCAATGTTACCTTCTGTAAATTTTTCAAAAATACAGAATCTATCTCAACCATTCTTTTTAAATAGGAAAACAACTCTATAAAGAAAGGGCTTACAAATAATTAAATAGCTAGTATTTTTAGAAAAAAAAGTGTATTATGGGATTGATACATTTCGGAGGTAAGAATGAAAATAATTGTTGTAGGCGGAGGTAAGGTTGGTACCGCACTTTGTCGCTCTCTTGTTGAAGAAAAACACAATGTCGTCTTAATTGAAGAAAAAGAAGCTGTTTTAAAAAATATTACCAAACGTCACGATATTATGGGAATCGTTGGTAATGGTGCTAACTTTAAAATCCTTGAGCAAGCTGATGTTGCTAACTGCGATATCTTTATTGCTCTGACTGATAAAGACGAAGTTAATATGATTTCAGCTGTTCTTGCCAAACAAATGGGCGCTAAAGAAACGGTTGTCCGTGTTCGTAATCCAGAATACTCAAATACTTATTTCAAAGATAAGAATTTTCTTGGCTTTTCTTTGGTGGTCAATCCAGAATTGTTAACTGCACGTTATATTGCTAATACTGTTGACTTTCCAAATGCCCTTTCTGTTGAGCACTTTGTCAATGGACGTGTCATGCTGATGGAATTTGTGATTTCTGATGGCAGTAAACTTTGCCACATGAGTTTAAGCCAGTTCCGTAAAAAATTCGGCAACATAGTTATCTGTGCTATCGAACGTCGTGGAAAATTAATCATTCCTGATGGGGATGCAACACTACAAACTGCTGATAAGATTTTCGTTACAGGAAATCGTATTGACATGATTCTTTTCCACAATTCTGTAAAAACCAAATCTATCAAAAACATGATGATTATTGGTGCTGGACGAATTGCATACTACTTGCTCAACATCCTTAAGAACACTAAGATGAATCTTAAGGTCATTGAAAATAATCCTGAGCAAGCTCAGATGTTCAGCCAAGACTTTCCAAACGTCCATGTCGTTCAAGGTGACGGTACAGCCAAGAGTGTACTCCTAGAAGAATGTGTAGAAAACTTTGATGCGGTCGCAACACTAACTGGGGTAGATGAAGAAAACATCATCACTTCCATGTTCCTTGAAACACTTGGCGTACGAAAAAATATCACCAAAGTCAACCGTACTAGCTTGCTTGAAATTATCGACACTAGCCAATTTTCAAGTATTGTCACACCAAAAAGTATTGCGGTTGATAGCATGATGCACTTCATTCGTGGTCGTGTGAATGCCCAAGACTCAAACCTTGATGCCATGCACCATGTTGCTAATGGTCGTATCGAGACCTTACAATTTGAAATTCGTGAAAATAATAAAATGGCAGGCAAGAGTCTCTCATCACTGAAATTCAAAGAAAATATTCTGATTGCTGCGATTATCCGCAAAGGTAAAACCATTTATCCAACTGGTGAGGATGTCTTTGAAGTTGGTGATAAGATTGTCGTCGTAACCTTCTTGAAAAACATCACGCGCATCTATGATTTGTTAGCGAGGTAAGTTATGAATAAAAGTATGGTTCGTTACCTCCTTTCAAAACTGCTCTTGATTGAAGCCTCTTTGATGTTGATACCTGTGATTGTGGCTTTCATTTATCATGAAGATATACGCGTGATTAACAGCCTGGTCATCACGATTGGAATGCTTGTCATCATTGGACTTCTTGGAGTTGCTTTCAAGCCAAAAAATTACCATGTTTACACCAAAGAGGGACTCTTAATTGTTGCTCTATGTTGGATACTTTGGTCATTCTTTGGAGCGCTGCCGTTTGTACTTTCAGGACAAATTCCAAGTATCATTGATGCTTTCTTTGAAATGGTTTCTGGATTTACCACAACTGGTGCCACTATTGTACCTGATGTTGCCGTACTATCACACTCACTACTCTTCTGGCGAAGTTTCGCCCACCTTATCGGTGGTATGGGGGTATTGGTGTTTGCACTAGCCATTATGGAAAATAGTAAAAATAGCCACTTAGAAGTTATGCGTGCTGAGGTACCTGGTCCTGTCTTTGGTAAAGTGGTTTCTAAGTTGAAAGAAACAGCGCAAATCCTCTATGTCATTTACCTCAGCATGTTTGCTATTTTAGTAGTTATTTTAATAGTAGCTGGCATGCCTGCCTTTGACAGTGTCATCACAGCAATGGGCTGTGCTGGTACTGGTGGTTTTGGAGTCTATAATGATTCGATTGCTCATTACAACAGTTCACTAATCACAAATATTGTCTCAATTGCTGTACTCCTTTTTGGGATTAACTTTAACCTGTACTACTTCTTATTACTTCGCAAGTTTAAAGCATTCTTTAAAGACGAAGAACTAAGAACTTATATTGGGATTGTGATGATTGCAACAGCCCTAATCTGGTTGAATGTTAGTGGCCTTTATCCAAGTACTGGAAAAGCTTTGGAAAATTCATTATTTGAAGTGGCTAACGTCATGACAACAACAGGATTTGGAGTGACCGATTTGACCGTTTGGCCTTTGTTTGCTCAGGTTATCCTGCTCTTTCTCATGTTTGTCGGTGGATCTGCTGGATCAACCGCTGGTGGGATTAAGGTCATGCGTACGCTTATTCTAACTAAAATCGCAAGAAATCAAGTGCTCTCAACCCTTTATCCACACCGTATCATGACTATTCATATCAACGAGCAACCACTTGATAAGGAAATTCAACACGGTGTCCTTAAGTATTTGACGCTTTACGTTTTCTTACTTCTAGGATTGACCTTGATGTTATCGCTTGATAATAATAACTTTATGGTTGTTGTCAGCGCAGCAACATCAACCTTTAACAACATCGGACCAATGCTCGGCACAAGCCAAACCTTTGCCATCTTTAGTCCATTTTCAAAATTACTCATGTCATTTGCCATGATTGCAGGACGCTTGGAAATTTACCCAATGCTGCTCCTCTTCATTCCAAAAACATGGTCTAAATATTAATACACAAAAAGAGGAAAGCTTAGCTTTCCTCTTTCTTTTTACGATAATCTTTATTGCGTCGAAGCGTAAAATAATCAGGCACTGGATCATCTCCACCTTCTACAAAGGGATGGCAACGCAAAATCCTTGCCACTCCCATAATGACACCCTTTAGCCCATGCTTTTCAATCGCCACAATCATGTAATACGAACAGCTTGGTCGATAGCGACATGATGGAGGGGTAATGGGGGAAATCCGTTTTTGATACCATTTAACAAGCGCAATAAGAAGTTTTTTTATCATTTTTGTTTGTTAACAGCTAAATTATGTAACTGGCTGATTTCTTTTTTACTCAAACGACGTGATTCACCTGGGCGAAGTCCTGATAGATCCAAAGTTCCAAAGTTCGTACGAGACAATTTATCTACCAAAAGTCCAACTGATTCGAACATTTTCTTAACTTGGTGATTGCGTCCTTCATGAATGGTTAATTCAACCACTGAACGATTTTTCTCAGGATCTACCTTAATGATATTGTAGCGAGCTGGTTTTGTCTTTTTGCCATCGATAACAACACCATGTGTCAATGGACGAAGATTTTCTTTTGTCGCAAGTCCTTTAACACGAGCTAAGTAGACTTTGTCAATTTCATTACGTGGGTGAATCATTTCATCTGTGAAATCACCATCATTTGTCAAAATCAAAAGTCCAGTGGTATCCCAGTCCAAACGTCCAACAGGGTAGATACGTTCTGTAACATTTGGTAGCAAGTCAACAACCGTTTTACGGCCTTTGTCATCTGATACACTTGAAATCACACCACGAGGTTTATTAAGAAGGTAATAAACTTTTTCTTCGTTATAGATTGGTGTCCCTTCAACTTCAACAACATCACCAGCTTTAACCGTTGTAGCTAGTTCTGTGACAACTTTACCGTTGATGCTTACCAAACCTCTTTTAATCAAATCTTCAGCTTTACGACGGCTGGCAATTCCCGCATGGGCAATGTATTTATTAATTCTCATTCTCTTTCCTTTACTACATGCTATAAAATACCAATTGATTTTATTGTTATTTTACAGTATTTCGTTATTTTTAGCGACTGTCTAACCTTCTTCAGGCAAGCCAGAATTATCAAAAAGAGTCATTTCCTCATCAACCAACTCAATATTGGAAGCATCGATTAATTCACTCAAGCCATTAATGCCCATGAAATCTAAGAAATAATCAGTTGTCGCATATAGATTTGGACGACCAATAACTTCTTTTTTCCCTGCTTCTGTAATCAGTCCCAAAGCCATTAGTTTGCTAATAGCACTGCTTGAATTCACCCCACGAATATCATCAACTTCAATACGTGTAATAGGTTGCTTATAAGCAATAATAGATAGAACTTCTAAACTCGCACGTGATAAACTTTGATTGACAGGTGCCTTAGCAAACTCTCGTAGTAAGTCAGCAAAGATTTCCTTCGTTACAATTTTATAATTACCTGCGGTTTCAATCAGACAGAGACTTGATGTCTCATCTGTTTCATATTTTTGGGCTAATTTTTCCAATTGTTGTTGGAGAGCTGTCGGTGTTAAATTAACCATACTAGCCAAATGTCGCAAGCTCAATCCCTCTTCACCTGCCACAAAAAGGAGGGCTTCAATCTGAGCTAAATAGTTCATGTAACTTCCTTTCTTAATCCTCTTTTGCTAAATGCCTTCTACAAGATTTGACAGCTTAACTAACACTTCGTAAAACAATGTCACCAAAATTTTCTTCTTGTTCAACCTCAACTTCGTGAACTTTGATTAATTCCAAAGTTGCCAAAAAAATGGTAATCATTTCAGGAAGTGTCTGGCATTCACGAAAAACGGTTGTCAACACTAGTTTTTTTGTCGCATTAAGACGTTCCACAATGATTGTCATCATGTCCTCGATACGATAATCATCACGTTCGATAACTGTATTGCTATTTTTTAATTCTTTTTGTTTTTCAGCCATGACATGCGAAAACGATAAGAACAAATCCATGACCGTCTTATCGTGTGTTAACACAGCATCCTCAAAAATTAACTCTTGCTTTGGTTTTGAATAGAATTTAGCACGTTCGTCGTGCTGCGCTGACAGTTCCTCACTAATCGCTTTAAAGCGGCGATATTCCTCAATTTGGGCCAGCAATTCTTGTTCAGGGTCATTTTCTTCTGGCTCTGCCTCGACAACTTTTGGCAAAAGCTTACGGCTTTTAATCAACATCAGCTGACTTGCCATAACCATATATTCACCAGCCACTTCCAATTTCATGGCTTGCAAGGTTGAAATATAAGCCAAATATTGCTCAATAACTTCTACAATTGGCACATCATAAATATCCATTTGGTATTTTGAAACCAAGTGCAAAAGCAAATCCAGAGGCCCTTCAAAATCTTTTAACTTAATATCCATTATTTATAAAATTTCTCTAAAGTCACTGGACTTTTAAGGCCCAGATTACGACTAACCTCCAATATTGATTTACCTGCTGCTTTTTGATGTAAAATGTATTGCTGGCGAATTGCCTGCGCAGATAAGTAATCTAAATCCAAGGTTGCTAAAAATGATTTTAGTTGATTGAAAAACCACTGACGTGAATAAGTTTTCCCTTGATTGTCAAAAAGATAAAGCTGATTCTCTGAAGAACTTGCTGCCACATAAGGCAATAATTTTTCAGGAAGCTCTAAAACCCTCACTAAACCAGCTCTTTGCATGCGCAAAACAGCAAAAGTCAAATCAAAATCAGCAACTTTTAACTGTTGAATGTCGCTTGGTGATAAACCAAGCTCAATCATCAAAAGCGCAATTAGCTGCCCTGTTTGACAATTCGTTTCCTGATAAAAAGAACGATAATCCAAAAGCGCCAGTTCAACTGGTTTTGGTGTTATTTTCTCTTTATTACTCAACTTGTAAAAATGGTTCAGTCGGTCTGTTTCGTATAAGAAATACAGAAACTGATTGACCGCTGAAATTTTTCGTTTTTTAGCCGAAGCTTTTAAAGGTGACAAAGAGTGTTCATACAATGCCAGCTTTTCTTTGCTAACTTTGCCATCAATAACTTCAACGAATTGTTGCAAATCGTAAAAATAGGCATTCTTTGTATTTTCAGATAAGGGCTTGCTATCAATAAAATCTTGGATAAAATCAATCATCTTTCGGAGTAATCGTGTAATAATCAGTGAAATCGTGTAAAAGGCTATTCACCGCCTTTAGAATCGATTTACGAGTAATAATGCCCAAAAACTGGTCATTTTTATCTAAAACAGGTAAAAATGGATAATCTACCAAAAGGTGCATGATATCCGTCAAATTCGACGTTTCACTAATCGTTTCCATTTTAGTATTTACCATTTTACCAATATCTATTTGAGCTAGTTCCCAGTCTGTCAGCTGATTTTTAGCCTGATAAGACATAATATCCGCAATACTAATGGTTCCAACATATTTTTTATCTTTGGTAATAACTGGAACACGCGAATAACCATTGTTAGCTAATAAAAGCATGGCATGGTCAGAATTATGAGTATCAATAAAAATAGCTAAATCCTCTGCTGGAATCAAATAATGTTCCAAATGACTGAGAAGAAACTCTTCAAATTCTTTTGCTATCATCTGTCAAATTCCTTAGAAAGTTCAGGGAAAAGGTCGTGATTACGTGTGTAATAATTTACCTTAATCTTATCATCAGTAATGTCAACTTTGGCATAGAGTTTTTCTTTCACATCACCACGTGGTTGTAAAACACTACCTGGGTTGATAAAGATTGTTTTTCCATTGCGCCAAGCTGCTGGACGATGTAGATGACCATAAAGGCAAATATCAGCATCCGCTTCTTGGGCAAATAAATCCAATCTATCCCACGTAAAATTAATATTATAAAGATGACCGTGTGTTTGTGCCACAACAACATCACCGAGATAAGTGATTAATCTTTCAGGATAACCATTGTCATAATCGCAGTTGCCACGAACCACCTTGATACCTTCCCAAATCGTGTCCGAACTTGGCAATTCAGAATCACCATTGTGGAAAATAGCATCTACTTCCCCTTGGTATTTTGTCTTAATATCATTGATAATCTCACGGTCGCCATGAGAGTCACTCATTACAATTATTGTTTTGTTTGCCATACTGGGAATGCCTCCATTAATTTCTTAACAGCCAATCCTCTGTGCGAAATATCATTTTTTTCTTCAGCAGTCAATTCAGCTGCGTGACGTCCAGTTTCACCGACCATAAACAATGGGTCGTAGCCAAAGCCGTTATCGCCTTTTGCTTCCATTGCAATGTATCCTGGCCAGTCAGCTTCAACAACTAAACTGTCTTTGTCTGGTGCTGCAACCACCAAAGTAGTATGGAATTGTGCAGAACGGTCTTTATGGTCAAATACCATAGCCAACTCATGAAGTAATTTGGCATTATTTGATACGTCAGTCGCATCTGGTCCAGAAAAACGAGCTGACCAAACCCCAGGAAGTCCACCAAGAGCATCAACTTTCAATCCTGAATCATCTGCCAAGACCATTTTCCCTGTCAATTTTGAAATGGTTTCAGCTTTCAAACGTGCATTTTCCTCAAAAGTCATGCCAGTTTCTTCAACTTCTGGTAAATCAGGATAATCATTAAGATTTTCAACCTTGATACCGATTTTTTCAAACATCTTACGGAATTCTTTGGTCTTGCCTTCATTACGTGTTGCAATCAAAATCGTATCACCAAAGGCAGTTTCAGAAGTTTGTCCAAAGAAAGCCGATGCTTCAACACCGTTTTCTGGCAAATGAACCAAGAGCAATTGTTCAGCTTCCGTAACAATCACTGCTCCCGCACGTTGTGTCACTTCAAGCTTGCGATTTGTTTCTTGATTAATCATATCAGCGACAAAACGAATCAATTGAAAATCTGATGATTTTTTCACAACAGTCACATTATAACCATTTCTATCATCGGAATGACAATCTCCGTGGCAATTGCCACAACACTTGCTTGTGTTCAATTTAGCCAGTTGTTGACTTAATTCATACACGGCATCATCGCAAACATTTCCTAAACCTGAAATGGCATTAAATCCGCCCCATTCACCAAGAAACCAATTTTCTACATCTTTATACTCATAAATTTTATCAGTCATTTATTACAATCCTATTTCTATTTGTTCAGCTTTTTCAAATCAACGTGTTGCACATCAATATCTTTAGCAAGCCAATTCACAGCAATTTCTTTGAAACTCTGGCTACTTGCTGTTGTGTAAAACGCATGAGTCACGTCATCTTGTGTACGACTGCGATTAATTTCAAAGTAATTTAACAAAACCGATACATCACGAATACATTCAGCCCCACTATCAATAAGTTTGACATTCGGTCCCATTACGTTTTGAATAATCGGACGAAGCAAAGGATAGTGTGTACATCCGAGCACTAATGTATCGACTTTACCAACAAGCGGTGCTAACGTTTCATAAACAACTTTTTTAGCAACACTTGATGTCATTTCGTTAGATTCTACAAGAGGAGCAAATTTAGGACAAGAGAGGCTTGTAACGTTCATTTGCGGTGCCAATGATTTTATTTTTTGATGATAAATATCCGACTTGATTGTCATCGGCGTTCCAATCACACCTATCTTTCCATTACGAGTTGATTTAATGGCTGCGCTAGAACCTGGCAAAATAACTCCCAAAACAGGAATATCCAACTTTTCCTTAACTTCTTCCCAAGCGACTGCTGTTGCGGTATTGCAAGCAAATACAATCATCTTAACATTTTGTGTCAAGAGAAAATTAACCAATTCCCAAGTGTATTCACGAATCTGTTCAGCAGGTCTAGGACCGTACGGCGCTCTAGCCGAATCTCCAATATATACAATTTCTTCATGTGGCAGCTGACGCATTAACTCACGTACAACTGTTAATCCACCAACTCCAGAATCTAAAAAACCAATTGGTCTATTATCCATAGAATCTTCTTTCTAATCATGGACTTAGAAAAAACTCAGTTGGTGAGCCAACTGAGTCATTCATTTCTGAGCTCTGTGCTCGAAAATCTTAGCCAAAAGACTGACTTTTTGGAATATCAACGACACCAATCACAGCAATTGACAATTATTTTTTCAAACCAAAGCTTAAAGATTATTTTTTAGCTTTTGCTGCAGCTGCTTTTGATTGTTTGATAATGTTACGATAAGTTTGTTGAATCTTAGCTTCGCTAGGTTTTTGACCCATTTGGCTCATCATTTCACGGATCGCATCAGGCGTTAAACGTGGGTGTTCACCAATTTCCTTTTCAAACTGTTTACGAGCAATAAAAACGCCGCCAACAAGGCCACCAAGAAGGGCAACCAAAACTAACAAAATCCAAAGAAATGTTGTCATGAATATTTTTCTCCTAAGTTTTTCTACAACACCATTATAGCAGAAATAGAAATAGTTTACAAATTCTTGGATGGTTTTTATCAAATGAATTGTAAGTCTTTTTAACTAAAAAGCTTACTAAATTTCTGTTTATCTTTTCATAAGTTGATAAGCTGGCATTTACCAGCATGAAAATGCAACCAAAAGTAGTAAATGAGTACGCTTTTTTCAAACTACTGTTAAACTTTCTCCAAAACTGTGTACTAATCTGAATATTCTTTTTTTGATAATTAGTCAGTTCTACTTCTTGCCCAATAACTGCAAATGCGTTTAATTCCTTTATAGAAAAATTTATCATTTTACCTTGTGAGCAGTGATAACGGTATAACTGTACGCATTTACTGTTATAATACAATTATCAATCGTTATATACCAGTTTTTTCCTTTTCTTGTGATTTCCGCATTAGAAAGGCTAATTTTTTCTTTGCACCATTCAATTATATTTTCTACATTCAAAGATAAGTTCTTTTTAATTCTTGAATTTACAATTGTTTCCAATGACGAACTTTGGTTACAAGTAAACCATGCGGTGCCAACATAAAGCGACCAAGTTCGGTGAAGATTTTGACACCACCAAGTCCAGCTGGAATCAATACCTCATCAAAGACACGATGAACACCTTTACCAATCACAGCAATGTCATTTGGTTCTTGTTCGGGACGATAGTTGACCCCAACACCACCAGACAAATTGATAAAGCTGACAGCCACACCTGTTTTTTCTTTAACCTCAACTGCCAATTCAAATAATTGACGCGCCAATTCAGGATAGTAATCATTTGTGACTGTATTTGAAGCAAGAAACGAATGAATACCAAAGTTTTTGACGCCTTCTGCCTTCAAATCTTTGAACCCTTGAATCAATTGGGCTTTAGTCATCCCAAATTTAGATTCTTCGGGGGTATCCATAATATCTGTTCCAAGAGCAAAAACACCTCCTGGATTGTAACGAAGCGAAACGGTTTCAGGAAGCCCAGCCACTTCTTTCAAGAAAGCAATATGCTCATAAGCATCAAGATTAATCGTTGCCCCGATTTCTTTAGCATATCTAAATTCACGCGCAGGAGTATCGTTCGATGAAAACATAATATCGGTAAAACCAAGCTTGTGACTCATCAATAATTCCACTTCTGTCGCACAATCCACACCACAATCTTCCTCTTGAAGAATCTTCAAAATCGCAGGTGTCGGTGTTGCCTTAACCGCAAAATACTCCTTGAACCCCTTATTCCAAGCAAAAGCTTTGTTTAAGGCGCGAGCTTTTTCACGAATACCCTTTTCATCATAAAGGTGAAATGGCGTTGGAAATGCATCAGTAATTTTTTAGAGCTCTTCAGCTGAAATAAAAGGTGTTTTCATATTTATCCCTCGAATTTTCAAAATATTAGGACTATTATAACACAAAGCGCCAAAATCACCAATGGAAATCCCCTAAAAATAAAAGAAGCCGATACAGATTTAACTGTACCAGATCTTTTTCATCATATTAATCGTCACTTTCAAAAATACGAAGCAAACTCAAGAACAAGTTAATAAAATCAAGGTAGAGACTTAATGCCATTGAAATTGCCCAGCCGTCACCAACATTACCACCAGAGCTCTCATAAACACGTTTAATCATTTGATTATCATAAGCAATCAAACCAGAGAAAATCAAAACTGAAATGATACTAATGATATAACTCATTGTGCCTGAACCAATAAACATATTGACCAAACTAGCAATAATGATACCAATCAACCCTGCCATAAGTGCCTTAGCCATTCCAGACAAATCTTTTTTAACAAAAGTTCCGATAACAGCCATAACACCAAAGACTAAAGCTGATGAAACAAAGGCTTGAACAACCGTTGTTTGCGTGTATGCCACAATAACAAAACTAAGCGTAAAGCCATTTAATGCCGAATAAAATAGAAACAACGGTAAAGCAGCAGGCGTATTTTTACGAGCAGCATTACTAGCTAAGAAAACCAAAGCAAGCTCTAAAAAGATAGCAGCATAATAAACAAATGGATGGTAAACAATAATATTAATCATGTTATCAGTAAACACATATAGCATCAAAAACGATACCAAAGCTGATAACCCAATTCCAACTCCGACCAAACCGTAAATCTTGGCAAAGAAACGATTCAGTGCACTATCTGTCTGTGTGTAAATAACATCGTTATGATTCATGAAATCTCCTCTCTTACTATTAGAAAATCCTTCTAAACTCAATCCATTCTAGCGATGATTGCTAGGTAAAATTTTACGACTGTAACGCTTTCTCTTATTAAAACGATTACGAAATGGGGTAATGGCTTCTTTGACAGCCCAATATTTATCCACCATTGTCACGATATAACCTTCTTTATAACGTGGTGGAGCAATTGTTGCTCCCCACATATGCTTCAAGATAATATCTTCCTCACGTTTATTTAGTGTAGTCAATTTTCTGGCATTACGCACAGCAATTCTCGGATGTACCCAAGCATGGTCTTTATTAAATTTCGTTTCTCGCCAATCGTAATAAAAGAAATCGTGTAAAAGTCCTCCACGCGCCGTGGATTTTTCATCCCAACCAAATTTTTTGGTAATCTTGTAGCTCGTATAAGCCACATTAATAGAATGTTCCATACGCGTCGAATAGTGATGCTGTGGAATATTATCTAATTTTTGAAAACGAGGGTGTTTGATAAGATGACCAACAAGCTCCATAAATTCTTTATCTTTTTTTATATGCTTCCATACAGAACCACCTTCTTTCATCCTAATTATAGCATATAACCTTAAATTAGACTGAAAACAAGTTCTCAAAAATTACTTTTCTTGCACCACATTTTTCAAATTAAATCAACTGAAAAAGGACAATTCCTGTCGCCACAGCAACATTTAAACTTTCTGCTTGCCCAGGCATAATAATATGTGCCAAAATATCAGCTTGCTTTGTCATTAACTCTGAAATACCATTTCCTTCATTTCCCATGACAAGCGCAAAATCGCCATTATGCTCAACGGTCTTGTAATCCACAGACTCTTTAGAAAGCGTTGTGGCAATCAGCGGTACAGCAAGATTTTGTAGCTTCTGACAAGCCTCATACACATCAGTACGCCAAATCGGTAAATGAAAATGACTCCCCTGCATGGAACGTAGTGTTTTTTGATTGTAAATATCAGCTGATTTTTCTGAAATCAAAACACCGTCCAAACCAGCAGCATCTGCCGTACGAATCATTGTTCCCACATTCCCTGGGTCTTGAACATCTTCCAGTACCAAATATCGCCCTGCTTTTAAATCCGCTAAAGGCAAACTCGGCATAGCAAGTTCAGCAATGATACCCTGCGGTGTCTTAGAATCCGTTAATTCTTTTAAAACCTCAGGCGTTACATACGTTACCATTGAAAAATGGCTGACGCGATCAGCATAGTCCTCAAGAACAAAAATATTTAAAAATTCTGCCCCTGCTTTTTCCGCTTCTTCAAAAAGATGCCAACCTTCAATTAGATAAGAATGGTCACGATACTTTTTTTTCAATAATTTTTTAGTCTTTTTAATGAGATTATTCGATTTTGAGGTTATAATAGTCATAAGAAGATTATAGCATATAAAAGGAGGAAAGTGAGATGAAAAAAGTACGCTTAATTGTCTCAGGGCGTGTTCAAGGTGTCGGATTCCGTTACTCAACTTATGCCCTCGCCCTTGAACTCGGGGATATTTATGGTCGCGTTTGGAATAATGACGATGGCACCGTAGAAATTCTCGCTCAATCCGAGGACTCAGCTAAAATAGCTAAATTCATCCAAGAAATTCGCAAAGGTCCTTCACAATGGTCAAAGGTTACCTATGTTGATGTTAAAATTGCTAATTTCGAAGATTTCACTGATTTTCGCATTGCCAACTAATACACAAAAAAATAAGACCACAGATGTATTGAGAAATTACCCAAAAAACAGTAAAATAGTAGGGTATTATAATAAAAGGAAATAATCTATTGAAAAAGAAACTAAATCGTGTCCTCTTTTCAGGACTTAGCTTATCATTATTGTTCTTACTAACTGGTTGTGTCAGTCGTGATTCAAGTGGTAATCCTACTGGTACTATCTGGCACATTCTTGGTGAACCAATGGCAAAACTTATCCAATGTTTTGCTAATAATGTTGGACTTGGCTTTGGTTTAGCCATTATCTTAGTAACTATTATTGTTCGTTGTATTATTCTACCGCTCGGACTTTACCAATCTTGGAAAGCAAGCTATCAATCTGAAAAGATGGCTTACCTTAAACCAATCTTTGAACCAATCAATGAGCGTATGCGTAATGCAACAACACAAGAAGAAAAATTAGCTGCGCAAACAGAATTGATGGCTGCCCAAAAAGAAAATGGCATCAATATGCTTGGTGGTCTGGGATGCCTCCCACTTCTCGTCCAAATGCCATTCTTCTCAGCAATGTATTTCGCTGCGCAATACACACAAGGTGTCTCTGAAAGTACTTTCTTAGGAATCAACCTTGGTACACGTAGTGTCCCTCTGACAGCTGTTATCGCCGTCTTGTACTTCTTCCAATCATGGTTGTCTATGCAAGGTGTCGCTGAAGAACAACGTGCTGCTATGAAAGGTACGATGTACGTTATGCCACTTATGATGGTATTCTTCGGCATGAGTATGCCAGCAAGTGTTCTCCTTTATTGGTTAGTCGGTGGTTTCTTCTCAATTATCCAACAAGTGATTACTATGTTCATCATTAAACCAAGACTTCGTAAGAAAATTGCTGTTGAATTTGAAAAAAATCCACCAAAAACTTACAAATCAAAAGCTCGTAAAGACGTAACACCAGCTGCTAACAATGCACAACTTAGCAACAAACCTAAGAAAAGCAACCGCAACGCTGGTAAACAACGTAAACGTAAATAATTAAACCAAAAGGAACAGGAAGTAATGAACAGCTCCCTGTCAAGTAGACAGTGAAATAATAAAATGATTAAGCAACCTGATTCCTGAATTCAAAAGGAGTTAGGTTG
>ERZ1034847.60-NODE-60-length-64792-cov-46.813924_pt1 | contig 64792 bp, 68 predicted proteins | sample MGYA00520633_ERZ1034847 | MGnify/ENA primary metagenome ERZ1034847 (study PRJEB33766, sample SAMN09781732) | gut metagenome | biome: gut microbiome | host: Homo sapiens | place: Madagascar | study: EMG produced TPA metagenomics assembly of the PRJNA485056 data set... | reverse complement strand
AATTAAAGAAAGGGTTTATACTAGCGGGAGCTACCCGCTAATATAAATATAAGAAATTATGTTACTGGAGATTAATCACTTAGAAAAAATTTTTCGCACACGTTTTTCAAAAGAGGTAACACGTGCTTTACAAGATGTTGATTTCAAAGTAGATGAAAATGAATTTATCGCTATCATGGGAGAATCTGGTTCTGGGAAAACAACCCTGCTTAATATCTTAGCAACTCTGGAAAAGCCAACAAAAGGTTCTGTTATTCTAAATGGGAAAGAAATCACAAAAATCAAAGAAAGCCAATTAGCAGAATTTCGTTTAAACAATCTCGGATTTGTCTTTCAAGATTTCAATTTATTAGATACGCTTTCTGTCAAGGATAACATTTTCTTACCGTTGGTACTTGGTCGTGTTAACTACCAAGAAATGGAAAATAGACTAGCAACACTCGCTCCAAAACTTCATATTGAAAATTTGTTAGCAAAACGCCCATTTGAATTGTCTGGCGGTCAAAAACAACGTGTTGCTATCGCTCGTAGCCTTATCACAAATCCGCAGTTACTTTTAGCTGATGAACCAACAGCAGCACTAGATTATCGCAATTCTGAAGATATCCTAAACCTTTTTGAGGATATTAATAACGACGGTCAAACATTGCTTATGGTAACACACTCAGCAAACGCCGCTAGTCATGCTAAACGTGTCCTTTTCATCAAAGATGGTCGTATTTTCCACCAAATTTATCGTGGTAACAAAACCAATCAAGAATTCAACAAGGATATTTCACTTGCAATGAGCGCACTTCTTGGAGGTGAGTAATATGTTCTATGCTAAATTAGCTTGGTCAAACCTCAAAAAATCTGTCAATATTTTTGGACCATTTTTACTCACAAGCACCATTTTATTTCTTCTAAATTGTTCAACTTTGCTGATTTTATTTAGCCCTGTTGGAAAAAGTATGTCAGATGGTGCCGTAACACTCGGCTTATCCATTGTTGTCCTTTTTATCTTCTCGTTTATCATGGAGATTTACAGTTATAATTTCCTTTTAAAACAAAGAAGTAGGGAATTCGGGCTTTATAACATCCTTGGGATGAACAGGTTTCAAATTAGTCTTGTATCGACTATTGAACTGATTGTTATTTTTGGGGGTGTGATTATCCTAGGAAGCCTTTTATCAGCTGTCTTTTCACAATTGTTTTATTTGATTTTTATTAATCTTTTACACTATAATCAGTTGGTAATGACTTTATCACCAGCAGCGTTTATTAGCACAGCGTTTGCATTCGCTGCAATCTTCTTTTTCCTAGAACTTATCAGCCTCTTTAATATCCGTCGTTCATCGCCACTAGCTTTATTTAGGAGGCAAGAACAGGGTGAAAAAGAGCCACGCGGCAATATTCTCTTTGCGTTGTTAAGCATCATTTGCTTAAGTTCAGGTTATTATCTTTCAATTTCTTCAACGAGAATAGCTGCGCTTATCGTCCTATATCGTTTCTTTATTGCGGTGGTTCTTGTTATCATTGGAACCTACCTTTTTTACATCAGTTTTATGACTTGGTACCTAAAACGCCGTCGTAAAAACAAAAAATATTTTTACCAACCTGAACATTTCGTAACCACAGCACAAATGATTTTCCGAATGAAACAAAATGCTGTCGGACTTGCTAATATTACGCTACTAGCCGTTATGGCTTTTGTAACGATTACCACAACAACGTCTTTGTATGTCAATACTCAAAAACAAGCCGACGATATGTTCCCAAAAGATACTCAAATTACAATCTATTCAACGCCTGATACAGATGCGGAAGCTTTTTTCAAAACAGCAGTTATCGATAAATTAGATAAACCAGAAAGTGACTACATCACCTACTATACTGGCTTCTCAGGAATTCCAGTATCAACCGATAAAGAAATCACAATAACAGACCAAGATGTAGACACTCCTGATTTGGCAAAAATGAGGTATATGTATATCATGACTCAAGATGATTTTAAAGATTTTGGTAATAGCCTAGCAACTTTAAAGAAAAATCAAACTGCTTTCTATGTTCAAAAAGGAAATAGCCAACTGAAAAAATTAACTCTTTTTGGAAAAGAATTTGACAATGTCGAAAATCTAAGAAGTGTTATATTCCCTGATATTGCTAATACTTATAATCCAGCGTTGTTAATCGTAAGTGATAAAAATGTTTTAAATGAACTTCAAGAGCTCTTTACTCAACACAATTTCCAATTTCGAAGTATTTTCACTGGTTATGCTGACCTTTCTAAAGCCGAAATCGCTAAAATTACAAATGATGACGGTTACATTTCAGACGAAACAGGTCAATATCTTGATTCAGATGGCAACGCAGCAACAGGAATTGTCGATACCAAATCATCTTTCCTTGAGAGCATGTATGGCTTTACAGGCGGCTTTCTCTTTACAGGATTCTTACTTGGTATTAGTTTCTTGCTTGGTGCAGCCCTAATCATTTACTATAAACAACGTTCTGAAGGGATTGAAGATAAAAAATCGTATAAAATTTTGCAAGAGGTGGGAATGGGCAAAAAAGAAGTGAAACGAGCAATTAATTCTCAAATTCTACTCGTATTCTTTATGCCACTCGGTTTTGCAGTTTTACACTTCACCGTAGCACTTGTCATGCTAAAACAAATGTTGCTCTTGTTCGGAGTAACAAGCTCAAGTATGATTTATACCGTCAGTGGTATTACAATACTAAGCATCACCATAATCTATTTCTTCATCTATAAATTCACAAGTAGAACTTACTATAAAACTATCGAACGTTAACTCTTATCTTCGAACAGTCATTTGAAAGAGTCTGAAAATTTTTACTAAAAAATAGTCGTGATGACCATTTTTTGTTACAATAAGACTATGAAACAAGGAAAGATTTATATTGTCGAGGACGATGAAACTATCGTTAAACTTTTAAAACAACATCTTAGTCAAACTTATGATGTCTTTAGTGTCACTAATTTTCGAGCTATCAAGCAGGAAGTCGAAGAAATCAAACCTGACCTTATCTTGATTGATATCACGTTGCCATATTTTAATGGTTTTTATTGGACAACAGAAATTCGTAAAAGCATGACATTGCCGATTCTTTTTATCTCATCTAGTGATGATGAAATGGATACTGTCATGGCACTTAATATGGGAGGAGATGATTTTGTGTCAAAGCCACTTTCTCTAACGATTTTAGATGCCAAAATTTCAGCTTTTTTAAGACGTGCTTACCAGTTTACCTCGGATAATTATCAATTAGAACAATTTTCTCTATCACGTAACGGGATTTTGTCAAACGGTGACGACCATATCACCCTATCTCCAACAGAAAATAAGATTTTAGCAATTCTCTTTGAACATCAAAATCAAGTCGTTCCCAAAGAGGAATTACTCGAGAAGCTTTGGGAAAATGAAAGTTTCATTGACCAAAACACCCTTAATGTTAACATAACACGACTCCGCAAGAAAACACAACCATTAGGTTTTGATCGTATTCACACCGTGAGAGGAGTTGGCTACCTTCTAAAATGATTCGACAATTTTTTAAAGAATATTCCGTCTGGTATTTAACTTATATCCTTTTAAGTATATTATTCATTGTTATTTTTGCCTTATATCGCCTGCCATTAGCTTACTTTAAAGTTAGTATTTTAATCAATTTAACGATTTTAATCTTTATCAGCATTTGGCAATACCTTAAATTTAAGCAGAAATTATCTCTTTTACATCATTTTATTTATGTAAAAGAATTGGATGAATTAGAATTGCCATCAGAACTTGCTTATAAAGATATTATCATCAAACTAAAAGAAACTCGCGCTAATGAATTACTAGCTGAAAAGACGCAAACTGAAAATTTGCAAAATCTTGTCAAAATGTGGTCACATCAAATGAAAGTTCCCATATCAGCCCTTTCATTAATGGCACAGACTGACCAACTCGACTCAAACGAAGTACAGCAACAATTGACACGACTTCAAAACTATCTTGATACGTTGTTGACTTATTTAAAATTCAGTCAAAACAAAGACGATTTTCGCTTTGAAAAACTATCTGTCAAGGATGTTACAACAAAGATTATCAAAAATTATCGTATTCCGTGTTTGCTAAAAAATCTTTCTGTTGAGGTTGTTGGTGATTGGGAGCTAAGTTCTGACCGAAAATGGCTAAGCTTTGCTATTTCACAAATTATTGATAACGCCGTTAAGTATTCCAAAACAGACGGAACAATTATTATTAGTATAAGTGATGGAAATATCGTTATATCTGATGATGGTATTGGAATACTAAAAGAAGATTTACCACGTCTTTTTGACGAAGGTTTTACTGGATTTAACGGTCATGAACACCAAAAAGCAACCGGTCTAGGGCTGTACATGACCAAACAAGTTTTAGACACCCTTAACCTAAACATCACTATCGATAGTCAAATCGATAAAGGAACACAAGTCGAAATTTCATCACATAAAATTAACAGAAGTAGGGGCTAAGCCCTTGCTTTTTTAGGTTTATTTTTTTATAATATTGTTAGTTTATAAACTAACAAGGGGGAGCTTATGTTTTCTGGAGAAAAGTTAAAAAATATTAGAGAAGAAAAAGGTTACTCACAGGCAGAAGTAGCTAAATTACTTAATATTTCTAGAGTTTCCTACTTTAATTGGGAAAATGGCAAAACAAAGCCAAATCAAAAAAATCTTACCCTCTTGAGTCGGTTGCTCGGTGTCGAGGAAACTTATTTTGTATCTGAACATGATATTGTTGACACCTATTTCAAACTCAATAAAGACAACCGTCATAAACTCGAAAATTATGCTGACGATTTACTCAAAGAGCAAGAAAAAATAGTTCAGTTGCCTAAGTATTATGCTTACAAGGTTTTTGAAAAATTATCTGCAGGTACTGGATATTCTTATTTTGGTGACGGCAACTATGATACTGTTTTTTATGATGAACAGCTTGACCATGACTTTGCTTCATGGGTCTTTGGAGATTCAATGGAACCAACTTATTTAAATGGTGAGGTTGTCTTGATTAAGCAAACAGGTTTTGATTATGACGGTGCTATCTATGCTGTTGATTGGGATGGGCAAACTTATATTAAGAAAGTTTATCGAGAAGAGGACGGACTTCGTTTAGTCTCACTCAACAAACACTACGCCGATAAATTCGCGCCTTATGATGAAAATCCTCAAATCATTGGTAAGATTGTAGGCAATTTCATGCCACTTGAAGTTTAGCTTTGCATAAATAATATTATGTAAAATGCATTTAGAACATTCATTATTTATTTGTCAGCAAGGAGATGATAAAAAAACCGAACCATTAATAAGTTCAGGTTAATTTTTAAAGCTTATCTAGAGCATTTTTTTGTTCGTCATTGATGATATGGGTGTATAAGTCGGTAACTTGTGTGCTGGCATGTCCTAATTGGTGGCTAACTAAGACTTGTGATTTAGTAGCATCGTAAAGACGTGTTGCAAGTGTGTGGCGCAGTTTGTGGGGTGTTACACGAACTTTGAAATCTTGAGAGTATTTAGCAACTAACTTTTCAACGCTTGAAGCATCAATACGGTTAGGAACACCGCGATATTCTGTTAAAAAGAGAGCTTGGTCTTGTTTTTTCGCCTTATAGCGAGGCGCTCTGATTTGCAAATAAGCTTCTAAATAAGGCTTAGCAAAGTTAGCAACATTGACAGAATCACGTTTTCCACCTTTACGAGTGACTTCGATAACCATCATATTAAGGTTTAAGTCTTTCAAATCAAGATTAACAGCTTCTGAAAGACGAACACCAGAGGCAAGCAGAAGAGCAATAAGCGCTAAATCACGCTCCTTATTCTTTTGGAAGGAGGAGAAGGCGCGGTGAGAGAGCTTATTTTGATACTCTGTATCGATATAGTCGATAAATGCCAGGGTCTCGTCACCTAGGAAAAGTTTGCCTTTTATATTTTCAGCTCGAGCTGCCAGCGTTTCTTTTTTCTTTTTAGTAGCGATTTTCTTCATGACATTTCGATAGAAGTAGGGCTCACCATTTTCATCTTCGACCTCTTCTGTTAGGTATTTAAACAGGCTTGAAAGTGCTGATAACGTCCGATTAATCGTTGTTTGTGAGACACCTTGTTTTGTTGAATAAGTGTTCAAAGAAGGACGTTCACGCAGATAAAGGATGAATGATTCCATGTCTTTTTTAGAAAGATGTTCCAGAGTCATTAATTCAACGTCAGCAATTTTAGTAACATCTGAAAGTCCAGAATCCAAAAGCCATTCGAAAAATCGGCGATATTCTTTTAGGTATTCATATAAAGTTGTGAAGCTATAAGGAACTGAAAGTTTTGATTGGTAATAATCCAAGACGTACCAAGGCATTATTTCTTTAAGCTCATCAATTTTTTCAAGTAATTTTTCACGTTTCATCTAAAATTCTCCTGAGATGTCTTTATAATAGGAGTATATCACAGACTGGTTTGTTTTTCAAGAAAATTACAGTTTTTCGGAAAGATATTATGAGAAATTCTCTGTAACAAAGAATGTCAAATTAATCACATTTAATGTTTTAAACGTTGTTTTTATCGTTTTTGGGCAACTAATATTTTTTCGGAGCTGCTTTTACTTTTTTCTGTGTTCTTCTTATTTTATTTTTTCTATTTTTTGCGCTAAAAAACGTCAACAAATATTATGTATTTTATTATGTATTTATTGACGTTGATTTTATATTGAATTTGCTGATTTTGGATTTTAATGCTTATCTTATATGGTTGTTTTATTCAACGAATTCGATGATGTTTCCGCTGCAGTTTTTGATAAGCTCATAATCATGTGACAATGACTATTCCACAGGGTTTATTGGCTAAAATCGCCATGCCGTTTTTCGAGCCTTTTTTAAAAAAATATATTGGTGTCCATCCGCATGACATCAAGAAACAAACCTCTTTTATCCAACAAACGAAGCTAGATTTTTGTCTCAGCTTCGTTTGTTTTATCTAACCTTATTTACGGCGTTTTTTCTTCGCTTTTTTCATTTTATTTGCCATGCGTTTCATTGATTGTTTCATCGCAAATTCGCCGACTTTCCCTTTTAGACCGCCACCCATCATTTGGCTAAGATCCATATCTCCACCACCAAGTGCTGAAAGGTCTGGCATACCATTACCACCCATCATGCTTTCAAGTGATGACATATTCATACCGTTTGGCATATTTTTAGGGAGATTATTTGGGTTGATTCCCATTTTCTTCATTGCTTTTTCCATGTCACCAGACATAACACCTTGCATCATTTGTTTTGCTTGGTTGAAATCTTTGATGAATTTATTAACTTCAACAAAGCTATTTCCTGAACCTGCAGCAATACGGCGGCGGCGGCTTGGGTTGAGCAAATCAGGATTTTCACGTTCTTCTGGTGTCATTGATGACACGATAGCACGTTTACGGGCGACAGCATTTTCATCTACTTTAAAGTTTTTAAGCGCTGGATTGTTTGCCATTCCAGGAATCATTTTAAGCAAATCTTCCATTGGTCCCATGTTTTGAACTTGATCTAATTGGTCAATGAAATCGTTGAAATCAAAGGTGTTTTCACGCATTTTTTCTGCGAGTTCCAATGATTTTTTCTCGTCATATTCTTGGCTGGCTTTTTCAATCAATGTCAGCAAATCACCCATGCCAAGGATACGGCTAGACATGCGGTCTGGGTGGAAGGTTTCGATGTCCGTAATTTTTTCACCAGTACCAGTGAATTTGATTGGTTTACCAGTAATTTCACGGATTGAAAGCGCAGCACCACCACGTGTATCACCGTCAATCTTAGTTAAAATAACCCCTGTGATATCCAATTGTTTGTTGAATTCGTCAGCGACATTGGCAGCTTCTTGACCAATCATGCTATCAACAACCAAAAGAATTTCATTTGGATTTGCTAAAGCCTTAACATCACGGAGTTCTTCCATGAGTTTTTCGTCAATTTGCAAACGACCAGCCGTATCAATGATAACGTAATCGTTGTGATTTTCTTTAGCTTGTGCCAAACCATTTGTCACGATTTCAACAGCTGAGTGGTCAGTTCCCATGTCAAAAACTGGCACATTGATTTGATTACCAAGTGTTTTTAATTGGTCGATAGCCGCTGGGCGGTAAATATCGGCAGCAATCATCAACGGACGTGCATTTTCATCTTTAATCAGCTTGTTAGCTAATTTCCCTGTAAATGTTGTTTTACCAGCACCTTGGAGACCAACCATCATAATGATTGTTGGAATTTTAGGTGATTTTTCAAGTTCAGCTGTTTCAGAACCAAGAATTTCAGTTAATTCTTCGTTAACAATCTTAACGATTTGTTGTGTTGGGTCAAGTGTATCAATGATTTCGTGACCAACTGCACGTTCACGCACACGCTTGATGAAAGTCTTAACAACTGGCAAAGCAACGTCAGCTTCAAGCAATGCTAGACGAATTTCTTTTGTGACTTCTTGGACGTCTTTTTCAGACAACTTCTTCTTTCCGCGAATATTTTTAAACACCCCTTGCAGGCGTTCTGTCAAACTTTCAAAAGCCATAGTATCTTTTCTCCTACCTAAGTATCTCTATAATTTTACAAATGTTCTTCTGTTTGATGAATAATACGGATTAATCACGATTATCAATACTACTCAAAACGGAAATTTTCTCTTTCAAAAATTCATCATCAGGATATTTTTCTAAAATATCGTCAAAAATTTGACTACGAACAATATAGTCTGAATACATGTGCAACTTCATCTCGTAAGCTTCTAAGATTTTCTCTGTTCGTTTAATGTTATCATAGACTGCTTGACGGCTCACACCGAATTCTTCAGCAATTTCCGCCAAACTATAATCATCCGCATAATATAGCTCAATATAATTCATCTGCTTGTCCGTTAACAAAGCAGCATAGAACTCAAAAAGAGCATTCATACGATTGGTTTTTTCAATTTCCATAGCCCTTATTTTACCATAATTTAGCTGAATTTAATAGTCAGAAATGGTTAAAAATCATGATACCTCATTTTGATAAAAATAATAGTAAGAATGCTTTTTCTTGCTTTATTTAGCATAAAATGGTACAATTTATTGTACAAAATAGACAGAGGAGGAGCCAATATGGAAGCTGTTGCATATTCAAATTTTAGACAAAATTTAAAACATTATATGAAACAAGTTAACGATGACGCTGAACCACTTATTGTGACTTCTAAAAATATTGGTGATACTGTCGTAGTCCTTTCAAAACGTGACTATGATAGCATGCAAGAAACATTTCGCATTATGTCTAATAACTACCTAATGAATAAAATTAAACGCGGCGATGAACAATTCAAAGCAGCTAATTTTCAGACGCATGAATTGCTCGAGATAGCTGATGATTAAAGCATGGTCTAACGATGCGTGGAACGACTATATGTATTGGTATAATCAAGGAAATAAAGCGACAATTAAAAAAATTAATCGCCTAATCAAGGAGATTGACCGCACTCCTTTTACTGGCATTGGTAAACCTGAACCACTTAAACACGATTTATCTGGCAAATGGTCACGACGTATAACCGATGAACATCGGTTAATTTACAGTGTTGATGAGACTACTATTTACTTTTATTCTTGCAAAGACCATTATTAAAAAAAACTGTCCAGTGGACAGTTTTTTTATGAGCCTAAAAATTGAAAAGCGGATCATGAGTTTTGTCATTTCAAATCTTTTGTGGCTTCTTCTAGGATGTCCATTAGGAGAATGGTTTGTTCCTCTGTTACCAAAATTGGTTTGTGATTGATGAGGGGTTCATACAAGGTGTCGTAAAAGCGACCGTTATCTCCTTTGACTGTCTCTACTGCTTCTTCATGGTAATGTCTATTGTCATCGTAATACGTTAACGTGCCAAAATTTTCTGGTTTATCAAAACCAAAGTCGTCATTGTCTGGCAAATAGAATTTCTTGAAATCTGCTTCTTGGCGGTCTTTTTCGTATTTAACAAACATGCCCTTGCGACCATAAACGACAAAACTTGGACGTTCTTTTACTCTGAAATAGCTTGATTTTTTAGCTTTGTTGCCAAAGTTTATTTGGAAAATGAGGTCTGTTCTTGCAGTATGGGCAAAAAATAAGCATCAAAGCATTCAGAATAACATCTTTGAGCCTTGCAAAATCGGCACTTATCGTCATTAATCCACCCAGCAATTTCAACGTTATTTATCACCAACTTATCATCGTCAAATTCCTGAATAGTCAATTTCTCTAACATTTTGTCAACTTCTATTCCTTAATTATTCTCCAAATAAAATTCAAAACGGTCACCGACATATTGGCTGTGAACGTATTCAAATGGTCGTCCGTCTGTGAAATAGGATACCTGTGTCAATGTCAGCACCGCATGATTTTTAGGCACTTTAAGATAATTCGCCACACACTCGCTTGCATTTTTGGCATAAATCGTTTGCTGACTCTTGCCGATTTCATAACCATTATCCATTAATGTTTGGAAGAAATGCTCTGTGATGTCCTCTTGATTGAAAGACTGAATGAGCTTTTCTGGAATTGATGCCACTTCAAAAACCAAAGGAACGTTATCTGCAAAACGCACGCGCTCCATACGCACCACGGTATCTGTCGCTTTTAGTTGTAACTGCTGGATTTCCGTTTCATTAGCAGGCTTTCGCTGATAAGAAATCAATTGTGACGACGGCGTTTTACCCTGCGAACGCACAATTTCGGTGAAACTGGTTGTCCCACGCATTTTTTCTTGCACACGGTGGCTAGCCACATAAGTCCCGCTACCCAAACGGCGCTCCAAAATCCCCTCTTCGACCAAAAGCGTAATCGCCTGACGAAGTGTCATCCGACTCACTTCATAATCATCCGCCAAATCACGCTCACTCGGCAAACGCTGACCAATCTCCCAAAAACCATCGTCAATCTTTTTCTTTAACACATCATGAATTCTAATATACGCTGGAACCATAACCTCTACTCCCGTTCTGTTCTAAATAACTTAGCTCTATTTTAGCATAAAATCAAGGAAGTTTTTAGTCACCGTATGATTTCTTTTGGAAAATGGCGGAGCTGGGAAGGAGATTTTGAGAGAATAATGCTTGTTTGAATTTTTTTGTAAGTGTAGAGAAAATTAGCTAGCGCTGGAAGAATTGGGGAGGGAGGATATTAGAAAGGTGTATATAAAAGTAATCTTTGTACTTTTTTACTATAAAGAAAGTTATTACATTATCACCTGACGAAGCATCATCCAGCTCATCTCATAATATTCACCAAATCACGCTCACTCGGCAAACAGGGAAGTATTGAAATTGCTATTCGTAATTATCTTTTAACGTCTTCAAAATACTTTCAATAGTCCCTAAATTGACTTCTCTAAAATCCCAATTAGAAATTCTGTTAATTATATCAATATACTCGATAAATACATCTAATTCTTCAAATATATATATATACTATTTTTTATTACCTTTGCAATTTTTCGAATGTCTTTTACTTTCGAATATAGTTTTAGTTGATGTCTGATTTTTGAGTTTCTAGGAATTTTTTCACCATTACTTTTATCAACATTGTCTAATTTTTTAAAAAAATTCTTTGTTTCATTTTGAAGTCTGCTATATTGTTCGTACAATTTATTTCTCTTATATTTATCACTACTAATACGATTCTGGCATTCCCATGTTAGATATGAAATCATTTCGAATGACTGTTTCATTTGTTTAAGGCTTGGTGGTGCAATATGCCGGTGTGCATATCTATGCCTAGCATCTATCATAGAATCATAGGGCTTTACACTTGGATGTGTCTTCTTCAAAAAGAACTTATAGTCCCTACTCAGTTTCTCGATCTGCTTTTTAAATTCTTCAAACTTAGAATTAGGAACAAATCTTGCTTGAGGGATCTTATCCCCAATAAACAAATCAATACTATGATTCTTATTACTTTCAAATTCAAGAATATGATATACAGTACTTTTTAGTAGTCTTTCAGAATAGGTATATGTATCAATAATTAACGAAGTTTCACAACGATCAATAGCCTCTAAAGATTCTCTTGGATCTAACTCTAATGTTTCAAAAAATTTTACAAATTTTCTTCTATCTACACTTATAGAATCCCTAAGTTTTTCTACAACTTCAAATGACTTTTCCAGATTTTCAAATTCATCAATCTCATCAAAGTCAAAAATCATTTGTTAATCCACCAAACTTTCTTGTACGATTTTTTCACATATCTTAAATCTTTCATCAATTTTCTCTTTTTTACCCGTAGAATACCTAAAAGGATTTTCGTTTGGAGCTCCATCTTCAAGTTTAATAAATTCCTCTTGATATGCTTTTATTAATTTTTCTGTATCAATTTTAGTAAAATCCAATGTTTCTGGTAAAAAATTAATAACTGCACTTACTAAAGCTTCCATTATTGCAATATTAACTCCCCCTTCGAAACAAACATTTTGCTCATTTTCTCTTTTGGCATTTCTAAACACAGCTTTATCTCCAAATATTTGACTAAAAAAAGTCAATGTTTGATTAATTCTTTCGAAAAGGTGATCATCAAACTTCTGATTTCTTTTTTTCTGACAAAAATTATTCAAATGAGATTTAATGTTCCCTGAATCTAATTCAATTTCATTTGAATAATAATAACTATAAAAGCAAAAAATTCTTAAAATAGCCTCCACGTCAGAATCATTTTTTATTTTATTAGAAGTAAAAAGCTTTTTAACGCTTTCTGAAGATCTTACATTTTTATATAGACATGTCATGAACTCTCCGTAAAATAACGAATGTCTAATTTGCATTGAGGTAAGAGTTATTGAACCGGAATTTATCCTCTCAAAAATTAAAAATTTCGATTCATAGTTATCCGGTTCCATTTGACGAAACTCAATTAAAGGAATAGTACTTCGAAGAATCCTTCTCTGCAATTCTTTTGGTAATTGCTCGAATGTTTTATTAGCAATTTCTTTTACAACTTTTTGAGACAATTTTGAAGGAATAATCTTTTTATTTGAATCTCCGTTATAATTCCATGGTCTGCCATTTACAAAATTAGTTAACGAAGTTAATCTCTGAACACCATCTATTAACTCGTAAGTATTATTTTCTGTTTCCATCAAAAACATCGCCGGAATTGGCAATCCTAATATAATTGATTCTATCAATCTTGAAGATTTCAGTGAATCCCATACAAAACTTCTCTGCATATCTGGGATTTTTATTTCCCCCTCTTCATACATATCAATTAACTCACCAAAAGATCGATTACTTACCCAATGCTTGATATGATACGTACTGAGAGTTTTATTTTCGACATCATCATTATAATTTGATTCAAAGAAATCGTCTAGACTAACTTCTTCAGTCACCTTCCTCCTTTCTAATTTTTTTTGAAACTCACTATAGTCTTTAAAAACTATTCGCTCATCTTTCTCATTTTTTTTCACTGTCGAAATCTCAATGATTATATTATCTTGTAAAATAAGATAGGCTTCCACTATTTTTCCTCCGAATGTAATTTTTTAATCTGTTAATTAAATCAAAATTTATATTAAAACTTTTTCCTACTCCATCTCTTTGACTTTACTTTCGATAAATTGGATTTCTTCTTCTGAAAGTCCGTATTTTTTGTATAGTTGCTGGTCAACCTCTGCTATTGATTGTGACCAATCAATAGCAGAATTAGATGTAAAATCTTGAAGCGGAATAAATTTATATGTTGTTCTAGCAGCATCATGGCTAGATTTTGCTATTCCATGCAACATACGTGAGAATTTTGTTTTCAAGTATTTCGAAAGATTCTCAGCAGAATATTTATCCAAGTCTAAATCAGCCCCTATTACAATATATGTTTCGGTACAAATTGTTCCAGGATTACCAATTATAGTATTAAAATTATCATCTTTCAATTCTGTACCAATATTATTTGCGCGTGCTGTAAATACTTTCCATTTATCTATCCATTCTGGTCTCACTTCAATTTCTGAGCGTTCAACAAAACCAACAACGCCTTTACCAAAACATTTTATCGGTTCAACTAAATTATTTTCGTCAGTATGAAATCTTTTATCTCTGATGAAGAAGCCGCGGAAGCCGTACGGCTTCAGCGGCGACGTGAAATCAGAAATTCTACCATCATGCTGAGGTGTCACCTTATTTATTTTATCTATAATGCTTATTGCTAAATAATCACGAATAAAAATAGCAGATTCTGGAACCCTTAAAGGTCTCATAACATTATTAGTTTCTTTTCCATTTTCAAAAGTGATAACATTAGTTAGCTGTTGATTGGCATCCCACTCAAAATTCCAATTGACAATACAAACTCCACCACGAATATTTGTATTATGGAAAACCTCGTCTGGATTTGGAAAATCAATAAGTAATTGTATTTTTGAATCAGATAACATTTCATCTCTAAATTTATCTAATCCCTTCCCACCACTATACCATCTAGTAGGCATAATTAGCGATATATATTTTGGCTCTATGCTTTTAGATAATTCAACAAAGCTATTATAAATTGGTGTTGCACTAGCCTTAGCTCCACCGTCACTTTCCTGATACGGAGGGTTTCCGATTACGACGTCAAATTTCACTTGGTTGAATGCCTCCTCTACTTTTTGTTTGCCTTCTTCGATATCATTTTTAAGGGTATCTGTAAGGTCTTCGATGTATTTTACGTTTGTCTTATAATCACGATATCCTGTTAGTGTGCGTTCGGTAATTGTTTTTGCCATTGGTGTTTTCGCAACAGCATAGACATTATTAGCTAAGATATCTTGATAGACTTTATCTGCTTCAAAGTGATTATCATCGTTTGCCATGACCTTTTGATAATAAAGACTAATAGCAGCATGGAGCGGATAGAGTCCTGTTTTTGAGTTGATATCTAGGATTTTGGTATCTGGATGATAAATCTCACTTGTGATATCTTTTTCTACCCAATGAAGATTTGAAGTTGCTCCGTTGGTTGTTGATGTGAAATCATCATCGTAGAAATTAAGTCCACCAACACTTTTTTCTGTTTGCATATTAACCACGCGCCACGGTGTCAAAACTGTTTCTTTATCAGGATTTTTAAATGACCCAAATAGCTCTGAAACTCTCTCTGCACGCTCGATAAAGTCTAACGAATCAAAAGATTTGGCACGCTGACGAATGATACGTCCTGCCTCGATAAAGACTTCAGCATCGTAGTACTTAGTGATTTCACTAAACATACCTTTAGTGAAACCTTTTGGCATGAATTCTTTCCAAGATTCATCATCGACTTTGTTAATAAAGTCTTTAATGGTGATATCCTTATCAAAATCAACTTTCATTCCGTAAATCATCATTGGAATACGGATTGACACCCCACGAAGGATAGAAATCAGTTTTTGTCTATCTTTTTTAGCTTCTTTAATCTTTTCAATAAGCGCTTTTTCTTCTTCGTTACGTTTGCGAGCTGGTTTTTTCTTAGCTTTTTCACCTGCTTCATACTCTTCATCAGTCAAGCCGTTTTCATTAATAGTGACAGTATTTTGAACTTTTTGTTTTTGTGTTTTTCCAACGATAGCATTCAATTTATTAAACATGCTAGCATCTTCAGCAGTTAAAGTTAGTAGATTATCATTATACAAACTATCATCTTCAAAACCTGAACGTACTGCTTTTTCGGCATAAACCTTTTTAAGCTGTGTCAGCATGCTATCAACATTGTAATCCTTCATGCCTGTTTCTGAACTACCAAGAATTGGCAAGAAGTTCAAAAGATTAGTCATAGCTTGTTTTTGACCTTCGGTGTTTTTCTTGCCGACACCTGTATTAATCTGAGCACTTTCAGCCATAACAGTCAATGCACGATCTGGGGCAAAATCAAAGATATAACAGCGTTCTTTTTTACCTAGTTTTTCATGTGAGTAAGGTGTTTGTGCACGGAAGGCTGCTTGCAGATAGTTCATAGCACTATTAGTATTAGACAAGAACATAACAGCTGTCCATTGAGGGACGTTAACACCTGTTGTTAATTTACGAACAGTTAGTGTAATAGTTTTAGTTGCTGTTGGATCGTCTGTAATAGCATTTCTAACTTTTTCGATATCAGCTTCATTTGTCACGCCGTTATCTGTATAACTTCCGCGAACGACATTTACAATTTTATATTCTTTACCAAAGATAGGGTGCTCATTCAATAAATCTTCAAAAGCATTAGCTTCCTTAACACCTGGCATAATCCAGAGGGTATGACGAAGTTCATTACGATATTCAGGAGTTGAAAATGGATAGTTTGTTTTGCTATCTTTATTTGTAATGTTATCTAGAAACGCATTGACTTCTTTTTTATAGACGAGCTGCTCATTTTCATCTGTTCTGAAGAACTCTCTAAAGTTAAAGGATTTGCTTTCATCCATAAACTTCGCTTTATTCTTCATTTCAAAAGTATACATGAGCACTTTTGGCAAAGAATCATATGGATTAGGTTCATCAGGATGTTCATACTTCCATTTTGTCTTGGCCTGTTGTTCCATGGTATAGTCCCATGTATACACTTGATCTTCATCAAATTGATCTAGAAGATTAAACGGAGTACCAGAAAGCTCTAGGACTTTAGTATTTTCCTTAATAAGCTGCTTAAGGACAATGTCGCTAAGTTCTGTTTGCGTACCTTCATGAGCTTCATCGATAATGATTAAATCCCAATCAACATCAGAAAAGTCTTTTAAATTTGTTTCACCATTGTTATAACGCAATAATTGAATCGAAGCAAAATAGATAAAAGGTTTATCACCTTTTATCAATGAAGTAATATGAGCACCTTTGTTAACTGAACCATACTCATAGCCTGCTTCATCCATTTTTAACTTACGATAGTCTTCAAACCAAGAGTCCGATACTACAGGGCGGTGAGTCATGATAAGGACTTTTTGAAATTGCTCTTCTTTGATTAATTGTAAAGAAGTCATTGTTTTACCAAAACGCATTTTGGCATTCCAAAGCATTTTATCTTTCTTTTCAAAGACTTTTTGTGTTTTAGCAACGGCTTCTTTTTGTTCAGGACGAAGTTCAATTTTGGTTTCAGCTTCTGGTGTTTCTTCGACAATATTTTGAAGGTATTCACGTCCTTCTTTTACTGCTTTAATAGCTGCTTTTGCAGTTTCTAAATCCGTTTCAAACCATTCGTTTCCTTCAAGATATTTAGAATGGTTAATTCCAGAACGTGTTAAAACCCTATGAACATCTTTATCATGGAACCAAGTTTGAGTTGATTTCTTGTAAGCAAGTTCTACCCACCCAAGTGTATAAGGAAGACCAGAAGTTGTCATATACTGCTTAATACGCTTTGGAGCCGCTTCTCGTAAAAAGTCACTATTCGGTGACCGGTCTGCCTCTAAGTCATCTTCTGAAATAGAACCTTCTCCGATTTTTTGGCTACCGTCGTAGGCATTAAACAGTTCATTTTCATTTTTTACGGTTTGGATATAAATGAATTTACGTTCTGCAGTACTATACATTTCTAGAGCGCGTGGTTCTAAGAATTGACCAATATCTTCTCGCTTAACATCAGGGTCAATATACTTAGTCACAAACCAAACTAAAATGTAAAAGATATTCTGTAAAGAATCTAATGCATTTTCTTTCGTCGCCTCTTTAGGATTGATATTATGTGCAGAATCATTCCCAAGCTGTTTTATTTTATAAAAATAATCAACAACATTGTCATGGTCAATATATCTTCTGACATTTCTCAATACACCGTTGAAGTTAGTTTTTTCCGGAATATCTATATATTCTCGGTCAGCAATTAACCACGCTGTGTTTTCAGCGATTTTTCTAATCTTAAACAAAGTAGTTTCATAATCTTTCTGAGTATAACTCTTCTCAGCCATATTAGCAGTTGTAAAAAGTTCTGCAGTATCCAAATCAATCATTAAAAACTCAAAATTTGATTCCACATTCATAAACCTAATCTCCTAACATATAAACTTTCTGGATGTTTATTTCTTTAATCTCTTCTTTAGATTCACCATCTTCGTCATCAAAATCAAACAAACTCAGTTGTCCTTCGACAACTCCACTATCATGTTCAAATTTTTCACCAAATAACTCAGCAAATGCAAATGGAATTTTTCTCACCGTACTCGGGTGTCCTTTAACAATTTGCCATTCATTAAACATTATTGGTTCACCCGTTATAGGGTGTTTTTTAGCGAGAGTATTACCTCTAATAATATTTTTATGAATTAAATAGTGTGCCGATTGATAAACGTCACTTCTGCTGTTTAACCTTGTTCCAAAGTATCTTTCGTACCAATCAAGATAATATAAAAACATTCTTGACCGAGCTACTTCTAAATTATCTTCTAAAAACTCAATCCCATAGATTGACGATAAAGCAATCAAAGATTTCGTTTTCCAATTTCGCTCGTTGTATTGGTCAATAACAGCTTGTAATTTTCTTTCTAATATTGCAAGCAGGAAATTACCGTCGCCTGCTGCAGGTTCTAAAAAAGTTACCGAAACATTTTCACAAGCTTCTTTCACTCCAGGTGTATCCAACATTTTTTGTACCATCCACGCTGGAGTGAACACTTCACCGTGCTTTTGCACCCTATGTTTTGACTTTATTAATTTCTCTTCCAAAACTTCCTCCTGAAAACGTTTCGTTACCTCTATTATATCATTTAAATTCAAAAAAATAATATCTTGGTGCAGTAAAAAAACTTATCCAGCGCTTTATTAGCACTTTTGATAAATCTAATATCTATGATTTATTATATTTTACAACGTTTTGGTTCTTTTTCATGACGGGGGTTCGTATAAGTGAGTTACAAGCGATTGAGTGGGCGAAAATTGATTTTGATAGCGGAACAGTATTAATAGATTGTTCTATGTATTATAAAAATCAAAAAGAATGGTACATTACAGATACAAAATCTACCTCAGGTATTAGATTATTATATCTTGATGACGATACTTTAAAATATTTGAAAGATTGGAAACAAATACAATCTCAAATAGGAAAATGTCGGTTTGTATTTTCTATTGCAGATTACCCACTTGTAAAGTCAACACTAAAACGTGTACTACAATCTCATAGCGAATTTGTAGGTATAAAGGCTATTCGGATTCATGATTTAAGGCACTCTCATGCTAGTTTTATGTTATCGCTTGGTATGAATGATTTAGAAATGCAGAATCGTTTAGGACATGCTGACATTAAAACAACACTTGGTACGTATTCTCATCTACGACCTAATGCAATGAAAGATATTGCTAGTCGTATGACAGGTAAAATAGTCGTTGCTGAAAATAATATTAGACAGAGTACGTTTAAAGGCAACCAACATACTATCAATTTGGATAGTAAAATTTGACAATTACCTCAAATTATGTGATAATAATCATGCAAGAACTGTAACGAAGTCTTGGCAAAAACAAAAATACCAGAGCTCCACCTCTGGTATTTTCTTTTGTCTGATATGCAAGTTATCAAACTCAGGTTATTTATCTTTGTCGCCTTTTTCTAGCCACTTTCTGACTATCCACTCAGAAATGACATTACCTATAATTGTGATAAGTAAAGGTGCTAGAATAACTGTAACGAAGATTAGCAAAAACTCACCTCCAAACTAAGTTCGTTAGTGAAGTTGCGACAAGCGTTATTATACCATAACATTTAACTATTTACACTCCTTTTTGAAGTTTAACTAGCGTAGTCTGTTGAATTTCAAAAAGGGGTTCTCAACGTAGTTGATAAAAAATAATCTGTTTTTGTTGTCAAATTGTTGTTAGAACCAAATAAAAAGCCTTTGAAAGATTGATTTCATAGGCTTTTTTATACTTATTAACTCTATTCCCACTCTACTGTTGCTGGTGGTTTACTTGTGATGTCATAGACGATGCGGTTGACGTGGTCAACTTCATTTACGATACGGACTGAAATTTTTTGAAGTACATCCCATGGGACACGTGCAAAGTCTGCTGTCATTCCGTCGATTGATGTAATAGCGCGGATTGCGATTGTGTAATCGTAAGTACGTCCGTCACCCATAACACCAACTGAACGAACACCTGTATTAACAGTGAAATATTGCCAGATGTCGCGGTCAAGACCTGCTTTAGCAATTTCTTCACGAAGGATAGCGTCAGATTCACGAACAGTTTCAAGACGCTCAGCTGTGATTTCACCCATAACACGGATAGCAAGCCCTGGTCCTGGGAATGGTTGGCGCCAAACGATTTCATCTGGCATACCAAGAGCTGTACCAAGCGCACGAACTTCATCTTTGAAAAGTGTGTTGAGTGGCTCAATCAATTCAAATTGCATATCTTCTGGGAGACCACCAACGTTGTGGTGTGATTTGATTGTTTGGGCAGTATCTGTACCAGACTCGATAACGTCTGTGTAAAGAGTACCTTGCGCTAAGAAGTCAACACCTTTAAGTTTGCTTGCTTCGTCATCAAATACACTAACAAATTCATTACCAATGATTTTACGTTTTTTCTCTGGGTCATCAACACCAGCAAGAAGGTCTAAGAAACGTTTTGAAGCATCAACACGAATGATGTTCAATCCGAATTTACCACCAAGCATATTCATGACTTGGTCACCTTCTCCTTTACGAAGAAGACCATGGTCAACGAAGATACATGTCAATTTGTCACCGATAGCACGTTGAAGAAGAACACCAACAACTGATGAATCAACACCACCTGAAAGTCCTAAAAGAACTTTACGCTCTCCAACTTTTTTGCGAATTTCAGAAATTTGCAAATCAATAAAATTATCCATTGACCAATCGCCTTTAGCTCCACAAATCTTGAAAGCAAAGTTACGTAAAATATCGTTACCATATACTGAGTGACGAACCTCTGGGTGGAATTGGATACCATAAATGTTTTTCTCAGTATTTTCAATAGCTGCGTAAGGGCAATCAGCAGAATCACCAACAAGGTGGAATCCTGCTGGAATTTCGGTAACCGCATCACCGTGACTCATTAGAACGGTTTGTTCATCTGGTGTGTCAGCAAATAATTTTGAATTTGCTTTTAAGCGAAGTGTTGATTGACCGTATTCGCTGTTACCAGTTTGACCAGCTGGAACAACTTTACCACCAAGTTTGTCAGTCAACAATTGCATACCATAGCAGATACCAAGAATTGGAATACCCAATTCAAAAATTTCTTTATCAATAGCAAAAGCATTGTCAGCATAAACTGAATTTGGACCACCTGAAAGCACGATACCAATTGGGTTAATCGCACGCACTTCTTCTGCTGTGATTTTGTGGCTTCTCAATTCTGAGAACACACCAAATTCACGGATACGACGTGCAATCAATTGGTTGTACTGGCTACCATAATCAAGAACAATGATTTTTTGAACATCATTCAAACTAGAATTGTCAGTCATTATTACCCTTTCTATTAAAGTCAGCCCTAAGCTGACAGTATTCTTTTTAATTGTAGCATAATTTCATGTATTTAGCAGTAGATTTTCAATATCTTTATGAAGTTTTGACAATATTAAGCTGCAGATGTCTGCTTCTTAACAGATGACTGACGAAAATGTATTTTACAAAAAGGAAAGCAAGCGGCTGGAAAACCACTTGCTTAGGAGTTATATGAAAAGTTTTTAGGATAGTTGTATTATATGACTTTCTAGGATAGGAAACATCCGTCTTGAGACCTATTTTTTAAAAAGTGATAAATGAATTTTAAAAAGTTGACTGATGTTAGTAAAAAGTTTTACAATAAATATCATTAAGTAAGATTGGAGATGAGATTTCTGTTTAACAATTACAAACTTGTGCAGCGTTTGATTCATATCATTTCAGCTGTTGTTTTTATCGCTTCTTGTCTCTTTATGATTTGGCTTTATCAGCATGGCTATCTAACTAATCAAGCCAAACTACAAACGCTTGTGGGGCAAGATAGATTTTTAGGGGCACTTTTCTTCACTCTTTTACAAATGATGCAGGTTGTTGTGCCAATCGTCCCTATTAGTTTGACTATGGTTTTAGCTGTCATGACTTTTCATCCAGTTGTTGGCATTTTAACGAGTGGCATTGGTATTATCCTGGGTTCTACTATTTTATTTTTACTGACACGTTGGTATGGAAAACGATTTTGCCTGTTTTTCGTCAAAGAGGAAACCTTCAAGAAATATGAAAAACTTGTTGCCACCCATAAATCCTTTACTATCATTTTTGTTTTATGTATGATATCACCCTTTGCACCTGCTGATTTACTTGTGATGTTAGCCGCGCTTAGCAATATGTCCTTCAAAACTTTTTCAAAAATCATTATCCTCTGTAAACCAATTTCCATTATCGGACACGTGTTAATTCTCATTTACGGTGGTGAATGGGCACTACATTGTCTTTAGACTTAAAAAATTTGAGATCTGTTTCTCTCAAAGTCTAATTGAATCAAGACTTTTTTATCTGGTAAGCGATAACATGATGTTTTTATCTTTATGTAACCAATATTGGACATTGTTTCCGTTAATTTGCTGGTTTCAATCTGATGATGAACGCCGTCTAGACAATCAAATGAATGCAAGTAAGGTGAATCAGACACCTTAGAAAATAATCAGACCGAGGTCACCATTGATGCGCAAGGTTATGGCGTTTTTCCTGTTAATGAAAAATCTATCAGCGCATGGGTGCCAAATCACTAATGAATACAAAAAAAACTCCCTTAGAATAGCGATTTCTAAGGGAGTTTTTTGTAATTTAAACTGAGAATCGAAAAATTCTTGCAACTGTTTACATAATTATATTTACGTAAACGACAATAACAACTTTCACATCTTTTTCTACCCTGCTTGGGCTGTTTGCATTTGGTAATAAACGCCTTGTTTTGCCATTAAATCGTCGTGTGTACCGTGTTCGACAATATCACCTTCTACCATGACTAAAATAAAATCAGCTGATTGAATGGTTGACAAGCGGTGTGCAATGATAAAACTTGTCCTTCCTTGCATTAATTTTTCAAAAGCTTCTTGAATCAATACCTCTGTTCGAGTATCGATAGATGAAGTTGCTTCGTCGAGAATTAAGATTTTTGGTAGTTTGACAAAAATTCGAGCAATCGTTAACAGCTGACGTTGTCCTTGCGACAATGACGCTCCTGCATCAGCCAGATAAGTATCGTAACCATTTGGCAACTGACGAATAAAGAAATCAGCATTGGCTGCTTTTGCGGCACCGATGACTTCTTCTCGTGTAGCATCAGGATTTCCATATGCAATATTATCGTGAATCGTTCCAACTTTCAGCCATGTTTCTTGCAATACCATACCGATTTGTTGACGCAATTCTGACACAGAATAATCTGCCATAGAAATGCCATCCAAATAAATAGCTCCGCTATTGACTTCATAAAAACGCATTAAAAGATTGATTAAAGTTGATTTTCCTGCACCCGTTGGTCCAACGATAGCCACTTTTGAAGTCGCTGGGATTGATAAATTAAGGTGGGTAATCAAGGTATTTTGGCTAGTATAGCCAAACGACACATCTTTGAATTCTATTTGTCCTTGGATACTATCTGCATTAAGATGAGCTTTTACTGGAAGAGGCTCATTTTCTTCGTCTAAAATAGCGTAGAGACGTTCTGCACAGGCAATGGCGCTCTGCAATTCTGACAAAACGGATGAAATATCATTAAATGGCTTGGTGTATTGATTGACATAATTCAAGAAAGTTGTCAATTGCCCAACTGTAAAAACACCTGACATAATCCGAAGTGCCCCTACCCCTGCCAAAAAAGCATAAATCAAGCTATTAATGAAACGCGTTGACGGATTAACCGTTGAAGAATAGAAAATAGCTCCTTGTGAGTAATCAGCATAAGTATCATTAATCGTCGTGAAAGTGTCAATAGCCATATCTTGCGCATTGAAGGTGTGAAGTAAACTTTCTTGACGAATCATTTCTTCAATATACTGCGTTTGTTGCCCGCGTGATTTTGTTTGATTTTGATAAAGATGGTAACTCTTTTGAGCGATAAAACGTGCTAAGAAAAGTGATAATGGTGTCAAAATTAGCACCAAACCAAGCATTAACAAATCAATATCAGCCATTGTCACAATGGTAATGATAATCGTTAGAATACCAATAAAAAATTGATTGAACACCATTAACAGACCATTGCTCAATTGTTCGGCATCAGTTGTCACACGACTAACCAAATCACCTGAACTTTTCTTGTCAAGATAAGAAATCGGCATCTGGTTTAATTTTTCCATGACTTTTTGACGCAATGTGTAAATATAACCAAAGGTTAGACGGTTATAAATCAATGGATTCACCCATTGCACCAAGGTATTCAAAGCGACAACAACAATCATTTTCGCTACAATTGGCACAATTAAACTAATTGATTTCGGAGATAAAACAACATCCACCGCATTCCCAATCAAAATAGGCAAATAAACGGTCAGAGCGACTTGCGCAATCGTTCCAAGTGTGGCACCAAGAACAAGTTCTTTTTGTGATAAAAGATCTTTGAACAAACGGCGGCTAGTATGATTTTGATTTTTTGCCTTCATCTTACGCCTCCCTTTCTTCTTGGTGTTGTGAGTAATGGATAGCACGGTAAACATCATTTTGCTTGAGTAACTCATCATGGCTGGCAAAACCAAGTTGATGTCCTTTATCTAGCAGCAAAATGTTATCAGCTGCTTTCAAGCTATTAGTGCGTTGTGAAATCAAAACAAGAGTCACTTCTTTTAATTCCTCATGAATGGCTGATAGCAACTTCGCTTCTGTTAAATAATCAAGCGCTGATGTCGAATCGTCTAAGATTAAGAACGGCGCTTTTCTGACAAGCGCACGCGCAATTGTCAAACGTTGACGTTGTCCTCCAGAGAAATTACGCCCAAATGCCTCAACCTTGGCATCCAATTGTCCCTCTTTTTCTAACACAAAATCGCTAGCTTGAGCAATATCCAAAGCTCTCCAGAGCTCATTATCACCCACTTCATCACGAATTCCCAAGGTCAAATTTGAACGAATTGTTCCTTGAAATAACTCTACCTTTTGTGGCACCACATTGACCCAAGAACGCCATTCCCCAAGCGTTTTAGGAGAGTGCTGATTTTGAAAAATAGCTAAGCTTCCCTCTTGCGGTGTGTAGAGATGCGTGAGAAGTTCGACTAAAGTTGATTTCCCAGAGCCTGTTCCACCAATCACACCTAAAAAGTCACCAGCGTTCACACTAAAATCAATATGTGACAGCGACGGCTCGGCAGCGGTTGGATAGGTGAACGTTATGTCTTTGACCGCCAAAGCAAATACTGACTCACTTTGTACCAGCTCAGTTGCTAAATCTTCAGAACCCTTTTCAAATACTTCTGTGATACGTTTAGCGCTGATAAAAGATTGGTTCAATGATGTGACAAGCATGGTCATCTTGAGCAATTCCGTCAAAATTTGCAAGAGGTAATTCACCAAAGCAATCAACATTCCTTGTGACAAAAGCCCACGACCGATTTCAAGATTTCCTTGCCAAATCACCAAAATCAATGTGCCATTAACCACCAGATAAGTCAACGGCGTTACGAGACTTGATAGGTGACCAGCTTTGATTTGCAAGTCAGTATAATCTTGATTGGCTGTCGCAAATTCTTGTTCTTCTGCTGCAACCTGACCAAATGCACGAATCACACGCACACCTTCTAATTGCTGGCGTGTCATATTGACAATTCTATCGGTAGCCTGACGAATCTTTGCGTAAATAGGATTGAGCAAGTGCGACATGGTAAAGACAATCGCAAACAAAATCACCACCATTAACAAAAAGTCAATCGTCATTTTAGGACTAATGGTAAATGCCATAATAATCGCACCAAAAACAATAATCGGTGCTCGTAAAAACAGACGTAAAAATTGGTTGATACCTGTTTGAATTTGGTAAGTATCGCTTGTCAAACGTGTTACTAAACTAGATGTTGTCAGCTGGTCACGGTCCTCTTTACTCAAGCCCATGATTTTTTTAAATAAATCCTTTGTCAACTGACGTGTGTAGCCAACGGCAGCCTTGGAAGAAAAATATTGTGCCGTAATAGCCACAAGCACCCCAACAATTGCTAGCAAAAATAACAGCCCTATCATTATATAAAGGTGATTTTTATCATGATGAGGGATAATGGTATCAACAATTCTAGCAATAATAATCGGAACTAGAAGTTCGAAAGATGCTTCAAACAATTTGAAAAGGGGACCCAAAATTGTCTCCTTGAGGTACCCTTTAAAATAATGACCTAATTCTTTCATTCTTCTCTTTTCTAATAGAGCATTGGCTCTCATGTCATTTTAAAACAAACTCATCAATTCAATCAAATACAGATTAAAGTGAACTTCGCGAGAATAGTAAATATTCCCACCATTTTTATACAATTTTCCGCCTGAGATAAGGGCAAGGGGATGATAGTAAAAATAAGTTTCTCCCGTTATATTTCCAAGACTTGGAGAGACAACATCACGAGAATAAGCCGTTGCCAAAGCAATCGTATTTTCGCCACCATTTTTTGCCACGTAATCAATATAAGCAGTTCCGAAATTGTAAGCTTGCACAGCTGTCCAAACATCTACTCCTGCTTCATCTGCCAAGGTAAGATTGTCTGAAAGTACCGTCACGCCTTGACGAATACTGGTCTGGCTATCCGTAATGGAATTAGCAACACCATCTGAACTTTCGCTTGATTGCATAACATCGCCGTCATCGCCTTTGGTCTCCGTGTAAATCATCGCCAAGACCAAATCAACATTGGCGGTAGTATCGTTGTCGTCTAAAATCTCCTTGACCATATCTTTATACTGTAAAACATTTTGCACGTTTTTGTGAACCACATACGTTTGGTAACCACAAAAAATGACAAAGCCCAGTATGATTAGGCGTCTTAAGAACTTAAACATTATTTATTTTGAATATCCTCTATATTTTTAATCAAGATAGAATAGGTTCCATTTGGATTTTGGATAAATTCTACCGATTCAGCGTCGTCATAGACATTGTTAGGTACAATTAGTTGAATACCATTGGATAGGGATAACTTCTGATTTTCCAATTTTTTCGTCTGACGTGAATGGTCGATATCTGCTACCTGAATTGGTTCTGAAATACTTTCTTTTAACTCATCAACAAAAGTTAAACGAGCAGTCAAATTACTATCAAAAAGTTGGTCTGCCAATTTTTCTGGTGATAATTCTTGCTCTTCTTCCAGATTTTTATGGATAGCAGCTTTCATCTTGGATTGGAAAGCAAAATCATCTTGTTGGAAATTTTCAGCAATTTTCTGCGCTGTTTGTTCAACCATTTTTATCGATTTTTTCACCGATTGCTCTGGTTGGACTTGCAAGAGATTTTCTGAAAAATAATTGGCAAAACTACCATTATGCTTGATACGCTTCTCAATCAAATAATAATGATGATTAGAGCGATTAATCACCAAAGCTTCATCTGGTGTTTGCGCAGCTGACGGCAGATTATTTTGTGTCACCTTAATCGGACTTTCATTATCACTAGAAATATGGGTGAAATTTTCCTTCAAAGCAATACGAAGAAAAGCAAAATGTTCAACACCGTCTTTGTCAAATTGGATAAAAACCAAATCATTTGTTTTTTGATTTTCCGAAATGACAAATTCTTCTTTCCAAAGTTGGGCAACCTTAACAGATGACTCCATCAAATCATCACTTAAATAGTTAAGAAAGACATTATCTTCTGCAAACGTTCCACGTTTAGCTTCATCTGAGAAAACTTTGCTTAGTTTTTTACGAAAATACTCATCAATACGTGGCGTGATTGTCAACAATTGGTCTGACAAAATCAACTCAGTATCGTTGGGTGTAAATTGATGAATAACAATGCGTTTAATATATAAATCAATCATGGTTAGTTTTGTGGTTGAATACCCAAATAGTATTCAACTGTTCGTTAATAAAGCGGGAAGGCATCTGTCAATACTTTAACCTCGCGACGAACCTCCTCTAAAATAGTTTCGTTTTGATAATTTTCAAGTGCCTTAACAATCAATTCAGCAATAGCATGCGATTCTTTTTCACCCATGCCACGGCTCGTAATGGCTGGTGAACCGATACGAATACCTGATGTTTTAAACGGTGATAAGGTTTCAAATGGAATTGAATTTTTATTGAGTGTGATATTAACAGACTCAAGGACATTTTGCGCAACTTTCCCATTTTCAACGACTTTTGTCACGTCAACAAGAAAGACATGATTGTCTGTGCCGCCTGAAATCACACGGAAATTTGGGTGTTGATTAAAGACATCAGCCATAGCGGCAGCATTTTTAATCACATTTTCACCATATTCTTTGAAAGTAGGGTCCAAAGCTTCTTTGAGTGCGACAGCTTTCCCTGCAATGACATGCATCAATGGTCCACCTTGCAATCCAGGGAAAACAGCAGAATTGATTTTTTTAGCGAGAGCTTCGTCATTTGTCAAAATCAATCCACCACGAGGACCTCGAAGCGTCTTATGTGTCGTTGTGGTTGTAATATGCGCATAAGGAACTGGGCTTGGATGATGACCTGACGCCACAAGACCTGCAATGTGCGCCATGTCCACCATAAGATAAGCACCGACACTATCTGCTATGGCACGAAAACGTTGAAAATCAATAATACGTGAGTAAGCTGAGGCTCCCGCAACAATCAATTTTGGTTTCACTTCTTCTGCTAAATCGGCTAATTTATCATAATCAATGCGTTCTGTCACAGGGTCAACCGTGTAAGAAATAAAGTGATATGTTTTCCCTGAAAAACTAACAGGAGCACCGTGTGTCAAATGTCCACCAGCAGCCAAATCCATTCCAAGGACTGTATCGCCAGGTTGAATCAAAGCCATATAGGCTGCGGCATTAGCTTGACTTCCTGAATGAGGTTGGACATTCGCAAATTTAGCTCCGAACAATTCTTTTGCACGGTCAATCGCTAAGTTTTCAACGATATCCACACAATCTGTTCCGCCATAATAACGTTTGCCAGGGTATCCTTCAGCGTATTTATTGGTTAACAATGTGCCTTGAGCTGCCATGACAGCTTTTGAAACAACATTTTCAGAGGCAATGAGTTCTATGTTATTTTGTTGACGAACTTCTTCAGCATGCACTGCTTCCCAGAGTTCTTTGTCAAACGCTTCGTAGTTTTCCTTGTCAAAAATCATATCCTTATCTCCTTTTTGATAAGATCATGTCACATTCCTTAAAAGTTTGGCAGCTCCAAGATGATGTAAATGCTGCATCAGTATGAGAAGAATTTCCCGAAAATCACTCTTTCGTAAATGTTAAATCAGGCACAACTGCTAATAAGTCTTTTTGGGTAATCGCACCTTGACGTAAAATACGAGCAGTTTTTCCAGATAAATCCAAAATTGTCGAGTCAACCCCTGTTAAGGCAGCATCGTCAGCAAAACCGGTCACAGTACCACCGAACTGTTTTTGAATTTCCTTGAAAACTTTCCCACTTTCTTGTCCAGAAATGTTAGCTGACGGACCAATTAAGGGGCCAGCTTTCTTAATCAATTTCAAGGTTTGTGGGTGATTGGGAATTCTAAAACCAATTGTTGATAAGCCAGAATTGATCCAAGCTGGCACGCGGTCATTAGCTTGTAAAATAATGGTCAATGGACCAGGTAAAAAAGCATCATAAAGCTTTTTGAGATAACTTGGTTGCTGTTTTGAAAAAGCTAAAATTGTCTCCAAATCAGCTACATTGAGATTCATCGCCTTGTCTTTAGGACGACGTTTGAGTTGGTAAACATGCTCAACGGCTTTCTCATTCATCGCTTGGGCAAAAAGCCCATAAACGGTTTCTGTCGGTAAAATCACCGCTCCACCATTTTGCAAAATTGTTTCTAAATCAGTCATTATCCATCACGACCATTCTATCTTTACCGAACATATCTTTGATGACACGAATGCGTTTAGCAGGAAAGTGCTTGCTCAACAAAGCACGCAAACCTTCTCCTTGTTTATAACCAATTTCAAAATAAAGTTTTCCGTTTCCGGTCAAATGCTCACTAGCATTCTCAATAATCTGACGATAAATGGCAAAGCCATCTTCATCTGCAAAAAGTGCTAAATGCGGTTCTGAAGCGAGCACATTAATGCCAACTTCGTCTTCATCGTCATAAGCAATATAGGGCGGATTTGAAATAATCATATCAAATCTTTCTGTAATTTGGCTAAAAACATCAGATTGAATCAAGGCGAGCTCTACTTGATTTTTGAGGGCATTTTCTTTCGCTAATTGTAAGGCGTCTGCTGAAATGTCAGAGGCGGTTACTTGCCAATTTGGTCGCGCAACCTTGAGCGAAACGGCAATCGCACCGCTTCCTGTACCAATATCTAAAACTCGCAAGTCAGCTCTGCTATTTTCCTTTAAAACCAAATCAACCAGCTCCTCAGTTTCAGGTCGTGGAATCAAAACACGCTCGTCAACTGAAAGCTCTAAATCGCGAAAATAGGCTTTACCAGTGATGTACTGAGGTGAGCGATGTTCTGTCAACTGAGCCGTGATTTGCTCAAGTAACATTTGGTCTTTTTCGGTGATAGCTTGGTTCTGATGTAAGATGAAATCAAGTAAGGTCCAACCTTTTAATTCACGGAAAACGTAAGTGAGATTTTCTGGCTCCTCACCGATTGCTTGTAATTGTTTTTCTAGTTGGCTGATTGTTTCAGCATAATTCATTATTGATTTAACTCTTCTAATTTCTTAGTTTGGTCAAAAAGAATAAGAGCATCGATAACTTCGTCTAGTTTTCCTGACAAAATCGTATCTAATTTTTGCAATGTTAAACCAATACGGTGGTCTGTGACACGGTTTTGTGGGAAATTATAAGTACGGATACGTTCTGAACGGTCACCTGTACCGATTGTTGATTTACGTTCAGCGTCTTGTTCATTTTGAGCAATTTGGGCAAAGTGGTCAGCAACACGCGCACGAATAATTTTCATGGCTTTATCACGGTTTTTCTGTTGCGTACGTTCTTCTTGCATTTCAACTTTAATACCAGTTGGAATGTGAACCATACGAACAGCTGTCGCAACTTTGTTGACGTTTTGTCCACCAGCACCTGATGCGTGGTAAATATCCACACGCAAGTCTTTTGGATCTATTTCGTATTCGACTTCTTCAACTTCTGGCATGACAAGGACAGTTGCTGTTGAGGTATGAACACGACCTTGGCTCTCTGTGACAGGGACACGTTGAACACGGTGAGCACCTGATTCGTATTTCAACTTAGAGTAAACAGATTGACCAGATACCATGACAACAACTTCTTTGATGCCACCGACACCGTTGTAAGAAGCTTCCATAACATCGAATTTCCAACCTTGGCTTTCAGCATATTTTTGATACATTTGAAGAAGGTCGCCAGCAAAGAGCGCAGCTTCGTCACCACCAGCAGCACCACGAATTTCCAAGATGATGTTTTTGTCATCGTTTGGATCTTTTGGTAAAAGAAGAATTTTAAGTTTTTCTTCGTATTCTTCTTTAGCTGCTTTTGAGTCTTTGAGTTCCTCTTTCGCCATTTCTTCAAGTTCAGGATCGCCACCAGCGTCTTTAATCATTTCTTCGGCATCTTCGATGTTTTGAAGAATTTGTTTATATTCACGGTAAACAGTTACGGTTTCACGTGTGCTCGCTTCTTCCTTAGACAAAGCCATAAAGCGTTTTGTATCGCTAACGACATCAGGGTCAGATAGCAATTCGCCTAATTCTTCGTAACTGTCCTCAACCGCTTGTAGCTGATCATAAATGTTCATTTGTTTTTGATTAACCTCTCTTTTGCAAATTCATTTTCTTATTTTTCTTTGGAAATCATTGGGCTAAAATAATGTTTACGGCAAACGGGGATATAGGTTTCGTTTCCGCCGATTTGAATTTGATTTCCTTCGTAAACAGGCTTGCCATTTTCAGTTCGCAAGACCATGGTTGCTTTTTTAGAACAAAACTGACAAATGGTTTTAATCTCGTCAATTTTATCTGCTAATAGCAGTAGATATTTGGAGCCTTCGAACAATTCGTTTTGAAAATCATTTTTTAACCCAAAAGCCATCACAGGAACGTCCAAATCATCAACAACACGCGCCAAATCATAGACATGCTTTTTCGTTAAAAATTGACATTCATCAATTAAAACGCAGTATGGTTTTTCTGGTAATTCTTGAATAAAGGTAAAAATATCCATTTCTTCCGCAATAGCAATCGCCTTGCGACGCATACCAATACGACTTGAAACAACACCATAACCATCACGTGTATCAAGTGCCGAAGTCATAATGACAACTGGTTTGCCTTGTTCTTCATAGTTATGAGCAACTTTTAAAATTTCAATGGTCTTTCCAGAATTCATGGTTCCATATTTATAATAGAGTTGAGCCAAAAGTGACAATCCTACCTTCTACTAATATTCTTCTATTCTACCATAAAATTGCCTAGGGTTAAATAAGAGAAGTTGGTATTTATCATAACAGACTTCTGTGCTGTTAAGTAAGATAGCATAAAATTTCAATAACCGCAAAACGCATCGAAATTAGTTTACTACAAAAAGTGTTCTGCTCCCCCTTTAGTCTTTAATACATAAGAGTCTTCCATAACGATAAAGTGGAACAATAAATATCAAATGATTAAACCAAGGACTTAGTTCTACATTGTACAGGGCTAAGTCCTTTTAAATTAACCGTGATACGCTTGTGATTATGATACTGAATATAATCCTCACTTGTTGGTATTTCCTATCTTGGCCGTTATGAAGGATAGCGCCTTGATAATTGTCTTTAGGGAAATCTTGCTTTAGCATCTGTTGAAGTTGGTACATATTTGGAGAGGTTGAAATATCATAGCTGATAATTTCACTATTAAAACCATCTAAAACAGACTATAGGTAAATTTTCCCTGAATCTATCGAAATTTTATCACATCTGTGTATACCTTTTGATAAGGTTTATTAGCTCTGAAATCTCTTTGAATCAGATTATCTACTTTTCCAAACTTTACCTCTAATAACGAAGAAAAGTGACGCTTACGACAGATAATAGCTTTTAAACCTAAGCTACGCAATAATCTTGGAATTCTTTTGTGATTAATATGGTAACCACGATTACGGAGTTCTAAACAAATTCTACAATAACTATAACAGCCCTTATGCTCCTCGAAAATCACTTTGGTTTCTATCTGAGAATCGCCCCTCTATCTACTGACCTTAAACGATTTAATTGGTAGTAATAACTAGAACGGGATGATACCAATTGATTCAAGAGAATGTCTAAAGGGAATTGGTTAACTAATCCTTAAACGATCTCTATGCCATGACGGTCAATTAAGCGAATCATATACTCTAAGTTATTAGTGTTCACATCGACCTGATTATAAATTTGTAACCAAGTAATGCCTAGTTTTCTCATCCCATATATGTTTACTTTAACTTCATAGCTTAATTTCATACAAAACACCTCAAAAGTTAGACTTTTTCTGTCCAACTTTTGAGGTGCCGTTCACTTCTTACTGAAGATTCCTTTTAAAAACTTTTATATATAATTTTCTAATTCCGATAGATAAAAATAATAACAGACCACAACACATAAAGAAGAAACCAATAGGAAGTAAGAAAAAATTCTCATGTAATACGCCTTCCGAATCAACATATTCTACAGAAGCTGACTTTATAAAAAGCAACATCAAACCTAACAAAAATGAGGTCATACCGACAAAAATCGAAATTCTATTATAAATAAGACGCTTCGTTTCACTTCCTTCTTTAACAATTTTAGTAGTTAATTTAGTCATACCATAGTCTCCCTTTATCAAATCATCTAATGATACGTCAAAAATATCTGAAATGCGGATCAACATTCCGATATCTGGTAAGTTCTTATTATTTTCCCAGTTTGATACAGCTTGACGAGTTATATTTAATTGACGAGCAAGCTCATCTTGAGTTAAATGACGTTTTTGCCTAATAATTCTAATCTGTTCTCAAAAATCCATTATGTTCTCTCCCTACTGCCACACCCCAAAAAACAATATTATCAAAGTACCTATGAAAAATAAAACACCACCAAAGACACTTAAAATCATCGTTACTTTTGCCCCTCTAGTCTTTTGACTATCTGCAATCACTTTTTTGCTCATATTACTAGACATAATAAACCTCCCTCTAATTAATAAAAATTCGTAGGTAGATTTTAATAATACAATCTACCTTTACCAATCGTATAATACTATTAACAAGAAAGAAAAACTAGCAATCTATAGCTACTCCTGATAGCAAGGAATACTTGCTCATACGATTCATTAAAATGCCACCATTATTTCAGTTGAAACTCATACAAATTATTGATTTATATTAATCCAAAAAGAAGGTGATGTTAGACATAACTACAAACTATATGGTCGTTATCGTTAATTTAGTACCTATCTCTTCTTATTGTCCAACTTTTTGGGGTCAGTACACAAAGTACTCCTTTTTATATTATCAATAAGTTATAACAGCCTTTCAAAACATTTCAACACTTACTTCTTTTTGCCTTTGAGATCTCCCTCAAAAACAGAAACAACCTCATCACTTTCTGACATCCCACTTGTCATCGCTCCCAAACCATCAATGTCTTGCAGTTTTCGATATAAAACATATTTAAAACCAACTAAAACAATAAAAAATATTATAAGTAAAACTAACATATCGTTCTTCTTTCTTTACAGATTTTAAATCAACACTACCGTTTCATTTTGTAATACCACAGAACAACACGAATATCTGAAATGATTGTAACTGTCATTAAACTATTACCGACACCTAATGAAACTTTAGCTATTTTTCTTGCAACATTTCCTATCTGATGCTTCTCTAAATCATCATAATCAGAATGTGCTACCTTCTCTTTATCCGAAGAACCTCCTACTAATTCTGGAACACTTTGATCACTGCTAGTCTTATCACCAGGTGCTGTCTTCGAAGACTCAACCACAGTATCCTGCTTTGTTTCCGAATACGACTGACTAACATTCGGGTTATTAGATCCGCTAAATAAACTAGGAGGAGTCGAGCTATCTGCTACTGATTTTCTGTAATCACTCGAAGAAGATGATGAAGTCGATAATTCTGGCCTTACTAAACTACTATCCGAAATGGAACTACTTGACTCTGTCAATGAGCTAGAATTCGTTGTACCACTTGAATCAGTAGATGACGTTGAACTATCAGGAATTGTATTGTCTACAATATAAACTAATATTTGGAGTTGTGACAAGATACCTTCTGTGACACTTGGTAATGTATAAGTTACAGGAGTACCTGCTTGACTCGGTTCACGTTTCAACTGCGATATATCTAAATCACTAATGGTTACACTATACCTTGGCCACAAAGTCATGTCTAAATCAGATTTTCGGAATAACATTACAGGCTCAGATTTCCTAATAATCTCCTGTTTTAATTGGTCTTCATCCATTGAGATGATTTCATTCAACTGAAATGTGACATCACTAGCACGCATACAGTAATCTGTCGTATCATGATGATAATGCTTCAAAGTTACAGAAGTATTATCGACCGTATCAGAAGAAACAATTGGCAATGTTGAGTGAAAAACACTTGCAATACCTAACAGTAGAGTGAGCAACAGTACAGAAATTTTACTAATTTTCATAATTTTTCCTTACTCACCATTAAGTTCTTTTTATACTTTCTTCCAACTGGCAATTCTACACCTGTTGTTAGAACAACTTTTGTCGCAAAAGTTGTTGCGATATAACGTTTATTAATTAAAAAACTTTTATGGATACGAATAAAACCTCTTTGATAAAACTGTTCTTCAAGCTTTCCCATTGTTGTATAAAATTCAAAGGTTTTGTCTCTATCATAGTGTACAGTAATGATACGAGACTGACTTTCAAAATAACTAATATCTTCTAAAAGGAGGTATTTACTTGTTCCTGCACGAGATAACACAACACCTTCTTTTTGACGATTAGTGCATTTTTGAAATGCTTTACTCAAAGCTAATTCGAACTTTTCCAAAGAGCTTTGATCTTTAACGATATAATTTAGAACTTCATTATCGTAGCCATCAACTGCAAAATCCTTTTGATGCGAATAAAGAATGATTTCTCTTTGATACCCCAAATTTCTGATTAACTCAACGTGTTTGAGATCCGACACTGATTCTACAGATAGATAGAGTAAGTCAATTGTAATTCCTTCTTCAATCAAAGGTAATAGCTCTTCAAATGTTTGTTTAGCTAAAATAGTGACCTCTTGTTGGTTACTATGCAAACATCCTTTTATTAAGTCAGTACATTGTTTAAGATAATAATCCTCGGGTTCATAGATTAAAATATTCATAAACTATCCTTCCTCTACTAAGATGACACAAATCCGTTCAGCAAAAGTTTCCTTTCTCTAAAACATCCTTCCTTATCATATAACATATACATTATAATTATATTATCCCCCCCAAAAAAAGTCAAATATATCAATATTTTTGTCATAAATAACAGCCTTATTTTTATATGTGCATGTTTTAATTTTTTTCCATAAAAATACCCAGATTGATAAAATAATCTGGGTAAATCGTTAAAGTGTCACGAAGTCATTCTAACAATCCAATTATGAATTGTCAAGATAATTTAAAGGCTTATGTTTTTTAACTAAATAAATTACCATAAATATTTTTATCATTTAATCTTTTGAAAATCTTCTGAATTTACTCGCCAAATATGCTACAATAATTGTATTAGATAAATTATAAAAGGAGATTCTTATGCCATTCGTAAAAATCGATTTATTTGAAGGTCGCACTGAAGAACAAAAAATTGAGCTTGCTCGCGAAGTAACAGAGGTTGTTTCACGTGTCGCTAAAGCTCCAAAAGAAGCTATCCACGTTTTCATCAATGATATGCCAGAAGGAACTTACTACCCACATGGCGAAATGAAAAAGAAAAACTAACTTTGTTAATTTTAAAACACTTACTGCTTTCCTAGTCATGTCAATTAGGAAAGTTTTTTGTACTTTTGAGTTTGATTTTCATGATAGAATGCGTTATCCTAATTTCATAAAATGATTTTGGAGGCGACATTTTGCAACTTACTCATAGCGTAAAGATGGTATTTGGCATATTGGTATCCAACCTCCCAAAAACAGCGTGGCAAAAATCTCGGTATTTTAACACTCAAAGACAAATCTGTTGTGACTTCAGGCATTTATGAACACCATTTACAAGTTGGCGACAAGGATTATCATCATATTTTTAACCGACATACAGGTTATCCTATCGAGACTGACATATCGAGTTTAATCATTGTTTCAGATTAAGCAAGCTTTTGAGACCATTCAAAGCACCCCAAATATCGAAGGAATTATCATTACCAAAGATAATCTCTTTGCAGTTACCTGCGGTCTTAAACAAGATTTTCAATTACTCTATTCATAAGATACAAAAAAGCATTTCCGAGGGAATTCCTTAGAAATGCTTTTTTTAGTTTATTTTGTTTCTTCTGTTTTTGTTTTACCGTTTAAAATAAAGTTAAGAACAACAGCAAACAAAGTTGCGATAACAATGCCATTTGTCAAAAACATTTGAAGTGTGCTTGGTAGGCTATCAAAAAGATTTGTTCCGTCAAAACCAACACCGCAGGCAATTGACACCGCTGCAATGATAAAGTTGTGTTCGTTATGTTGGAAGTCAACTTGATTGAGCATTTGCATCCCTTGAAGAGCTACCATACCGAAAAGAACAATCATAGCGCCACCAAGAACTGGACTAGGAATCATTTGTGCCATAGCACCGAATTTTGGAAGAAGTCCAAGAATAATAAGGAACAAGGCTGTGTAGTAGATTGAACGGCGTGTTTTGATACCAGAAATGCGTACCAAACCAACGTTTTGTGAGAATCCCGTATATGGGAATGTATTGAAAATACCACCGAGTAAAACAGCTGCACCTTCTGCACGGTAACCATTGCGAAGTCGTTTACTGTCAAGGTTTTCACCAGTCAAATCTGAAAGCGCAAGGTAAACACCAGTTGATTCAACCATTGAAACGGTCGCAATGATACACATCATCACAATTGACGTGATTTCAAATTTTGGTGTGCCAAAGTAGAATGGTTGTGGAATGTGAACAAGCGGTGCTTCAGTAACAACTGACGTGTCAACCAAGCCCATGAAAGCTGCAATAATTGTCCCTCCAATCAAGCCAATCAAAATCGCAATAGATTTGATAAAGCCTTTTGCAAAAACATTAACCGCAAGCACGATAGCAATTGTTATCAAGGCTAAAATCATTGATTGGGCCGTTGGAGAATCGGCATTGTTTCCCATATTTCCAATTGCAACAGGAATCAATGTTAAACCAATTGTTGTGATAACCGACCCTGTCACAACTGGTGGGAAGAAATCAGCAATTTTTGAAAAAATTCCAGAAATCAAAATAACGTAAATTCCTGACACAATCAAAGCACCGAACATATAACCTGAACCTTGTTTAGCACCAATGATTGAAAGCGGAGCAACTGATTGGAAGGCACAGCCAAGAACAACTGGAAGCCCAACACCAAAGTGCTTACGCAATTGAAGTTGTAAGAATGTTGCAACTCCACACATGAAAATGTCTGTTGAGATAAGGTAAGTCAACTGTTCAGCTGAATAATTAAGTGCGCCAGCAATCATAATTGGCACTAAAATTGACCCAGCATACATAGCAAGTAAGTGTTGTAAACCAAGAATGGCTGCTTGTGAATGTTTTTGTTCGTTCATTTCCATTTTACGCATCTGCCTCCATAAAGACAACTTGTCCATCTTTAAATTCTTTAATACGTGCTAATGATGTTACAGGAACACCAGTTTCTTCCAATAATTGGCGACCAGTTTGGAAGGATTTTTCAATGACAATCCCAACACCAGCAACTTTCGCTCCTGCTTGACCAATGATTTCCAAAAGTCCTTTAGCAGCTTGACCATTTGCCAAGAAATCATCAACGATGAGAACTGTATCGTCTTCTGACAAGAATTTACTTGCGATTGATACAGTGCTAGTCACACGTTTTGTAAACGAATAAACTTCTGCGGTTAAAATACCTTCAGTCATCGTGATATTTTTCGCTTTTTTAGCAAAAATCATCGGAACATTCATCGCTTGCGCTGCGTAGAGAGCTGGGGCAATGCCAGATGCTTCGATAGTAACAACCTTAGTAATACCAGCATCTTTGTAGGCATCAGCAAAGACTTTGCCGATTTCCTGTATTAATTCATAGTCAACTTGGTGAGTTAGGAAACTATCTACTTTTAAGATGTCCTCACCTAAAACATTCCCATCATTTAAGATGCGATTTTCCAATAATTTCATGGTTTCTCCTTCTTAAAATTTTTAAAAGCGAATTGGCTAAAAACAATAACTTATGATGAAACGTGACTAAGCATAAGGGCACATATAAAAGCAAACAAGAGGTGCTTACACATATGGTAAACACCTCTTGTTACTCGGTCATATTTTCACAACTATATGCAAAAACATCTCAACTATCATTGAGCAAAGACTTATTGTTAGACATTACGGTGTCTTGTAGAGACGCTACGCCCATTCGTAGCATAAATAAGTTTTATTAAATTTTAACCATCACTAACTAATGACACATCTATTGTATCATTTTCAACGGTTATATAGCAAGATGACATTAGTCCTATATTAAAAGAAGTAATTTTCTGAAAATACAGTCATTAACATGTTACTAAGCAAAAAAAACGTTAACACTATGAGAAGCTAAAGCTAATAATCCTAAAGGTGGTTGAATGAGCGCTATTACAATCAAGACAATATAAACTGTTATGATATTTAGCGTTACACGATAGGGATAAGGTAGCATTTGCCAAGAAATCATGTTTTTTTGACGCTTTCCACCTTGTCAGAGCTCAAAGAACTGCTGTTCGTTCTGAGGAAAAGGTGCTAGCCGAGGCAGATATCGCCTTAAACAAAGTATTTTCAGAGTTTTATCATTAAAATGTAAAGAAAGCCTCTCCAAAATAGCGGCTTTTATATCTATTTCAAACTTAAATCGAATCACCATTCCAAATGGAATTTTTAACGATGACGTAATCAACGCGTGTTAAGCTGTGCAAATCACGTCCACCTGCATAAGAAATAGCACTTTGAAGGTCCTCTTGCATTTCAACAAGAGTATCTTTCAAATGTCCTTTGACTGGCAATAAGATTTTCTTTCCTTCGACATTTTTATGTTCACCTTTTTGGTATTCAGAAGCTGAACCGTAATATTCTTTATACTGCTCACCATCTACTTCAACCAATTTTCCTGGGCTTTCCAAATGCCCTGCAAATAATGAACCAATCATAACCATTGTTGCACCAAAGCGAATCGATTTGGCAATATCACCGTGCGTACGAATTCCCCCATCAGCAATAATCGGCTTACGAGCAGCTTTTGCACACCAACGAAGCGCAGCTAATTGCCACCCACCTGTTCCAAAACCAGTTTTTATTTTAGTGATACAAACTTTCCCTGGACCAATACCAACTTTCGTAGCATCAGCGCCAGCATTTTCTAACTCACGAACAGCCTCTGGCGTTCCAACATTACCAGCAATGACAAAGGTTTTAGGTAATTCTTTTTTGATGTGTTGAATCATGTTAATCACACTATCAGAATGTCCATGGGCAATGTCAATTGTGATAAATTCAGGCGCATCATCTTTTAAACTTGTGACGAAATCGTACTCATAGTCTTTAACACCTACTGAAATAGACGCAATTAACCCTTGCTCGTGCATACGCTCAACAAATGGTTTACGAGCCTCTTCATCAAAACGGTGCATAATGTAAAAATAACCATTCTTAGCCAAATCTTCTGCAATGTTTTCATCAATAATGGTCTGCATATTGGCAGGAATAACAGGCAATTTAAAAGTATAATTGCCAAGTGTCACCTGCGTGTCAGCTTCCGAACGACTACTGATGATACATTTATTGGGAATCAGTTGGATATCTTCGTAATCAAAGACAGGCATTTCGTTATACATATCAGTTTCTCCATAGCTTCTGCTACCGTAATTCCAACCTATCAAAACTGTCTTAATTAAAAAGAAAGTTACTTTTTGATAGTAGAGTTTGCCTAGTAGCTAGAAACTCTTTCATTAAAAAAATGACCTTCCTATAACTCTCCTACGCTTGAAAACAGCAGAGCATCGCTAGGTAAAATCTTACCTTTCCGTTATTATTCTATAATACCGTTCGCTTTATGTCAATTATTTTATTTCATATTTTTAAAACGTTCGCTTTTATCGTATGTTTTTTATGTTTAAAACGTGACAAAACGATTTAAGTTTTGTTTCAATTTTCTTTCAGTTGAAATTAACAGGACTAAATGGCGGTGGTCCTGGTCAAGATACTAATTCTTCTGACAGCAACAATAGTGATTCTGGGCAAAAATCTGTACCCCTGGTGACGGCAGAGGTCGTGGCGACATGGGTAATATGGTATAGATGGTAACCTCTTCAACTCAAGAAATTGATGACCTTGATATCAAATTAACAGGAACTGATGTCGCAAAACTTGGTGGAATCGCACTTCTGATTTCATTCGTTTCAACAATTCTTGCAAGTATTGCTATTATCCGCATGAAACCTAAGGATATCTTATCATCTAACTAGGAAGGACTAAGAAATAACTTTACGAACGCATAATATCGGTTATTGGTACACCAACAATCCTGACGATTATCTTTTAAAAGACGTTAATCTAACCTTTGAAAAAGGGAAAGTTTACTCTATTCTTGGTCAGTCAGGAAGCGGAAAAACACCTTTCCTTTCTCTACTAGCTGGCTTAGATAGGCCCAAAGCTGGAGAAATTTATTTGGAAGATAATGATATCAATAAATCTGGTTTGACCAATTACCGTAAAAACTCTGTTTCAACGATTTTCCAAGCTTATAATTTAATGACCTACATGACTGCTCGTCAAAATGTTCCCACGGCGCTAGAAATCTCTAACAAACCTGTGGACAATGCCAAAATCGAAGAACTTTTTGAACTCGTTGGTATTCCCCAAGAAATGGAGAAGCGATATGATTTGAAGCCCATTTCTGCCATTAGGGCAATATCTTCTTTGTAATGATGATGGTCAACTGAAACTGACAAACCAGCTGTTCCTGCAGGAATTTCTTTCACGTCTTGGCATGACGGACCTTTGCCGTCCTCTAAAGCAGCCCCTTCAACTTGATAAGCTGACGTCGAAGCTCCCCACAAAAAATGTTCTGAAAATGGTTTTAAATTTTTGTGTAACATAAAAATCTCCTCACTAATGATTTTTCAATAATATTATATCGTTAAAACCAAATAAAAACTAATGATATAAAACGCATTCCTTGTACTATCATATGAACCAATGTTAAGAATCTCAATAAAATATCAAAAAACTGCTCAACACCTCTGCCAAGCAGTTTTCTTTGTTTTAAATTAATCCCAATTTTTCAAAGGCATTATAAAGTCCGTCTTCCTCAACGTCATCGGTTACCATGTCTGCCATAGCAAGGATTTCTGGACCGCCATTTCCCATTGAGACACCAATTTCACAATATTCTAGCATGGGAATATCAACCTTGGCATCACCAAAAGCAATGGTATCCTTTTTATCAGCTTGCAAGTGCTCCAAAAGAACATCAATTGCGTGTGCTTTGGTAATATCTTTAACGCCGAGGTCTCCAAATAACGCCGTTTCACCACGACCACCCCATGTTCCAGCTTTTAAACTTGGAAAAGCTTTGGCTGAATCCAAATGGTCTTGGTAAGAATTAAGAATAAAGCTGACCTTATTTAAATCATCACGATACAATTCACCACCATAAATCAAGCCATGAAGGGCGTCTTCTGCTTCCATATGTTCAACTTCTGCTGCAGTTTTGCCTTTAGAAAGCGCATATTGCCGCATTACTGGGCGGGCAACTTCTTTGAAATTTTCCGAAGCAAAAAGACCATTATTTGATTCTAAGTAAAATTCCAACCCACGTTCGTGTAGCCAGTCAACAATAGCTTTGGCATCCTCTTTTGAAATCAACTGGTGCATGATAACCTGACCGTTATGTTCAATATAAGAACCATTGCCGCCAATCATGCCATCAAGACCAATTTCCCATAGCTCAGGCTGCATTTCTGCACGACTACGACCCGTGCAAACAAAGACATAATATCCATTTTGACGCGCTTGTTGAATTGCTTTGATAGCGGACTCTGGCACGCGATTATGATAATCCACTAATGTTCCATCGACGTCTAAAAAAATGATCTTACTCATTGTTTTCCTCCAACCTATCTTTGTTATCTATTATAAATAGTTTGTTAGCAAGAAGATAGTATGATGTTAGTGTTTTCTGATATTATCCTCTGAATTATCAAGACAATGTATATGCAAGTTCCCTCATAGCAGTTTACAAATAGTTTAGTTGTGCTTTTCTGATAAAATCGTTATGATTGATAACATAAAAGACATTAAAGCGTTACTGGCTCATCTTCCCTACCGAGCTAGTTTTTATGATAACAATTTAAAGCTCATCTATAGCAATAATCGCTCTGACGGTTCATTTTTTTCCAGAAAATGAAAGTGAGAAACTTCCTGAATGGATTTGGCAAAGCCTACATCAATCTCCAGGAAAAAGCCTACATTTGCAAATACCTACAGATAATTTTGATGTCATCTTAACGCAAACTTATCAGCTGATTTTAGATACTTCTGGTTAATCACTTGGTGTCATAACTTACATTCAAGACTTAAAACCACTTCTGTCTAGTTATCTAAAAGAAACTGGTCAAGCTATCGTTGCTTGCTCTGACACCACATCGGGACCTTCTATTGGTAATGATTTATAGGAATGATATGAGGCTGAGTCAAAAGTACCCAGCTTCTTTGTTTATATAGTTATTATTTGCAGGATGCAGTAGTTGAGTGGATTCTAATACGCTGATAAATCAGCTTTTATAACCTTTTTGATGTCAAGCTTCACTTGACTCTATTTCCCACCTCGAAAGATTCCCCAAATCTTTCGAGCCATGCGGGGGTGAGTTATAAAGGTTTGGGGAACCTTTATAATCGGGAAATAAAACTTACAAAATAAGTGTCAAAAACAGTCTGGGGATAGACCGTTTTAGGTCAGCAACAAGAAATTAAGATTTGCTGAGAAATCAAATTTCTTCGAAATTACCGATTCGCTTTTTAATCTTTATTCGTCCCACTCCCTTTAATCTCGGTAAATGGGTTGTGGTCCAAAAGATTGGGAAACAGGCATTATTTCAATGCGGTTGATATTGACATGAGAAGGTTGGCTTGCCACCCAAGAAACGGTGTTGGCAATATCTTCTGGTTTAATAGCGTGTGCACCATCGTACAGTTTTTCAGCGCGTTCATTGTCGCCTTTGAAACGAACATTTGAAAATTCTGTTCCCTCACAAAGACCTGGTTCAATATTGGTAACACGAATTTTAGTGCCTGCAAGGTCCGCACGCAAGTTCAATGAAAATTGTTTCACGAAAGCTTTTGAAGCTCCGTAAAGATTAGCCCCAGGATAAGGAACTGTACCAGCAGTTGACCCAAGGTTAATAATCATTCCAGCATTACGTTTAACCATAGTGGGTAAAACTTGGCGGGTTAAATAAGTCAAACCAACGATATTAGTATTAATCATCGTCAGCCAATCTGAAAAATCTGCCTCGTATGCTTTATCCAAGCCAAGTGCTAAACCGGCATTATTGACCAAAATATCAATTTCTCGCCATTCTTTAGGCAAAGAAGCCAAGGCCTCGTCGATAACTTGTGTTTGTGAGACATCCATTTGAAGAGGGTAAACATTCTGTTCACCTAGTGCTGCTTGTAAGCTCTGCAATTTTTCCAAACGGCGGGCACTAGCAATGACACGATAACCGTCAGATACTAATTTTTCAGCGATAGCTTTACCAAATCCAGCAGAAGCTCCCGTAACTAAGGCAATTTTTGACATATTTCCTCTTTTCTTATTAAGACAAGAAAGTCAGTCGGAAAAAACAACTGAGCTTTGTTAATTTTTATTAATTGTCGTTACCATCAATAGCTTGAGTAGCTGTGATGATAGCTAATTTGTAAACATCCTCAGCACTTGAACCACGTGACAAATCATTCACAGGCTTGTTGAGTCCTTGAAGGATTGGACCAACAGCTTCAAACATCCCTAAGCGTTGAGCGATTTTGTAACCAATATTTCCTGATTGAAGGTCTGGGAAGATAAAGACATTTGCTTGTCCTGCAATATCACTATCTGGTGCTTTTACAGCTGCTGTCCCTGGGACAAATGCCGCATCAAATTGCAATTCACCATCCAAAAGAATGTCAGGGCGTGTTTCTTTAGCAATCTTAGTTGCTGTTTGTACTTTTTCAACTTGTGGTGCCTTAGCACTTCCTTTCGTTGAAAAACTCAACATTACAATCTTTGGTTCAATGTCAAAAATTTTAGCTGTATCCGCAGTATTCACAGCAATTTCAGCCAATTCTTGAGCGGTAGGATCGATATTAATCGCACAGTCAGCAAACAAAAGACGTTGTTCTGTTGTTTCACGATTCATCAGAAACACTCCTGAAGTGCGTGAAATGCCGGGTTTTGTTTTGATAATTTGAAGGGCCGGGCGAACCGTATCAGCGGTTGAATGAATGGCACCAGAAACCATTCCGTCAGCCAAGCCAAGTTTGACAAACATCACACCAAAATAATTAACATCTTGCAACAAATGCTCAGCATCTTCTGGTGTTACTTTTCCCTTACGAATTTCAAGAAATGCTTCTTTCATTTCATCAAATTGATCGTATTCTGCTGGATTGATAATGACATAATTTTGATCAGCGAAGCCAAATTTCGCAAGCAAAGCTCGAACTTCTTTAGCGTCTCCCAAAATAATCGGCTCAATTAATCCCTCGAATTTCAAACGAGCGGCTGCTCGAAGCACGCGTTCGTCATTTCCTTCAGGAAAAACAATTTTGAGGTTTTTACCAATAATTTTTTCCCGTAAGTTACCAAATAAAGATCGAATTCCCATATTTTTAACCTTCTATCTAATTTTGTTGTAGCTCCATGATAACGCTATCAAAATCATCTGTCAAGTTTGTGGTCTGAATTATCTCTTCGTTTGTGTATGGGTTTACAAAGCGAAGGTAATGGCAATGCAAGGCTTGACGTGTAATGCCATAATCCATGCTTCCGCCATACATATCATCTCCCAGCAATGGAAAACCAATGTGCGAAAAATGCACACGAATCTGGTGGGTACGTCCTGTATGGAGACGAATATCTACCAAAGCTACCTCACCAAAATGCGCCACAACTTCATAGCTCGTGTGGGCGTATTTGCCAGACGGATGCACACAACGTGTGATGATACTATCATCTGAACGAGCAATCGGTGCAATAATCTCACCTTTATCTGCTAATTCACCTTTGCCAGAAACCAAAGCATAATACCGTTTTTCAATGGTTTTATTTTGCAGTTGCTTATCTAATCTAGCATGTGCATAGCCATGTTTGGCAAACAGCATCAATCCGCTCGTATCCTTATCCAAACGTGTCACAATATGCACCTGTTTATTGGGATAATTTTGCTCTAGATAATAATGTTTCACAAAATTAGCAATCGTATTGGAGTGCAAAACACTTGGAATACTAGCATAGCCATGCGGTTTATTTATAATCAAAAAATGCTCATCTTCGTAAGCAATATTAAGGTCATGTTTGACAGGAACCAACGTCTCATGTTCTTCTTCGTCAGGAATTTCAATGGTAACAACATCACCAACGTTCAATAAATAAATGGCATTTTGTTCAACACCATTTACCCATATATTCCCGCCTTTGAACTTAACTTTGGCTAATAATCCTTTTGAAACATCGTGACCTTTTAAAAATGTTTTTACTTTTGTCTGTCGATCAGCAACAAAATCAAATCTCACGACTCCAACTCTCCTATAAAGGCATCTGTTACGCGTTCCCAGAAACTTGTATGGAAAGGTGTCGCCACAAAACTAATTTTTTTATTGTCAATGCAGTATTCAATTTTAGACACATTTTTGTAATGCATCGTTTTATTATCGATTGAAATCGTGTAAACGCCTTGACGTTTAGGAATAATTTCAATTTTATCTTTTTTAGGAACAATCACTGAAGACCCCAGCGTGCGATAGACACGGTTATTCAAACTAGAAATTTCCGCCAGCTGCAAGGCTTCCATTGTCGGATGCAAAATCGCACCACCTAATGATTTATTATAACCTGTACTTCCTGTTGGTGTCGATACAGAAAGACCGTCACCACGGAAACGTTCTAGTTTCACTTTATCAATAACAACATCCGCAACCATCGTTTTTTCAATACGTTTAATGGCTACTTCGTTCAACGCACGCACTTTAACCACACACCCATCGTCCAAGGTAATTTTTGCCCTCAAAATAGGATAAGAAACCTTACGTCCCTTATCAGCATGCAAATTTTCGATTAATTTTTCAACTTCGAAATCACGATAATCCGTATAGAAGCCAAGGTGTCCTGTATGGATTCCGACAAAGCGCACTTTATCAAGATTTTTTTCATACATGTGAAACGCTGATAATAACATACCATCACCACCGATAGAAATGACAATATCAGGATCTTTCTTAGATAGATAAAATCGCTTGTCCTCCTTGAAGGTCGCAAAAAGTTTTGAAGCAACTCGCCTACTTTGGTATTTTCCGTTTGCCACGATAGCTACTCGTGTCACTTTATCTGTAATATTCGTCTGTGTCATCGCTATTTCCTACACCATCACTTAATTTTCGACTTGCGGGATCAAATAAAAGCTGTGCTTCTCTAATATCCTCACGAATCTTTCTCATTTCTTCATCCAATTCAAGCGCAATTTTTGCTGTCGTTTCAAGGCGTTTCTTGATTTCATCTGGAAATTCACCCTTGTACTTATAATTCAATGAATGCTCAATTGTCGCCCAGAAATTCATGGCTAATGTTCGAATTTGAATCTCAGCCAAGACCGTCTTTTGACCATCTATCGTATCTACTGGATACTCTACAATAACATGATAAGAACGATAGCCACTTGCTTTCATGTTGTTGATATAATCACGTTCTTGAACAATTGTCATATCGTGACGGCCACGCAAAAGAGTTCGAACTTCATCAACGTCATCTACGAATTGAACCATGACACGAACACCTGCAATATCTTGCAAATCCTGTGCAATATTTTCAGGTTTAATTCCCCGAAGTTCCATTTTTTCCTTGATACTTTCAACTGATTTTACACGACCAGTTACAAATTCAATCGGAGAATGGCGATTTTGCTTACGAAACTGCTTACGAATACCACGTAGTTTAATCTTCAACTCCCCAACTGTCTGTATGTAAGGATCTAAAAACTTTTCCCAGTCCATCACATTTCCTTCCTAATGGACCTGTCACGAAAGACATGACCAATCCTTGTCAAAAAATTGACTTTTGTATAGAATTAATATAATAAACTAATTATACCATAAATCTAATGGTGAAAAAAAGGAAATTTATTTATGACACACCTTGAAATCGAGTACAAAACCTTACTCACTAAAGACGAATTTAATCGTCTCAATAATCAGTTTTCACACGTAGCACCAGTCACACAGACAAACTACTACTTCGACTCAGAAAACTTTGATATGAAGGCTAATCGTATGTCATTACGTATTAGAACCTTGCCCAACCGTGCAGAAATAACACTAAAAATTCCAAAAGAAGTTGGCAACTTAGAATATAACTATAATTTGAGTGTTGCAGATGCTAAAGAAATCATCAAATCTGGAAAATTTCCAGATGTTGATTTTCTAAACCTTATCGAAGAAAACGGGGTTAAACTCTCAAGTCTTAAAAACTTTGGCAGCCTTACAACAACACGCCGTGAGACCATGACTAAAATTGGTTTAATGGCACTTGATAGCAACCAATACGTCGGTATTAAAGACTACGAACTTGAATTAGAAGTTGAAAATGCCGAACAAGGTAAGAAAGATTTTGACAACTTCTTAGCCGAACACGCTATCGATTTCAAGTACGCTAAAAGTAAAGTCGCTCGATTCAGCGCGACTTTAAAACGAATTTAAGGCGCTTTTTCATGAGAAAGTGCTGAATTATTTCATTTTTTTTGATAGAATATAAGTATTAATTTTAAAGGAGTTTATTTATATCATGGCAGAACATTGCGCCGACAAACAATTCAAGCTTTTTTCTCTTTCTTCTAACGTAGAGATTGCACAAAAGATTGCGGACACAGTTGGTGTTCCACTTGGAAAAGTGTCAACACGTAAGTTTTCAGACGGCGAAATCATGATTAACATCGAAGAAACAGTTCGTGGAGATGATATTTACATCATCCAATCTACTAGCTACCCTGTTAATGACAATCTTTGGGAACTTTTGATTATGGTTGATGCTTGTAAACGTGCTAGTGCAAGCACAGTTAACGTGGTTATCCCTTATTTTGGTTACTCACGTCAAGACCGTATCGCTGCATCACGTGAACCAATTACTGCAAAACTTGTTGCTAACATGTTAGTTAAAGCTGGCGTGGATCGTCTATTGACTCTTGACCTTCACGCTGTTCAAGTTCAGGGATTCTTTGATGTTCCAGTTGATAATCTCTTTACTGTTCCACTTTTTGCTAAATACTACTGTGAATTAGGACTAAAAGGTGAAGACGTTGTCGTTGTTAGCCCTAAAAACTCTGGTATCAAACGTGCTCGTAGCTTAGCGCAATACCTTGATTCACCAATCGCAATCATCGACTATGCAGAAGATGATTCTCACCGCGAAGAAGGTTATATCATCGGTGAAGTTGCTGGTAAAAAAGCTATCCTTATCGATGACATTTTGAACACAGGTAAAACATTTGCTGAAGCTGCTAAAATCGTAGAACGTGATGGCGCAACAGAAATCTATGCCGTAGCAAGTCACGGTTTGTTTGCTGGGGGCGCTGCCGAAAGCCTTGATACAGCTCCTATTAAAGAAATTTTAGTAACTGACTCTGTCGCTACTAAAGAACGCTTACCAAAAAATATTAAATATCTTTCAGCAAGCAAATTAATTGCTGACGCGATCATTCGTATCCACGAAAAATCACCACTCAGCCCATTATTCTCGTATAACGCTACAAAGGACTAACTAATATATGATATATCTCGATAATGCTGCTACTACCCCTCTCACACCTTCTGTTATTGATGCAATGACAGAAATCATGGTCAACGATTTTGGTAATCCCTCAAGCATTCATGGCATTGGACGTCAAGCCAACCAGCGCCTACGCTCGAACCGCCAAATGATTGCCTCAGCCTTAAAGACTGACCCACGCCGCATTATCTTTACATCTGGTGCAACCGAAAGCAACAATACTGCTATCAAAGGTTACGCCTTTGCTAATCAAACTAAAGGAAAACACCTCATCACTACTGCTATCGAGCATCATTCCGTGCTTCACACCATGGAATACTTAGAAAAACGCTTTGGTTTTGAAGTGACTTATCTAAAACCTGAAAATGGTCATATTTCTGCGCAACAAGTTGCGGACGCTTTACGTGATGATACTATTTTGGTTAGCATCATGTTTGCCAATAACGAAACTGGTGATTTTCTTCCTGTTAAAGAAATTGGAGCACTTCTTCAAGACCATCAAGCCGCATTCCATGTTGATGCCGTTCAAGCCGTCGGAAAAATTGATGTCTTTCCTGAAGAAATCAAAGCTGATTTTCTTTCAGCTTCTGCTCATAAATTCCATGGACCAAAAGGTGTTGGTATTCTCTACTCAACACCACAGCATTTTGATACCTTGCTTCATGGTGGCGAACAAGAAGAGAAACGCCGTGCTAGTACGGAAAATATGATTGGTGTTGCCGGTTTAGCCCAAGCTTTGTCTGACGCCGTTGTTCATAAAGATGAAAATTATCAACACGTTCAAGAACTTCGTCAAGCATTCCTTGATGGCATTTCTGATTTGGATTATTATATCAATGGTAGCCAACATAAAATACCTCACGTTCTTAACATCGGTTTTCCAAATCAAAACAACGGCATTCTTTTAACGCAACTTGATTTAGCAGGTTTTGCCGTTTCAACAGGTTCTGCTTGTACTGCTGGAACAGTCGACCCAAGTCATGTTTTGTCTAGCATTTATGGTGACGATTCTCCACGTTTGACAGAATCTATTCGCATTAGCTTTTCAGAGCTTAATATAATTAGCGAAGTCCAACAACTCGCTCAAAAATTAATAGAAATTGTAGGAAAATAAGATGGCATTTGAAAAAAAAATTACTTTAGAAAACTGTCTTTATAGCTATGCTATTAGCGATAACATCAAAAAATACACGCTTCGTGATACCACATTTTCACAAAATCGTATCGGAAACTACGAATTAACACGCTTATTGGAAAAAGTGCCTAATTCTGGTGATGGTTTCCCATTGAAAATTACGATTAACAAAGATTTGACAGGTTTTAAACTCAGCATTACTGATAAATCTGGTCTGCGTTTTGTCAATATCTTCAAATCTGAGGACAATAAAATCCTTCAAGAAAAATTTTATTTCTTAATGGATAGTCTTGTGGAACGTGATATTTTCACAAAAAAACGTGTTTAATAACCTTTTAAACACTAAAAACGACTTAATACCTAACATTTTTTGTTAGTTTAAGTCGTTTTTTTAGCTTATTTCGTTAAATTTGTTTCTGTTTTCACAAACTTTTTGATACAATAGTGTTAACAAGTAAAAGGGAGATGGTATTGTGACTACTGAGAAATCTATTCCTAAAGCAACAGCTAAACGACTCTCGCTTTATTATCGTATTTTCAAGCGATTCAATACAGATAATGTCGAAAAAGCGAGTTCTAAACAAATTGCAGATGCTATAGGAATTGATTCTGCAACCGTACGTCGAGATTTTTCATATTTCGGCGAACTAGGGCGTCGAGGATTCGGCTATGATGTCAAAAAATTGACGAATTTCTTTGCTGACATTTTAAACGACCATTCAACGACAAATGTTCTTCTTGTTGGTTGCGGAAATATTGGGCGAGCTTTGCTTCACTATCGTTTCCACGATCGTAATAAAATGCAAATTGCTATGGCTTTTGATACTGACGATAATGAGATGATGGGACATGAAACATCAGATGGCATTCCAATCTATGGTATCTCATCACTAAAAAAACATGCGCAAGAAGCTGGCATTGAAACAGCTATTTTAACTGTTCCAAGTTCAAAAGCTCAAGAAGTTGCGGATGTCTTGGTTGATGCTGGTATTCATGGTATTTTGAGCTTCTCTCCTGTTCACCTCAATGTTCCAAAAGGTATCATCGTTCAATACGTTGATTTAACAAGTGAGTTGCAAACCTTACTATATTTCATGAATCAATCCAATCAAAATAAATAGGTTATCAAGTTAGCTTCAAAAACAACATTCTTGATACTTTCCACTAAGTGAAAGTATCTTTTTTGTTGCTTACCATTTATTTTTTAGAATATATTTTATGAATGACTTTCTTCTGCTGCTTTCTCATTAGCAATACAAAGTGAGCGACATTACAAAATATCTGCTTCTTCTCGGAAGCTGTAATATTGGTATTTTCCAATGACAATATGGTCAAGGCAAATAATACCAATATCTTCACAAGAGCGTTTCATTTTTTGGGTAAATTGCAGGTCGTTCTCGCTTGGCTCTGGGGAGCCTGACGGATGATTATGGACAATAATAACTGATGTTGCCATATTTTTGCATGCATAATAGAGAATTTCACGTGGTTCAGCAATCGAACGGCGAACAGAACCGATAAAAATCGTTCGTTGTTCAATAATTCGATTTTGCGTATCCAGATAAATAGCCACCAAGTGCTCTTGTTTTTGGTCGCTCAATTCTAACATCATTTTACGTGCTAGGCGTTCGCTGCTCATAATGCGTTCTTTTTGGACATATTCAGCCTTGCTAATGCGCTTGGCTAGTTCAATCATTGCTTTGATTTCAATTGATTTAACATAGCCAATACCATTGATTTGTTGCAATTCTTGCAGGGATAGGTGTTGAAAATCAGATAGGCTATCTAAATTTTTCAAGATTTGATTGGCAACCTCCAAAACTGGGGTTGTTTTTGTTCCTGTTCGTAATAAAATGGATAATAGTTCCTGATTGCTAAGATGCTCTGCCCCCAAATCTCTCAAGCGTTCTCGTGGCAACATGGCCTCTGCTCTCATTTCAATTGCATACATAATAAAAAAATACCTCCACTTATTTATTCGTAAGTCGAGGTATTTTTTTAATGATTTTTCTTATTTTTTAAACGTAATGCGCGGTGCTGGTAGTGTTTATAAAGAGCGCTGTAACGTCCGTGGTAATCTTTTTTCCATGGCTTATCTCGTCCGCAAAAATGCAAGAACACCGTAGTTCAATAACCCAATTTAAATTCCATTTGCCAGAACTTCTACTATAATAGAGAACATTATATCGCGCATCGTAATTATAAATTTGATCAGGAATTTGCAAGGTTTGATGCCCACATAAGGCATTCAAGATGTCTTGATCTGGCAACAACAAGAGATGATTATTTTGCTCAATATAATCTAAAATGTCTTGTCGATGCACTGACTGGCGAATGGCATCCAAGTTCATCAAAAGGACACCAGAATTAAAATACCCTTCTGCCTCAAAATTCCGTAAACGCAGTTTATTAACGAGTTCTGAAATATTGCCATCTGACGTATGGCTAGCAGCGGCATATAGTTTATCCCCTAAATTCAGCTTATATAAGGGGACAACATCATTCAAACACAAAATATCCGCATCAACATATAAAATCTTGTTCAATTCCTTTGGCAAATATTCATGAGCCAAAAGGCGATAATAAATGGTCTCAGGGTAACGATCTGTCGTCGGAGCATCTTCAAATGCTTCCTCACCAATCACAACAGGCGTATAACGGACACCTAGTTTTTGACAGAATTCCGAAATATCATCATTCTTTTTTAACAATTGCTTTTGTAAGACATAAACTGCTAGGTTATGGTTGCTACTATTTTGATAAATCGAATATAGCGTGACCATAAATTGCGAAACATAGCCATCATCGATTGAAAAGAGTAAATTGATTGTATCCATGTTATCTCAGTTATCTAAGTTTGCTTGTTGGCGCTTAGCAACGTTGTCTTTAATGATTTGATAAAGACTTGCTGCCAAAGGTACAGCTACTAACATTCCAAGGATACCCCATAAAGCACCACCGATTGTGATTGCCATTAAGACCCACATACCTGGTAACCCAATTGAACCACCAACGACACGTGGATAAATGACATTCCCTTCAAATTGTTGTAAAACAATCAAGTAAACTAAAAAGAGAAACGCTTGTGAAGCAGATTGTGTGGCGATTAAGATAAAACTAATGGTCGCTCCGATATAAGCACCAATAACAGGAATTAATGCCGTAAATGCAACCAAAATACCGATTGTTGCCGCGTAGGGGAAACTAAACAGAAACATTCCTGCTGCTGTCAAGCTCCCCAAAATCATCGCTTCTAGCGTTTGACCAACAAAGAAACCGTGAAAACGTTGGTGCAAAATGTCTAGGACATAGTGAACTTTTTCGGCGTATTTGCCAAGATAGGTATCAATCAAAAGATTAAACTGACGCCCCAATTGTTCTTTGCTTGCCAAAACATAAATTGAAAAGACCAAGCTAACAAAGACATTTAAAACAGTTGAAGCAATCGTACTAACCGACGTCAAAATCCCTGTTAAAACGGACAGCACTTGATTTAAAATTTGCTGACTATACTCTGAAAAGGTTGAAGTAATATCAGATGAATTTCCAAAATAATCAAGTAATTCTTTGATAGCCTTATTGTCACTAACTTCTTTAATAAAATTAGCAACGCCGGTCGTATCAATCTTCAGCAAAGAATTGATGCTTGAAATCAAATCAGGCAGGACAATCGAAAAAAGGCAGCTAATCAATAAAATAAAGGTCAAGTATGCCAAAATCATCGAAATCGCACGTTTGGCTTTCAAGAGTATTCTATTTTTGATAACGCGCGTGTAGAGCATCTCATATAAGCTCATGACAATGTTGACAATATAGGCAATCCCAGCACCAATTAAAAAGGGAAAGCTTGCCTTATAAATCGTTCCGACAATTGATGCACCATTACTCCAATAAGCTTGGATAGCATAACAAAGGACAAAGGCAAGTACAACATAATAGACTTGTTTTTTCTCGAATTTCATAACGGCTCCTAATTTTCAGTTGCTTTCATTATATCATATCAAAATTTATCGAAAAAACGAAACATCTACTGCTTTTTGCTATTCCTCGCTAACAACACTATTTATCATAAATTTGCCCACTAACGGGGTCAATGATTCTAATTAAATCATAAGTGCCATCCATGATACTGTAATGAAAAATGCAACAATTTGAAAAATGCAATTCAGGGTGATTTTCTAATTTTAAAGCACTAAAAAAGCTCATAATTGCACCTGCATGGCTAACTGCTAAAATCGTTGCGTCATCGTCTGATTGCGACACTAGACGAAAAACAGTATCACTAACCCGTTCTCTTACCTGCGTTTCACTTTCACCGTCGTATTTTAGGTAGAAATCACCATGTCCCTTTTGATTGGGCTCACGATTCGGATGTAAATACTCTGGCTTTCCTTCCATTCGACCAAAATTAAATTCTTTCAAACCTTTTAGCCGTGTATAATCTGCACGTCCGCTCACAATTTCTAAAGTATCAGAACAACGTTCTGCTGTCGAACAATAAAGCTCATCAAAAGTAATATTGATGAGTATGAAAATAATCACGCGCTGCTTGAGCTTGCTGCTTGCCATTTGTCGTCAAGAGGGAATCACACCAGCCTTGAATTAACCCAAGTTGATTAAACAAGGTTTCTCCATGACGCATTAAGTAGAGTGTCTTAGTCTTAGTCATTCTCTTCCCTTTCAAAAATGTACTCTTTTTCTGTTGGATTATAGATTGATTGCTCCATAATATCCTTACCGTCATAAGTCATTTTGAAAATGGCACAGTTTGCCAAACGTTTCTTAGGAACTGGCGGATTCAACGTAGCATGGCGGTAAAACTGGGTTATTGCCGCACCATGACTGACAAATAAGAGCTGGTCTTCATCACTACTTTGCTCTAAAACCTCACGAATGGTCTTAGCCATTCGTTCATAAACTTGAACATTGGATTCGCCACCATAAGGCACAAAATAATCACGGTAACCTGAACCATCTTCACGGTGTAATGGCGGATTGAGGTATTCTTGGTGCGCTTCATAAGAACCAAAATCCATTTCTTTTAGTCCTTTCAAACGAATATAATCCGTACGCCCCGTTGCTAATTCAGCAGTATCACAAGCACGTTCCTGCGTCGAAGAATAGACACGTGTAAACGTAATGCCCTCTTCTTTAAAATGTTGTTTAGCAGACTTTGTTTGCTCAATTCCCAGTTCAGTCAAGGGAGAATCACAAGCTCCTTGGATACGTCCTTGAAGATTAAAGCGCGTTTGACCATGTCGCATTACATAAAAAGTTTTAACCATTTTTAATCCCTTTCAAATGAATATGTCTTAAATGCTTTGGTTGGTAAAATCAGTTTTTGCAACTCTAACTGTTCTTGATGATATTGAAACTCACAAATAGCACAATTTGAAAAGCCTATTCCCTCTGGAAATTGAATACCGAGCTGCAGACAAATACCCCACATCGTTGCTCCATGGCTAACCATTAAAATGTTATCAGCATGATCATCGTTTACCAGCACTTCAAGAATACTGTCCAAAGCCCGCTTACCAACAGTTACAATGTCTTCGCCACCAAAAGGCACCAACAAATCTTCAAACGAATTAGCACCTGTTCTAAATTTAGGCAAAAGAAATTCAGGCTGAGCTTCAAACTCACCAAAGTTCATCTCTTTGATGCCTTTTAATAGGGTGATTTGTGATTGACCAGATACTAATTTAGCAGTATCTGTCGCTCGTTCTTGCGTTGAAGAATAAACACTATCAAACCAAATGCTATTTTCATTAAAATAATCTTTGGCAAGAAGAGCTTGCTGAATACCTAAATCTGTTAGAGGCGAATCGCAAGCTCCCTGCACCCGCCCTTGTGTATTAAATAAGGTCTCGCCATGGCGCATCAAATACAATTTTGTTGCCATTTATATCATTTTCCTTCCTAGCAAATAAACTCAGCTGAAAAAGCCCAACTGAGTTTATTATCATTAATCGTTTAAAATATTAGCACCACGTGTTGCAATCAAATCTTTATAAAAGAAAAATGAATCTTTACGTGAGCGGTCAAAGCTACCGTTTCCTTGGTCGTCAGCATCAACGTAAACAAAACCATAGCGTTTTGACATTTCAGAAGTTGACGCCGAAACAAGGTCTGTACAACCCCACCAAGTGTATCCCAGCAAATCAACACCGTCCTCAATGGCTTCATACATTTGTTTGACGTGTGATTGGAGATAAATCAATACGATATTGGTCGTGAATCGAACCGTCTTCTTCTACTGTATCAAGAGCACCTAGACCATTTTCAACAACCATAAGCGGTACTTGGTAACGGTCATAAAGATTGTTAAGCGTAATGCGGAGTCCGACAGGGTCAATTTGCCATCCCCAGTCAGAAACTTCAAGATATGGATTTGGTTCACTTAGGATAAGATTTCCTGCTGTTTGGTCACCAGTTTTTTGCTTACGAGCAATTGAACTCATATAATATGAGAATGACATGAAATCAACAGGATATTTTTCAAGAATTTCAAGGTCACCGTCTGCGATTTCTAATTCGATATTATTTTCTTTAAAGAAACGTTTGGCATATGCTGGGTGTTTTCCGCGAACTTGAACATCAGAGAATAATAGATTTTCATGGTCTTTTTTGATTTCTTCCATGACATCTTCTGGATTGCAGGTCGCAGGATAGGCTTGCATACGCGCTAACATACACCCAATCTTGAAATCAGGATTAATCTCGTGACCGATTTTTGTTGCCAAACTTGATGCTACAAACTGATGATGAGCTGCTTGATACATATCTTGGAGGTTCAATTTACCATCTTCAGACAAGAGCCCACCTGATAAATAACCAGTCATACCAATAATATTAATTTCATTGAATGTCAACCAATATTTGACCTTATCTTTGTAACGATTAAAGACCGTTTCAGCATAACGAACAAAGAAATCAATCACTTTACGATTTTTCCAGCCACCGTATTCTGTTACCAAGTGGATTGGAAATTCATAGTGAGATAAAGTAACCAGTGGCTCAATGTCGTATTTATTAAGCTCATCAAAAACCTTATCATAAAAAGCTAAACCAGCTTCATTCGGTGTCGCATCATCACCATTTGGAAAAATATGCGACCATGCAATAGAAAGACGAAAAGTCTTGAATCCCATTTCAGCATAAAGGGCGATATCTTCTTTATAACGATGGTAAAAATCAGACCCCCAACGTTTTGGATAAAGCCCTTCTTTATCATTCAAAGCTGCATCCAATTTAGCACGAGTCATTGGTGAATTAAATTCACTTCCCATTGATTTGCGTTCTTCTGGAGCAACGGCACGCGCTGTATCCGATGTCGCTGGACCACGTCCGTCAACATTCCAAGCGCCTTCAAATTGATTGGCAGCTGTTGCACCGCCCCACAAAAATCCTTCTGGAAATTGTTTTGTCATATATAGTCACCTCATACATTGATTTACTCTTGTATTATACCCATAAATGTAGGCGTTTTCCATTACTATGTTATTGAAATATGATACTATACCACTATTATTGCGATAATTTACCAAATAAATGCACTTTTAGCCTATGATAACTGAATTTATTAGGGAAATAGGAAGTCTTTTTCATTTGCTCAACTTTTTGATAATTATGTTCTGACAAAGATTTGTAACTCCCCTTAACCAAGCCTTTTCCATCCTTTATTGATATAGATTTTTCAGATGACAATTTGACAAACGGAGTTTCTCTCTATATAATAAATAAGTTAAAATTATTCTATTTTTTCTGAAAATACGAAAAATAGATAAAGACTAGTGCTCATTTAGTGGTTAATAGTTAAAAAATTGGTTTTATCTTTTAACCAGTGATTTAAGTGCTATGATTATTAGGAGTTTTTACTTATGTATGATTTTCTATCGTCTTTGAAGAGCCTTGTCTGGGGATCGCCACTTCTTGTTCTTCTTGTCGGAACAGGGATTTACCTTTCTACTCGTTTAGGTCTGTTGCAGATTTTCCGACTTCCAAAAGCCTTGAAACTCATCTTTTCAGATGAGGCTAACGGTCAAGGAGACATTTCAAGCTTTGCAGCTCTTGCAACAGCTCTCGCAGCAACCGTCGGAACTGGAAATATCGTCGGAGTCGCAACTGCCATTAAGTTAGGTGGACCTGGGGCGTTATTTTGGATGTGGATAGCTGCTTTCTTCGGTATGGCAACCAAATATGCCGAAGGTGTTCTTGCCATAAAATACCGTACCAGAGATGCCAACGGAGACATCGCAGGCGGACCAATGCACTACATCGTAAACGGAATGGGTAAACATTGGAAACCACTCGCTATTGCTTTTTCTATCTTTGGTGTTATGGTGGCACTTTTTGGTTCTGGGACATTTACACAAGTTAATTCTATTACAGATTCTCTTAACAATACCGTTGGTTGCTCACCTAAAGTAATCAGTCTTGTTTTAGCTGTGCTAGTTAGTATTATCATCTTTGGTGGTATTCAATCTATCTCTAAGGTAGCTGAAAACATTGTTCCTTTCATGGCAATTATTTACATCTTAGCAACCCTTACAATCCTAGCCTTCCATTCTGACCATATTATTCCAGGTTTAGGATTAGTTTTACATTCAGCATTTACTGGAAAAGCTGCTACGGGTGGTTTTGCTGGTGCAACAGTTGTCACAGCTATTCAAGCAGGGATTGCACGTGGTATCTTCTCTAATGAATCTGGACTTGGTTCTGCACCTATCGCCGCTGCTGCTGCTAAAACGGAAGAACCTGTTGAACAAGGGCTTGTCTCTATGACAGGAACATTTATTGATACCATTATTATTTGTACTTTAACAGGTCTTTCTATTATCGTTACTGGTGGCTGGTCAAGTAATTTGAATGGGGCAACGCTCACGCAATCAGCATTTTCATCTGTCTTTGGTAACTTCGGTGTTTATGCCTTAACTATTAGCTTGATTTTATTTGCCTTCACAACGATTCTTGGTTGGTGCTACTACGGAGAACGTTGTTTTGAGTTCTTATTTGGTGTCAAAGCTATCCCGGTTTATCGTATTGTCTTTATTGCTATGGTTGCTTTGGGTGGCTACATCAGCCTAGAAACAATTTGGGTTATCGCTGATATTGTTAACGGGCTTATGGCAATTCCAAATTTGATTGCCTTACTAGCACTTTCACCAATTATTATTAAAGAAACAAAACATTATTTTGATAATCATTGATTAAAAATCTGGAATGAATTCCAGATTTTTAATTTGCTATCGTCGCTAAATAGTTGATTTTATCATATTTTCTTTGTGACAAGCTTAAACTAATGGTATAATAGAGAGTAATATTTTATTTTAACGATTATTGATTTTATGATATAACTATCGTTTTCAAAGGAGTTATTTGCTTATGCCAACACCAGCTGAGAATCTTCGGTTAGCTAAACGTGGTCCAATAGTAAATATCATTGCCTATCTTACGATTTCTGCCGCCAAGCTAATTGCAGGTTACACGCTTAATTCATCATCGCTTATTGCCGATGGTTTTAACAACTTGTCTGATATTTTGGGAAATATCGCTCTGCTAATCGGGCTTCATTTAGCCAGTAAGCCAGCGGATGCCGAACACCGTTTTGGGCATTGGAAAATTGAAGATTTAGCGAGTTTGATTACATCCTTTATCATGTTTATTGTTGGTTTCCAAGTGCTGTCTCAAACAATTCAGAAAATCATTTCTGGAAGCCACACAACCATTGACCCAGAGGGGGCTATCGTCGGTGTCATTTCAGCCATTATTATGTACGGTGTTTATGTTCACAATAAACGCCTATCGCAAAAAGTGAAATCGAGTGCTCTGGTTGCTGCTGCAAAGGATAATCTTTCTGATGCGGTCACTTCTATTGGTACGTCTGTTGCTATTGTTGCTGCTTCTTTCAATTTTGTTATCATTGATAGACTTGCTGCTATTGTCATTACCTACTTTATCTTGAGAACAGCTTATGACATTTTTATGGAAAGCACTTTTAGCTTATCAGACGGATTTGATGGAAAAGAGCTTAAAAAATACAAGGAAGCCATTTTAAAAATTCCTAAAGTAACTGCTGTTAAATCTCAACGTGGGCGTTCATATGGAAGCAATATTTACCTTGATATTGTCGTCGAAATGAATCCAGACCTTTCTGTTTATGAAAGTCATGAAATTACCGAACAGATTGAAACATTGCTCAGTCAGGAATTTTCGGTGTACGATACCGACGTTCACGTTGAACCTGCTGCTATTCCCGAAGATGAAATTTGGGAAAATGTTTATAAAAAACTTTATAAAGACGAAAAAATCATTCTTTCTAAAATTCCAGACTACGAAGAACTAATAGCTGATAATTTTACACTTATTGATGATGACGGAAAAACTTATTCAAAAGAGGAAATGACTTCCCGTAAAAAACATTGCATGAGCAATTTTGATGATTTTCAAATGATATCAATCAGTCAAAAAACAAAACTCATCACTTACACGCTTGGTCATAAATCACACACTAGCATTTGGCGTCGTAAAGAAGAATGGCATCTTATTTTCCACCAAATTACTCCAATTAGCGATAACTCTAATATTGAAGCAAAAGACTAAATATGCTGTTCTAGTCTTTTGACTAAACAAGAAATCTATCAAAATCATACTAAACAAAAAACTCTGAGGCTAACCTCAGAGTTTTTTGTTTAGTTTTTAACGTCGTCTGTTGCGACATCTTCACCAAACCATTTGTTTGAAATTTCTTGGAATGTACCATCTTGATACAATTTCTTGAAAGCTTGATTGATTTTCTTAACAAGTGTTTTATCAGCTTTACGAGCACCAACGGCAAAGTCTTCACCGTCAAATTCACTTGAAATGATATTGTAGTTATCAAGTTCGCCTTCTTGTTCAAGGTAGTAATTAGCATAAACTTTATCAATCAACAAACCGTCAATACGGTCATTTTTCAAATCGATAAGCGCTTGTGTGAAGGTTTCGTATTGTGTCGCATTGCCACCAGAAACAATGTCCTTCAACACTTCTGGATGTGAGGTGAACGCATCGTAACCAGATGACCCTGACTGTGCACCAAGCACTTTATCTTTCATGTCAGCAAAGCTTGTAATACCTGATGATTTTTTAGTTACCAAGACTTGCTCGTTAACCATGTATGGGTTTGTGAAGAGGATTTTTTCTGCACGCTCATCTGTGATTGAATAACCGTTCCAAATCAAATCAATGGTTCCGTTATTCAACTCGGTTTCTTTCATATCCCAGTTAATTGATTGCCATTTGACGGTAATGCCATATTCTTTAAAGACGGCATTTGCCAAATCAATATCAAAACCGACATTGCTTCCGTCCTCATCCTCGTACCCCATAGGAACAAATGTATTGTCAAAGCCGATAGTAATTTCACCGTTTTTAACGTAAGTGTCCCATCGGTCAGTGCTAATAGCTTTTTTAGATGATGAAGAACTACAAGCTGCCAAAGTTAGTGTTGATACAAGCGCCAAAGCGCTCACAAGAACTTTTTTGAATTTCATAAACTCACCTAGTAAGACTTTCTTTATTTTGGATTAATTTTTAAAATATGATCTGAAATGCTTTCTGCAAACTGTAAATCGTGGGTAACAACGATTTGAGTCATGCCAGCTTCGCGATTTTGTAAAATCAACTTTTCAACTTCTTGACGCAATTCTGGGTCAAGTGCTGATGTTGGCTCATCATAACCAATAATTTGTGGGGCAATCATCATGGCACGCGCCAAAGCCACACGTTGTTTTTGACCACCTGACAACGAATACGGATAAGCGTTAGCGTGTTCACCAAGACCAAGGCGTTGAAGCAAGGTAACCGCTTTTTCTTTAGCGGCTTCTTTTGTCATGCCCATTGTTTTTACAGGTGACAAGGTCAAATTATCTAAAACAGATAAATGAGGGAAAAGCTGAAAATCTTGGAAAACAAAACCAAGTAAATTAAGCGTCTCTAAATGGTCTGTAGGAACAACTTCGCCATTGTAAATGATTTCCCCAGAATCAATTTTTTCAAGTCCAGCAAGCATACGTAGCAAGGTTGTCTTTCCACCACCTGAAGGACCAACGAGAGATAAAATTTTGCCATCTTCAATCGTCAGATTAAAACGATCAAAAATCTTCTTTTGACCAAATTGTTTGGAAATATTTTTTAATTCTAACATCTGGTCACCTCTTATTTATAGTAATTAAATTTTTTCTCAGTTTGTTTTGAAATCAGTGTCACCACACCAATCATTAATAGGTAAATTGCTCCAGCAACAAACATCGGTGCTAATGTGGCATCACGATTGGCTGCGGTTTTACTTGCAAGCAACAAATCGCCCACACCAAGAACGTAAACCAATGATGAATCTTTAACAAGATTAATGATTTCATTGAAAACACTAGGTAAAACAATCTTGAACACTTGCGGTAAGATAATATAATGAATCGTTTGGAGTTGATTTAGTTTTAAAACCTTAGCTGCTTCGTATTGCCCTTTAGGAATGGCTGCAATACCTCCGCGGAAAATTTCTGCAAAATAAGCTGCGTAATTCAACGTGAACGCTAAAATAGCTGCTGGCAAGCGATCCATTACAACACCAACACTCGGCAACACGTAGTAGAAGAAAATTAATTGCAATAGCAATGGTGTTCCACGCATAATCCAAACATATAACGTCAACAACCATTGTAATGGTTTGAATTTAATCTGCATCAAAAAAGCCAAGACAGCACCAAACGGTATTGACAAAATAATAACAATACAGAAAACTTGCAAAGTTACCTTAGCGCCATCTAACAAGCTTGGCAGAACTTGTAAAATATATGACATGTGATCTCCTAAATAGAATTTGCTTCTATTATACCAAAATTTCAGACGGTTTGAATATATCTGAGAATATATTTACATAAAAAGTATAAAAATAACAGACATTTGCTGACTAGTCTCTGCTTAAAAATTTTTCCAAAAATCGTCATCAAACTAAAAAACTAGACATCTCGTCTAGCTTTCAATCATTACAATTTTTTAACAAACTCTGATTTTAATTTCATTGCACCAAAACCATCAATTTTACAATCAATGTTGTGGTCACCTTCAACAAGACGAATGTTTTTCACACGAGTACCTTGTTTAAGGTCTTTTGGTGCACCTTTTACTTTTAGATTTTTCACGATAGTAACGCTATCTCCATCAGCAAGACGTGTACCGTTGCTATCAAGAACAACCAAGCCTTCTTCTTCAACTGAATCGCTTGGATTCCATTCATAAGCGCACTCTGGGCAAACTAGTAATAAACCATCTTCGTAAACATACCCAGAGTTACATTGTGGACAATTTGGTAAAGACATCATATCTTATATTTATATTAGCGGGTAGCTCCCGCTAGTATAAACCCTTTCTT